>ENA-OPWW01001041-OPWW01001041.1-human-gut-metagenome-genome-assembly--contig:-NODE-1041-length-11651-cov-1.573905_pt1 | contig 11651 bp, 9 predicted proteins | sample MGYA00241513_ERZ502018 | MGnify/ENA primary metagenome ERZ502018 (study PRJEB25962, sample SAMEA2042987) | human gut metagenome | biome: human gut; feature: human-associated habitat; material: faeces...
GATACATCGGAACTTTTTTCAAAAATATCTTTAGCGGGTGCTGAGATTATGTTAACATGGTTCCTGACAAAATCACTTTGGCTACAAGCCAATGTTAAATTCAAAACTAATTAATTAACAAAACTCAGTTTAAGGTGCACTTATGTGCCCTTTCAAAGGGGGATGCCATAAATTGAGTGCTTGTCTCAAGGCTGCATGAGATATTAACTTGTAGCTTTCAATGCTATGCCTTGATTCTTGAGGCGAATTTATATTCAATCATGTCTACTACATCAGAGAATAACAAGCGAATAGCGAGGAATACAATGTTCCTTTACTTCCGTCAAATATTAGTAATGGCGGTAAGCCTCTATACGGTGCGGGTAGTGCTGGATGTGTTAGGAGAGGAAGATTATGGTATATACAATGTAGTGGGAGGATTTGTGGCCATGTTTAATATATTGTCAGGAGCTTTGTCGGTGGCAATCAGCCGTTTCATTACTTACGAGATGGGGCAGCCAGATGTCACTACTTTGCGATTGCGAAGCATATTCTCTTCCTCTTTGCTGATACAAATAGCTATGGGACTTGTTATCGCCATGCTACTAGGTACGTTTGGAGTTTGGTTTGTAGAATATAAGATGGTTATACCGGCCGAGCGTCTTGATGTTGCGCTTTATGTGTTAGGCTTTTCCACGTTGAACTTTTTTATTAATTTGTTGAGTGTTCCCTATAATGCGTTGATAATTGCTCACGAGCAGATGAAAGCGTTCGCTTATATCAGTGTTGTGGAAGTGACTTTGAAATTGGTGGTAGCTTATTTGCTGGTAATTTCCCCTCTTGATAAATTATGGTTATATGCTTTAAGTATGGCGCTGGTGTCCTTGGTTGTTCGCTTTATATATGCTGCCTATTGTAAACGTCATTTTGCGGAGTGCTGTTTCGTATGGGGATTTGACAGGCGATTGCTTTATAAAATGTTCGTTTTTTCAGGTTGGGCGTTCTTGGGAAATGGTTCATTTGTGCTGAAAGAGCATGGTGTAAATATCTTGTTGAATATATTTTGCGGTCCTATAGTAAATGCCGCTCGAGGAATCACGTCTCAGGTAACGGGTGCGATAACCTTGTTTGTCAGTAATTTTATGCAGGCGGTAAATCCACAAATCACTAAATTATATTCATCGGGCAATTTGCAGGATATGCATCGTCTGATATTTAAAAGTTCTCGCTTCTCGTTTTATCTGATGTTAATGTTAGGTGTTCCATTGATGAAAGGTATTGATTACATACTTTCTTTTTGGCTTGTGTCTGTACCGGAATATACGGCTGTGTTTATTCAATTGTTGATGGTCTTTTGCCTGATGGATTGTCTTGTGCAGCCTTTGATGACCGGTCTTTTGGCAGAAGGGAATATACGTGTTTATGAAATAGCATTAGTGGTGTTGAATATAGGCAATGTTTTTTTTTCTTACATCGCTTTAAAACACGGTTATTTTCCTGAATGCGTATATTGGATATCCATCGTGGTAGAGGTAGGTATTATCATTAGTCGTGTATGGCTGTCGGGTAAGACCTATCAGTTGCCAGTTAAACGATATTGTGTGGAGGTGTTGGGTAATGCCCTTTTAGTGGCCGCTGTAACGGGAATATTTGCTTGGTGGATTTGTCTGCCCCTTAACAATGCTTTTGCCAATTTTATATTATCAATGTTACTTGTTTTTCTGTTTGCTGGTTTGATGGTCTATGTTTTAGGACTAACTCGTAATGAACGTAAATTTTTGCGAACTACGATAAAGAATAAATTGTGTTTATAAGAAAATAAATAGGGTGTTCAGTCTTATGTCCCAACTTTTTTATTTTAGTACTAAAATCAGAAACATCAAACTGAATACCCTAGAAAATAAATAAGAAGCAATTGTACAATGAGAATATTACTGTTGGGAGGAACAGGGGCTATGGGTGTTCATTTAGCCATGCTCTTATCAAAACAAGGAAATGATGTGTTTGTAACTACCCGTAAGGATAGGATGAATAACGCTGGCATTACCTATCTGAGAGGTAATGCGCATGATCCTTTATTTATAGAGGAAATCTTACGGGAGGGCTGGGATGCGATTGTAGATTTCATGGTGTATCATACGGATGAGTTCGCTAGGCGGGTTGACTTACTTTTGAGATATACGAATCAGTATGTCTACCTAAGTTCAGCCAGAATATTCGCTAACGAGGATGCGTATATAACGGAAAGATCTCCTCGTCTATTGGATATAACGTCGGATACCGATTACTTGAAAACCGATGAGTATGCTTTGACTAAAGCATTGCAAGAGAATTTATTACGGGCTTCCGGATATAAAAACTGGACGATTGTCAGACCGTACATCACATTTAGCGATATTCGTTTACAGTTAGGGGTTTATGAGAAGGAACAATGGTTGTATAGAGCGTTGCAGGGACGTGCGATCGTTTTCTCGAAAGACATTGCGAGTCATTATACGACATTGACTTATGGCGAAGATGTGGCTCAAGGTATTGCCGGGCTTATTGGTAATGCGATGGCTTTGGGTGAGGATTTTAATATAGTGACAGCTGAGTCGCTTACTTGGCAAGAGGTATTGGATCTTTATGTGCGGACGATCGAGGAATGTGCCGGAAAGCGTCCCCCTGTGGTTTATACTGATACTTGTTTGAATTTGTTGTTCAAGCGTACTCAATATCAAGTGAAGTATTGTCGCTTGTTTGACAGGAAATTTGATAATCGTAAGATCCTTTCTGCGGTTCCTGATTTGAGATTCTCGGATGTACGGATATCTCTTCAACGGTGCCTGTGCGCATTGATAAACAGTCGACGTTTTAAAACTATAGGTTGGAGGAATGAAGCCCTATTGGATCGAGTGAGCGTGGAATTTACGCCTATACGTGAAGTAGAGAGCTTCAAGCTGTATATGGTGTATCTCTTGTTTAGGGAACTTCCTTTAGAGTGTGTGAAATATGTAATAAATCATAGATAGAGATAGGTATGGAAGGAAAATATTATAGTTCGGAAAGAAGCATTCAGCTCCTGATCTCATTACTAAAACAACATAATATCAAAAAGATAGTAGCATCCCCAGGTGCCACAAATCTTTCGTTTGTCGCAAGTTTGCAGCAAGACAGTTGGTTTGAGATGTATTCAAGCGTGGATGAGCGCAGTGCTGCATATATCGCATGCGGTATGGCGGCGGAATTGGGGGAACCGGTCGTGTTGACCTGTACGGGGGCGACCGCTTCTCGTAATTATATTTCGGGCCTAACGGAGGCCTATTACCGTAAATTGCCGGTATTGGCGGTCACGAGTTCGCAAGATATTTCCCGGATCGGTCATCATATCGCACAGGTGATAGACCGTCGTGCCATACAGAATGACATCGCCCTTTTGAGTGAGCATATCCCCGTGACCGATGATATCACGACGGAATGGAGTAATACCATAAAGATAAACCGGGCGTTGTTGGAACTCCGCCATCATGGAGGCGGCCCAGTACATATAAACTTGACTACCACTTATAGCCGTGACTATTCGGTAAAGGTGTTACCACAAGCACGAATGATTCATCGTGTTATGCCTCAAGATGTTTTCCCTGAGTTGCCGAAAGGGAGTGTCGCTGTCTTTGTTGGCGCTCACCGTAAGTTTACTGATGCGGAAACGGCTGCTCTTGATGCTTTCTGCGCTACATACGATGCGGTGGTGTTCACGGATCATACCAGTGGTTATAAAGGTAAATATCGTGTACCGGTCTCTATTCTTTCTTCGCAAGAAAAAGAGTGCTTCGAGTTGACAGATATGGATTTATTAGTACATATTGGAGAGGTGTCAGGCGGATATATAGGTCTGTCTCCCCATGCAGTATGGCGTGTTAATCTGGATGGTGAACTTCGTGATACTTATCGTAAATTGACTTGTGTATTCGAGATGGAGGAGCAGGCGTTTTTTGAACATTATGCGGATACCGTTAGACCAGCTTGCCATGCTTACTTTGATACCTGTTGGACAAAATTGAAATCCACATGGGCGAAAGTTATGGCTGATACTTTGCCGTTTTCCAATGTCTGGATTGCTCATGAAACCTCATTACGCATACCTGCCAATAGTGTGCTTTTCCTAGGGATTCTTAATACATTGCGTACATGGAATTATTTCGATATTCCTGATACGGTGTATGGGTATTCCAATACAGGAGGTTTTGGAATAGATGGCTATATCTCTTCATTCGTGGGGGCTTCGTTAGTTCATCTTGATAAGCTTTATTTTTGTGTAGCGGGTGATCTCTCTTTTTTTTATGATATGAATGTGTTAGGTAATCGCCATGTAGGTCGGAATGTCCGAATTCTATTGGTGAATAATGGTAAAGGAACAGAATTTCGTAATTATATGCATCCGGGTGCAGCTTTTGGTGAGGAAGCAGATAAATTTATTGCTGCAGCCGGGCATTATGGCAATAAGTCACGTCAATTAGTGCGGCACTATGCGGAAGATTTAGGATATGAATATCTTTCAGCCGACAGTAAAGAGGAATATTTGCAACATTTAGATCGCTTCCTTTTACCAGAAATGACCGATCACCCTATGTTATTCGAAGTGTTTACAACGAATGAGGATGAGAGTGAGGCTATTCGGATGGTATGCAATCTTAATATATCAGTTAAAGGTGTGTTGAAAAAAGTGACAAAAAATGTTGTGGGAGAACAAGGAAGAGAGCTTATCAAAAAAATGATGGGAAAATGAGATTGGATGAAAATCTTCAATAAGATAGTTAGTATTTAATAATGAAAATAGGAATTTTAACTTCTCCACTTAAAAGTAATTATGGGGGAATATTGCAAAATTGGGCTTTACAACAAGTATTAATTAAATTAGGTCATAAACCTATTACGATTGATGTTTATCCGCATCCGGGAATTAAAATATTTATTCTTTCTACAATTAAGTCTATATTACTGTGGTTTATTCCTTCGCATAGGCGTAAATTTACGAGATGGAATGGTGAACGTAGTTCTTTGTTCGATAATTTTGTGCGTGAACGGATAGTAACGTCTCATTTATGTAGATACTATACTATGAGTATAGTAAAAGAATATGAGTTAGATGCTTTAATTGTAGGTAGCGATCAAGTATGGCGTCCCAGGTATAATGTTCGGACGTTACCTGATATGTTTCTTCGGTTTGCACATTCGTTTAAAGGAAGGAAGATTGCTTATGCCGCATCTTTTGGTGTGAATAATTGGGAGTTTTCAAAAGGACAAACTTCGCTTTGTGCAACTTTAGTTAAACAATTTGATGCTATATCTGTACGAGAATCGAGTGGTGTTGATTTGTGTGAGAAATATTTGGGAGTGAATGCTATATCTGTACTTGATCCAACACTCCTTCTCGCTAAGGATGAATATGCCAAGCTGTGTGAAGAGATACCAATATGTAATGAGAGATTTTTAGCTGTTTACGTTCTTGATCCTAAAAAAGATGTGGAAGATATTATAAAAGAGGAAGCAAAAAAACGGGGTCTTGCCATTAAGTATTTTTCCGCAGATCGAAATGCTAATTTGAAAGTGGAAGAATGGTTGGCTATATTTCGAGATGCCAGTTTTGTTGTAACAGATTCATTTCATGGAACTATTTTTTCGATTATTTTCGAGAAAGAATTTCGTAATGTTGTGAATATGAAGAGAGGTTGTGCTCGTTTTGTGGATATTATAAATAAATATAAATCGAATTCATTAGGTGTTTTTCGTAAGAAAAGTTTAGATTTTATTAGGGATTCATTAGTGTAGAAGAGCTGTGGTATTTGTTATGAGAGTTGAAGATTTGTTTATATATTGTTCTTTATAAATAGTTTTTAGCGTGTTTCCTATTTGAATATGGTGTATCTGTTATTTGCTGTTTGCTCATATTTGTATTTGTTATTATTATCTAAATATAAAGAGGTAGGTTATAAAACTGTAATAGTATTTAGCTTACCTGTGATATTCGCTTGGGTATTGATAATAGGAAGTCAGTATTATGTGGGAACTGATTATCCAACATATTTGTCACTTTTTAAGAATATTGATTCTGCAAAAAATGAAGATACAGAGTTTGGCTTTGTGTATTTTGTATATTTATGTAATTATCTAGGTTTTTATGGGCAGGATTTGTTTTTTATAATTGCGTTTTTTTGGATACTTTCTTTGTTGCAAATTTCGAGAACTATAACTACTTCAAAATATGTATTTATATTCGTGTTTGTGTTTGTTACTGTTTCAACTGTTTTTAATAATCAAATGAATGGCGTTAGGCAATATGTAGCTGTGTATTTTTTTACATCTTCTGTATTGTATATGCTGAATAAAAAATATGTTCTCTTTTTAATTGCTTTTTTTCTATCGTTTAGTTGGCATATGTCTGCGGTAATATTAGTTCCAATATTGCTTTTGTTTTATTTTTTTAAATTGCAAAATAGTAGATTTTTATTGTCTTCTATAGTGCTGTTTTCTATTGCTTTTAATTTTTTCTTTAAAGAAGAGTGGTTGTATTCTTTTATAGCTATTACTAATTTGTATGATAGTTATTTAGATAGTGATTACGTTCAAGAGGTTAGCTTGTTTAATAAATTGACAAAATTGATGTATACTCCTGTGGTTTTATGTTCTATATATAAGTTTAAGAAGTATGATTTGAATTTTGATGAGAAAAGTATATTTGTGATAGGAGTGTATTCGTATGCCATATTTATGGCTTGCTTATCTAATACATTGACTAATAGATTTGGAATGTATTTTACAATACTTTCATGTATCCCTTTTGTCTATTTTCTGATTTATCTATATAAGAAAAAAACATTGGCTTCCTATTTGCTTTATTTACTTTTGTGCTTTTTTATTTTATTGGTGTATGCATTGAAGGTTACTCGCTTTTCTACAGGCGAATATGCTTTTGATTCTATCTTTTTTCATTAAAAAATGTTCGGATGAAAATTTCTGTTGTTGTACCAACTTATAAGCCTAAATATTATCTTTGGGAATGTCTTAATTCATTGAAAGAACAGACTTTTCCTGTTGATGATTTTGAAATATTGCTTGTGCTAAATGGATGTTGTGAACCTTACAAATCGGAAATCGAAGAATATCTATTGAAAAATGTTATGTCTAATGTGTACTTGATTCAAGTAGATCAGCCAGGAGTTTCTAATGCTCGTAATATAGCTCTGGATTATGCAAAAGGTTCTTATGTGGCTTTTATAGATGATGATGATTATGTATCTCCATTTTATTTGGAAGAACTTTATGCCAAAGCTTCATTAGATACTATTTCTCTTTGCTATCCATATGCGTTTAATGATGGAACTCCAGAAATGCAATTGCCTTATTATATTACTGATGCTTATGAATATTGTAGCCGTCAAACAAGATGTTTGAAACTTTCATCTAAAGTTAGGAAATATTTTTCTGGACCTTGTATGAAACTTATTCCAATGGATATCATAAAAGAGCGGAGGTTTGATATTAATTTTCGAAATGGAGAAGACACTCTTTTTATGTTTCTTATTAGTGATAGGTTTCGTTATTTTGCTATTACTTCTCCTTCAGCAGTTTATTATCGTCGTTATCGTTTAGGTAGTGCATTGTTTAATAAACGTAGTCTTAAGGAAAGAGTTATTAATTGTATATTACATCAATTCTATTATGTTAGAATTTTTGTATCTAATCCATTTAAATATAATTTTACTTTTTTTGTATCGAGATTCTTGGGTGAATTTGTATCTATTAGAAATTAAAATTTGTGATGAAAATATGTTATTTTATTGGTGATATTACTACTACAGGTGGAATAGAACGTGTACTTTCAATATTAACGACTGAGCAATCAAAAGATTCGGAATTTGATATTACAATAGTGTCGCAGTTTCATTCTCATCCCACTCCTAATTACTTTTTTGATAATAATGTTAAAATCGTATATTTATCAGAAAAGAAATTTGATGGACATCCTGGCTCGTTAACTCGTTTTATACATCATTTTGAAATGATAGGTAAAGTACGTAAATTTTTTATGCTAAATCGATTTGATTTAATTCTTTCTCAATCATTTCCTAATACGTTTACGTTGTGGATTGCAGGACTTAATATGAGTAGAGTTATTGGAGTAGAACATGTGTTTTACGGATATTATAATAGTGTAATACGTAGAATTCGTCATGTTGTTTATAAACAGCTTGCACAGCTAGTTGTACTTACGAATAATGATAAATCTGCTTTTAGATCAGAAGGATTGAGTAAGATTGTTACAATTGCAAATCCTGTTGTTTTATCGAATCGTTCCTGTTTTCCTCTAATAAATAAAAAAATTATTTCAGTAGGGCGTTTAGTTTATCAAAAAGGATTTGATACGCTTATAGAAATATTTGGAAATATACATTTGAAATATCCGGATTGGGTAGTAGAAATTTATGGAAGTGGAGTCCTTCTAAGAGAATTGCAAAGTCAGGTTGATAAAGCGGGATTGACGAGTTGTTTTAAATTTATGGGAGTAACAGATCGGATAGAATGTGAGTATCATAAAGCATCGATATTTGCTATGCCTTCACGTTTTGAGGGCTTTCCTATGGTGCTTGTTGAGGCTATGAGTCAGGGTCTTGCGTGTATCTCTTTTGATTGTCCTAATGGCCCATCTGATATTATTTGCGATGAAAATGTAGGTATGCTAATAGAAAATCAAAAAAAGGCTGATTTTGAAAAAGGGTTATCTCGATTGATAGAAAATGCAGAATTGAGACAACAAATAGGAAGAAATGCATTCGAAAGCGTTGAGCGTTTTGATGTGCGTAATATTGTTTGTGAGTGGAAGGATTTATTCCAAAAGATACTTGGGTAATTAATAAATATTTTTAGATGAACATTGCGATTGTCGGCACCGGTTATGTGGGTTTGGTGTCAGGAACTTGTTTTGCAGAAATGGGAGTAGATGTCACATGTATAGATGTTGACCAAGCGAAAATAAAAAATTTATTGGAGGGGAATATTCCGATCTATGAGCCAGGTTTGGAAGAGATGGTATTACGTAATTCCAAGGGAGGCAGGCTTCATTTTGCGACAGATTTGACCTCTTGTCTGGATAGTGTGGATATCGTTTTTTGTGCTGTGGGTACACCTCCGGATGAGGATGGTAGTGCAGATCTACATTATGTGTTGGAGGTAGCTCGTACGTTTGGTCAGAATATTAGCAAATATACGGTATTGGTAACCAAGAGTACGGTTCCCGTAGGTACGGCACGGAAGATAAAGGTTGCTATTCAAGAGGAGTTGGATAAACGTGGAGTGAATGTCCCTTTCGATGTGGCCTCGAATCCTGAATTCCTGAAGGAAGGTACGGCAATTAAGGATTTCATGAGCCCGGATCGGGTAGTAGTAGGTATGGAGTCGGAGAGGGCAAAAGAGATAATGAGTAAACTCTATCGTCCGTTTCTCTTAAATAATTTTCGAGTGATATTTACAGATATCGCTTCAGCGGAAATGATAAAATATGCAGCAAATAGTATGCTAGCAACCCGTATATCCTTTATGAACGATATTGCTAATCTTTGTGAATTACTTGGTGCTGATGTAAATATGGTTCGTAAAGGTATTGGCTCTGATAGTCGCATAGGGAATAAATTTTTGTATCCAGGTTGTGGCTATGGTGGAAGTTGCTTCCCTAAAGATGTAAAAGCTTTAATTAAGACTGCAGAAAAGAATGGTTATTCTATGAAGGTGTTAAAAGCTGTGGAGGAGGTAAATGAACATCAAAAAACTATACTTTTTTCAAAACTGACAAAACATTTACCTTCATTGAAAGGAAAGATCATTGCTTTATGGGGCTTGGCTTTTAAACCAGAAACAGATGATATGCGTGAAGCCCCTTCTTTGATATTGATCGATAAACTAAAAGAGGCAGGGTGCAAGATTACGGCTTATGATCCAGTTGCTATACCTGAAGCTCGGAGACGTTTACCTAAAGGAACTATTTCTTATGGAAAGGATATCTATGAGACCGTGATGGATGCAGATGCCTTGTTGATTGTTACGGAATGGAAAGAATTCCGGATGCCTTCTTGGTCTGTGATCAAGAAATTAATGGTAACACCTTTAATTTTGGATGGACGTAATATTTATGATAAGGTTGAGATAGAGGAAGCTGGTTTTATTTATCATTGTATTGGTCGATAAGCCAGATGGATAATAAAGAAAGTCATGTACTGAATATCATCTTCAATACATGATATTTCTTTTATTTATTTTGTTCATTTCTTTTTTCAACGAACACCCACTACACCCACAGCAAGGATCACTGGATTTCGGTTTCGTAAGCATTCGATAAACCTTATATGCGATATATCCGATAACCGAGATACCAATAACGCAAACTGCTATATCTTGCCACATACCTATAAATTTACCTCCTATATATAACTAAATAAAACATAGGAAAGTTCTTAGCTGAATAAACCCACAAAGAAATTCCCCGTTTGATAAACAATGAAAGAAACGATCCATGCTAGGACACAAGTATAAATGATAACGAATATACCCCATTTCCATGAGCCAGACTCGTTGACAATAGCCGATATAGTTGCTATGCACGGAAAATAAATCAAGACGAAAAGCATTAAGCTAATCGCTATGAGCGGTGTGAATACCAAATTACCTTCTGCGTTACGGTCTTGCTTCAAACGCTCCGACAGGGCTTGGCTGTCATCATCGGCATTCCCCGTGTATAATACGCTTAACGTGCTGACAACAACTTCTTTCGCCGCCATACCGGTAAGTAGGCTTACACTCATTTTCCAATCGAATCCTAAAGGAGCCAAGATCGGTTGAATCGTCTGGCCGATACGCCCGATATACGAATTTTGTTGGTGGTCGATTGCCTTCAAGCGTTCTAACTCCTCTATCGTATCTGTTTTTTCTTGAGAATCCAACTCCGTATTTTCGATCTCCGCTATCTGGCGATCAAACTGATCTCCGCTCTCCGAATGTCTGGGGAAATACCCAAGGAACCAGATGATGATAGAAGCGACCAAGATGATACCTCCCATCTTGTGCAAGTATTGTTTCGCTTTCTCCCACATATGGATCATGATGGATTTGCCGGTAGGCATCCGATAGGGGGGGAGTTCCATTACGAAAGGAACATCCTCCTCGTTAAACAGGAAGCGTTTGAAAAGACGGGCCATGATAACTGCCAGCAAGATTCCGGATACATATAAAGCTAATAACACAAAGCTGGCGTTCTTCGGGAAAAACGCCCCGGTCAGCAATACATAAACCGGCAGGCGGGCGCTACAGCTCATCAACGGATTTACCAACATCGTTATCATCCGGCTATTACGGCTCTCTATCGTACGGGAGGCCATGATAGCAGGAACATTACAACCGAATCCCATCACTAAAGGGATGAACGACTTTCCATGCAGTCCCATCTTATGCATGATCTTATCCATGATAAAAGCCGCACGTGCCATATATCCGGAGTCTTCCATGAACGATATGAACATATACAGAATCAAGATATTCGGCAGGAACACGATAACACCTCCCACGCCACCGATGATACCATCCACGAGAAGATCCTTCAAAGGTCCTTCCGACATATGGCTGCGCACGAAATTACCGATCACCTC
>ENA-OPWW01001043-OPWW01001043.1-human-gut-metagenome-genome-assembly--contig:-NODE-1043-length-11639-cov-2.118094_pt1 | contig 11639 bp, 12 predicted proteins | sample MGYA00241513_ERZ502018 | MGnify/ENA primary metagenome ERZ502018 (study PRJEB25962, sample SAMEA2042987) | human gut metagenome | biome: human gut; feature: human-associated habitat; material: faeces...
CCTGACGGCGTTCTATACGCCGCAGGACATTGTCTCAGTACTTGCTTCCGAATTGGGCAACCACGGAATTGCCCCGTCCCGTTTCCTCGACCCGTCGAGCGGAACCGGAGTATTTGTCGATGCTTTCCAACAACAATCCGCACAACAACCGCCCGCCGAACAGCAGTCCGTTGAACAGCATCCCTCTCGCACCGACTTATCCCCAAGCCCGGCAATAAGGACGACCCAGACACCGCCTATACCAACAAGCCCAAAGGCTTTAAACTCTAAAAGAAAAGGAGCACTCTATCTAAAAAATTGAGTGCTCCTGTTAAGCAAAAGATATATCATTTCACGCAGAATTGATAGATACTTGATGTTTCCGGATTTTTTATGTTCGGGCAATCTCTTCCATTATCTCATAGATAAAATCCGCCCGATCATCTTCTCCAATTGGCAAAGCACACTCTATTTCTTCCATTATGTTGGAGCGTGAAATCAATGCTTCCATTTTTTCTTTCAGATATTGTTTAAGTGCTTCGTCCGTTTCATTTTTCAAATGTTCAATGAAATCAGGACAACTATTTAAGATATAGATAATATCTTCAAAATCATGTGATGTACGCAAATCATCACCACCTCTGCCAGCTAATGCCTCAAACTTGGTAGCCACATAATAAGTTACGGGAAACACATAAATAACAGTTCCATCCGATAGTGTTCTGGACTCTTTGTTTGCTATTGCCGGGTGATACCATTTGTTTGAGAAGCCGATAATATCTTCATCATCCGGCATAATATCTACAGTTTCTCCCTGATATATCCATCGGCAAATGGGGGCACCGGAACTTTGGTCATTTTGAAAACCTTTCTTTCTCAATAATTCGCTCAGTTCATTGAATCCTTTATAAGAAGCCAGTTCCACCACACAATCCACATCCATTGTTGGACGAATATCTGTTGCTGCCGGATCACTGACGTACAGTTCAGCAACAGCTCCACCGACATATACTACACATTCGTTCAAATCTCCTAATCCGGAGGCTACTTTCTGTAACCTTTTTAAATTACTACCTGCCATATTCTTGGAAATGTTTTTTAAGTTCACTTTTTGCTATTTCTATTTCTCTTATTTTACCGATACGTAATGTATCAACAATAACCAATAGCTCGTATAATTCCGCATCATCGTTTACAATTTCCGGTACAGACTTATACAACGGCTCTATACCTTGTCCTCTTTCTGTTCCTTTATTATACGCCCATACATATTTCTCCGCTCCCTGACTAATTTGTTCTTTTATGGGAGTAGCAGAAAATGCAGTAGGTATTCCACGCACAATACTGTCCGGTTGGACAGGGAACACATATTTCAAACCATATATAAGAAATTCTTCCAACGCCATGATATTAACTTTTTGTTTATTCCGGTCAACTAATTTAGCAATACGGCATCTTTCAAGTGCTTCAGAAACTTCCGATGGACTTATTTTCAAAGAAGTAGCTATATCTTTATTAAGTAAATTCTTTCCGTCTTTAGTTGTTTTCTTTAATAATATCACTACGTCTTGTGGACGCATCCCATTATGCTTTTTCATCTTCTTAATCTATTAATTTGCAATTCGCGAATTGCAAATTAATAGATTTTTCTTTTGATATACAAGAAAATACAGTAATATTTTCTTTGAATCCATTCTTTTTGCATTAAGGTCTAATTTGCAATTCGCGAATCGCGAATCAAACAACAATTACCCTCTTTAAATCAAATAGTGTATTTTCTTTCTTGCTCATGTACCCGCAGGGATTAGTAACCAACTCTGTATCATGTATCCGAAAAGATTCCCTATATTGGTGAGAATGTCCGTATATCCAATAATTGATTGAGTTCTTTTTAATAAGCTCATCCAAATTATTTGCATATAGGGAAGCATACCAGCTATTTTGAAGTTGTTCACTGATGGCTTTCAGTATCGGTGCATGATGGGATACAATTATTCTTTTAGCATACTTCTTTTGTAATTCTTTAGTTATATAATCTATACTCAAACGATTTTCATCATTGTACTTTTCAATTGTTATTGGACGTTTTTCATATTGAATACAGGCAAAATCATTACCACAAGTTTGGATACGTTCACTTATGGTAGAAGGAATGTGTGACCATAATGTTGAAAGAATAATTTGAACTCCATCAAGCACAACAGATTGATTATAGTACCAATGCACATTATCCCTGATTGTTCCTGATGCACTTTTCTGTAAAGAAGCCAAATCAAATCCTTTATAAAACTCATGATTTCCCGGAATGACAAGAACTTGTGCAAAAGCAGAAGAAACTGTATCCCAAAAAGGATTTTGCAGATAATCCTCATCCCAATACATGGTATCGCCTGCAAGTATCAGTATATCTGCAAAAGGAGTAATTTTTTCCTGTTGAAAATATCGGTTATTTTTGGGTATTTCCAAGTGAAGGTCAGATGCGAACTGTATAAGCATTAATTTACATTCTATCTAATTATGTCAATAAAAACACTTTTTCTTCAATAGAAATTTATTCTTAATTATTACAGATATATAGTATGCTTTATTCCACAGTAATACAAAATAATCTTTTCACTGTTAAACGACTATTTATATCAAAAGTGATATTATCCTGCAAATCTATTTACACCAACTCAATAACGTTGCCTATTAAAAAAGTTATTGAGTTGGAAATATTATTTATATGAAGTCTTTAAATTAGCGATTCTAATTTATAATAATAAAAATAATCAAAAGCTTCAGAATAGTTTTCAATATTATAATGATTTGCAGAGGCATAACATATCTGTATCTCTTCTTGAACTAATCCAGCAAAAGCAACACCAAGTGTCGATATTTTATTATTTAAAGGAGCTATTATAATATTATATTCATCTTTGTACTTTTGGAAAATAGATAATATAATTTGCTTAGTTTCTAAAATATCTTGGCAGGAAAAAGTAAATCCTTCATCTATTATTAAATGTTGAAATTTATTTTTTAACTCAACATATTTTTGTTCACTAATTTTAAAGAGTTCAGAGCTAATAGAACTAAGTTCGTTAGGATGCCCCAATAATATATTTGAAGGTTCAAAAGCATCAATTATTGTATGGATTCTTTCTTCTTCAAACCCCGATAATATTACAAGAAGAGATTTCTTACTAGGCGATAATAAACCAGAATATCCTAAAACTGGCCTTATATCTCTAACACCTTTAGTCAGCCAATCTTTTTGATAACACTTTGCAGGCATATATACAAGTGTAATATCTGTTTTATCAGCAACGAATGGTATTGTAATTATCCTAAGGAGAATTAGTAATATTTCTCTTGTGAATGCTGTAATATCAATTACAATACGTAATTTAGTATCTTTATAGTTAGTATGCAAATACGAATCAATCTTTTCTGCTAATAATTCAAATGTTTCAAATGGCTTATTCTTGGGATAAGTAATGATTTCCAAATTATTTAGATTTTCTCTTACCAAACTCAAATGTTCAGAAGAAACTCTATAATTTTCATCTAACTGAAATGCATATGCACAACTTACTAACTGGGGATTTAACGACAAACCCACCATTGTTGAACGTTTCTCAAAACCAGGAGTGAAAATAAATAAATCTATTTTCCCTAGTACACTGACTATTTCTTCTTTTTCTGTTTTCATACTAAAATATAGTTAGTTGACCGTAATCCTGTGTGCTATCTTTATTCGGGGCTATTAGTTTTATAAATTTATTGGGATCCATCAAGCTTATCTTAAGTGCATTACTACTCATAAATTGATAACCTTTAAACCCTTTGGGCTCTATCTTAAAATAAGGAGCTAATGTTCTACTTAATACATATAAAACACATTTTCCTGTACCTTGTTTATTTCTTATGCTACTTTGATGAAGATAACCATATTGTACTGCTAAATGAAGTATTTCTTTTAGTTCATCATCTGGAATATCTGTCAATGCCACGGAAAAAACAATTCGCTCAGATTTGTCTGAAATAAATATTGCATGAAAAAGTCCTCCTAAACCGGAAATTAAATTATGCAATTTATCAGCCTTACTTAATTTACCAACTCCATTCGTGTCCTCTATTGTTTCTCTAATTTTATCAAATTCATTAGTTAGGAAATCTTCTGAGTATTCCTGTATCACATCATCTTGAATAGTATGGGGTATATATGTAATTGTTAAGTTGTCTTGAGCAATCATTTCTGAAAACATTTTAGAGGCAGGTTCTAAAAAATGACGCACTATACCTGATGAGATAGCAACCAAGTTATCAAATCCAGCATAACTATAATTTGTAGTGGACCTTCTCCGTATTAAGTCTTTCAAAAATTCCGACGCTGCATATCTTCGTGCAGCATCGCTGCCTGCATATGGTTTTTCCGGGTCGTAATGCACTTCTTTTAGGTGATTGGATATTTTCTCAATTTCTTCAGCCTGCTTCTTATATTGAGGAAAAAAACTATCTGAGTTCACTTCAATGCCTAAATATTTTTTTAATCGTCTTTGAACAATATCATCAATTCTTTTATAATAATTGTCTTTATCACTAGTGTATATTGAATTTATATCTACCTGTGAATAGTCATGGGGCGTATCAATCGTTTTATTTGTAACAGTCTTATAACTCTTATAATCCAACTGAGTTGAAATTTTAAGACTTATATCTTGGGACGATCTATAGGACACCCATGTATTTAATATTTCAGTTTGTATCTTATTCAAATATCCAGCATCATCAATAAGAAGATAGATCGGTTTCTGCGGTGGCATGAATGGCAATTTCTTCAATTCCAATAAAACAGGATATAGAAAATCAATATAAGTACACAAGGATTTTTTATATGGAATCGTCCCATCTCTTTCAAGAATGATATCTTTACAATACTTATTACACTCATGATACATCATATTAAGTATTTTTATTATTTCTTGTATACACTCAATTCCATTGCTGAAACTGACCTTATACTTTGATATATCATGTCCACTAATTTGTACGTATAATAAAAAGTAATCATTATAGAATTTCTCAATTTTCTTATGGCATTGGTTTATCTCTTCTGAATATTCAAGTAAATTATTGAAACATTTTATTGCAATATATGATGTGAGTAGGTGTTCATTAAAATAAGTAACAGCATTAGTTCTCAACTTTTCAAGTTCTGGATAATTTATATCCGTTAATTTGATTGGGATGTATAAAGCAAAATAATCTAGATCCCTTAATGAACGATTTTCAATTAGCTTTTGACAATCTGGCATCATATAACGAAACATCATACTTTTTCCTGATCCTCGTGAACCATTTAAAAAAGTATGTCCAATTTTAGGTACTTGATAAAAATCGGTAAAAACATCTACAAATAAATCATATGCATCTTGTGCAGAAATTCCTTCTGGTGTATTTACTTCAAATGGATTCTTCATTTCTTCTTTTTTTTATTAATGCTGCAATATATTCACCATTTATTTTATTTCCACTATCATCTTTTAAGTCTATAAGAGAACCATTAGCAATAGAAGGATAACCTGATTCTTCTATTTCATATGAGTAAGTTTTGAAGCTCACAGAATATTCTTCAAGAAGATTTATTTTTACCTTAATTGCATTTATTCGACAATTTATTGGAAAAAATCTATTGCAATAGAGTGATTCCAAAAACATTTTCTCTGTCCTTTCAAAAATTTCATCTAAAAGATAATGTTCTGTAATATTCCCTTTGCTGTCTTTTTTTCTAAAAAGCCGTTCCAGTTGTTCTTCTTGAATGCAAAATGATAATTTTATTTCATTTCCAATCATTTCTACTGAATGTAATGCTTGAGAATATCTATGATAGATTTCACTATATTCATTAATATGCCTATGTGGGCTATCTATTTTTTGATCTTCAAGTTTTAATAACCCCTTTGATGCTCGAGTACTATCGTCTGCCAATTCATCACTTAAACGCAAAATAGAAGCTAGTAACTTTGTTCTTACACTAATACCTAGAATTCCCTCTTCGCTTAAACGACCAATGGGATCATCTTTCCCCCCATGAGCACGAGCTATATTAGCAATAATCATGATTTCAGGCCGATCTAGTTTGTCAGCACAAAATCTTGTTAACATTTCATGAGTTTTGCTGGTATGCTTTTTCCTTTTATCTATTAAATGACCCGCATCATGGAGTTGTATAGAAACAAGTAATATGAATAGTTCATAATTGGATAACCTAAATTCTTCATTTATAGAAGTGAAATTATCTATAATTGTGCTTGCTCGTTCAATTACCATATTTATATGTCCTACTCCATGGTCATTATAATAACCATCATGTTCATATTCAAGCATTTTTGCTTTTATTTCAGGGTGTATTTCGGTATCGAATATTGTTTTTATTTCATTATACTTACTAACATAATCAAATTTTCCAGGAAAAACGGACCCATCTGCACCTTGAGTAAAATATTCTTCTATATTCATCTTTAATATTCTAAAATCTGTTTAAATATAGCTTCAGCTAATAATGGAGGAACTGCATTCCCTATTTGTTGTTGTATGTAATGGATACTTCCTTCAAAAATAAAACTATCTGGAAAACTTTGCAATCTAGCAGCTTCTCTCACAGATAAGCCTCTATTTTGGAAGGGATGAATAAGCATATTTTTTCTATAATTTGAAATTACCACGGATGGTTTGTCAGGATCTAGTCTTTTATAAATTCCACTGTGACACTTATTTTTATCTGAATAGTTACTCATTAAATGCTCAGGAATTGCTCTCCAATTTTCTCCTGGTTTTATATACTTGTATCTTTCGATAACATAATCTTCATTTCTAGATACGAAATTTTGCGTTGCATAGGTAGAATTCATTCTCATTTCAATTGCATATTGGCTCATTGCTTTGCTTTTGTAAGGTAAAACATCTGACATTTGCCCATTTTTAAGATCTGGCAAATCAGAAATGGCATCATTTACAGTTATATAGCCCTCTTGGGGAGGTGGGAAATCAAAATCAATATTAAGATTATTTCCTACTAAAAAAAAACGATTACGATGTTGAGGAACTCCATAATCAGAAGCATACAAAATATCCCAACATGTTTTATACCCCAAAACATTGAAATCATTTATTATTTCTTTGAGAGTTTCTCCTTTGTTAAAATTTGTAATCCCTTCAACATTTTCAAACAAAAACCATTGTGGTCTCAGTACATCAACGAAACGAACAAACTCTTTAAATAAATGATTGTTTGAATTTAGCAAATTTCTCGTTTTTCGGTTAGATGTAGAAAAGCCCTGACACGGAGGTCCTCCAAAGATTATAAATGGATACTTCACTATTTGGTCTAGTGGATTAATTTCACGAATATCTTGACAGACAACATTGGCATGAGGATGATTTTTTATATATGTTTTTACAGCTATAGGATCTTTTTCAATCGCCATAGCTATTTTTATGCCAGCATTCTCTGCTCCTAAACTCAGTCCGCCTACTCCGCTAAAAATATCTATTCCTATTTTTTGACACATCAATCATATATTTATTAAAATGTTGCAAATATACTATATTTTGAGAAGTCTGATGAGAAAACAAACTATGTTTCCTGACATAATTTTCAATAAATTCAAATGATAGATTAATATTGAGCCATATCAATTATAAAGGAATTACCATTAAAAGCTCTCTGTTTACCTACTTTCATCCTCTACATATTTTTCTGATTTGCCTTTCCCTACATTCTCCCCGTCGAAATACCTCCGTATAAACTCGTGCAAGTCCTTCTCCCTATAATACGTCTTATGCAGGATCGTGTGATACTTCAACCCATTATCCCTATACCGTTGCAACGTCCGTTTGCTGATGTTCAGCAAAAGACAAACGTCCTGGTTATCGTACAGCCGTTCCCCGTTCAGGTAATTTTGCGGCTTCTTGTTCTTCTTGTCCAGTGCGCTTACGACCTTTTCTACCTGTTCGAGCAACCGTTCCATATACGCCTCGAATGTTTCTTTATCCAATGGTATCATAAGCCCGCCTGTTTTAAATTCCCGATGATATAATAACTCTGGTTCGACGGGTCTTTCAGTATGATTTCCTTCTCCCGCATGAACTTGATATAACTTTTCGCCGTGCGTTCCTTCACGTCCAGTATCGCTTGAATCTGTTCCGCTAAATCCACATAAGTAATAAAGTCCTGCCGTCCGAAAATATCCCGTGCCACTGCCACGAGTTCATCCTCTTTCCGCTTCTCCTTTTCCTCTTTCGGTTTTTCTCCCAAATAGACGTGCATCCCGGCATCCTTATCCCATGCAAACTGCATGATAGGCACATCCAGCGGGCTACCGTCACGCACCTTCAGCGCCTTCACCACCGACACCGACGGATCAGTATCTTTCTCGATAGAAAGAATTGCCGCCGCCTTTCGTTGCAACTCACTGCCCAGATGCCCGCGCAACTTCAACCCCGAAGGAATAAAATGCAGGATAGTAACGATACAAGTATTGTAAATCCCCGTCAGCCGGTACAATTCCTCCACCACGGCAATACTTTCCGTTTCATCATTCGCACCCTTTATCAAGTCCGCAATCCCGTCGATCACCACCATGTGAATCCCTCGGAACTGATAATGAAACTTATCCATGCTTTGGATAATCGCCTGCAAGCGTTCTTTCCGGCTCATTCCCGTCAGGCAATACGCTTTCAGGTATTCCGGCATCGTTTCCCGTCCGCAACGCCTTAAAAGGTTTGTAATGTTCTTGTACGTCTGCACCTCCGACTGTTCCGTATCATAGAACAGAATCGCCTTCCGCTTGCTGTTTTCACAGACCGACACCCCCAACGTATCCATCACCTTATCCTTGTTCTTGTCGGATTGTCCGATGGCACCGGCTATCAACGCCGTCACATAATTACTTTTTCCGGTTCCCTCACCACCGGTAATACAGAGGATATTCCCTTGCGTGCCTAACGGCACATCATTCACCGACACAACCATTTGTGCCACGGGTGGCGGATTATTAAAATCCACCTCACAAGATTTCAGAGCAGACATAGTTTCGCTGTATATTGTATCCAGATAATCCAGAAATAGTTTAATCAAATCCTCCCGGCTATTTCCCAAATGGAAAAAGTCCGAAATATCCTTTTCCACCTTCGTTCCCGCCAGTGGCAGTAACAATCGTTTTACCCCGTAGTTCTTCAACGCCAGTTCTTGTTTTGCCGAACTGTCCAGCCCCGCTTTATCCACATCATAGAGCAGAACAATATGCTTGAACCGGAAAGAGAGCCTATGAATAATTCCCACGGGAATAGTCACCGTTTCCGAATTGAAGCAGATAGCATGGAACCCGTGAACCGTCAGGCTCATCACGTCCTTCTCACCACCCGTAATAAAGAGCAAATCCCCCTTAGCAGGCAACTGTTCCAGCCCGAAGCAGTAATTCTCCCCAAAATCCCCGGCATATAAAAAACGCATCTCCGAGTGCGGGCGGTACACCTTCACATATTGCTTTGCAGTATATCCGAATACCGGTTCTTTATCCGTCGCCACAATGCTGAACGGTTTCCCTTCGTTATTCTCGCTGCTGAACTTCTTCAACGAAACCACCCGGAACAATTTCAGCACCTCTTGCGTGATACCACTTTCTCCCCAAAAGGCAAGTTCCGCAGCCGTAAAGCTCTTTTGCGCCAACGTATAAGGCCTTGCTTTCTTCCTTTTCGGTACATGTGTAACTTCCGCAATCACCGGAACAGATGTAGTAGAGGAAATTCTCATTTCGGACTTGTCAGATAAGCCCAAGTGCATATCCCGAATGATAGCCAGTATTTGCACAAAGTCTTTAGGTTCTTTACAATTCAGTCCGTTTAGCTTGCCGACCAACGCAAAACAGTCCCCCGAATAATCATCATTTCCGAAATCCTTCATTTTGTACATTCCGTTTCTCCGGTCAAAATACACATTACACGAAGCCTTGCTATCTTTGTATAGTGGATTTAAGAAATTACGTCCGAGTTTAAAAGAGAAAGGGATATAATACTTGAAAACCGCCAACCCCTTATCCGTTAGCAGAAGAATATCCTCTTTATTCGTTCTCGTTATCATTCAAGAAATAATTCCTCCGAAAATTCTCTCTGTCCTGTGGTTTGCATTTGATGATGCGTTCATTCAGTCCACGTTCTATTTCCGAAAGTTTATAAAGGCACCGTCCTCTCAACATAGAGTAGCTTATCAGGTTTTCGTTTCTTAATCGTTGTAATGTGCGTGTACTTATATTCAAGGCATCCGCCACCTGATTACTATCCAGCCACACCTCATTTTCCTCTTTGGGCATAACCTGTGCCTTTGCCACGAAGTCGGCAATTCGTTGAATTTTCCCGACAAGGTCTTTATACACCTTGCTATCCATTGTTATTACTTCCATATTACAGTTATCGTTTTAATTTGCTGCAAAGTTCATCCAATAGTGCCAGAGCATTTGCCAACTTGTTACCAACTTGGCATAACTTTTCAAGAAATACCTAATAAATTTAACCTAATAACCATCTTTTCAATATCTTCGCATTTTGGAATACTGGATTTCATAAGTAGCGAGCGAAGCCTGTTTGGTGGTTTCCGATACATATATAATAGAAAGAAGATACTCTTTATCGTTCCGGTAGATGATAACCGTAGGATTCAGATTAACGCTTTCCCATGTGCCGACAATAGAAAACAGGTTGAAGGACGGGTAATCTTCTTTAGTTCTTTTCATAAGACGTGGTTTGTTTGGATGATTGATTTTGTGTTTCACTGTCCGCAATAATTCTTTCAATATCGGAAGGCTTATAATAAATCTTACTACCAATTTGAGAATAAGCCAATCTTCCGCTACTTCTGTAATACTGCAAAGTTCGCTTGCTAAAGCCTAACAACAGACATACTTCCTGACTATCCAGCCAATTTTCAACTTTCTGCGTATGAGTGTTACACAAACTATCTATCCGTTTGGCGAACTCTGTAAACCGTTCGCAGACATACGAAAAGGTTCTCTTTTCAATGGTTACTACTTCCATACTTTCAATTTTAAAAGGTTTATAAAACGTGTCGATTTTATTTTCATCGGCAAATAAAAGAAGAATCATGAGCCGTTTTCAAAACTGTCCGAAAGTGGTAGGAAAAGACTGCAATTGGTACAAAACGAAAAGAATGCAAATCAACAACAGTAGAGATTTTATTTGCATATTATCGGGTATAGTCATCCTTCTTTGTATCTTTGCAATTATAAAGCATTTAGCATGGATAAATTTAATGCGAGTAAAAACGTAGACACCGCTAGGTTAGAAAAACTATTTCTTGAGAAAGGCACATTGAAAGTGCTTAAGAAGAATGAATATATGGTTCGTCAAAACGAATCATATAGGCTTTGTTACATCAGGTACATTTCGCCTTACTCGCATAGACACAAACGGCAACGAATGGATTGTAGGCTACAGTTTTGAGAATGATTTCGTATGTGATTATCCCTCTTTAATTAATAGAACAAGTGCAACAGTTAGCATAAAGGCAACAACTGACTGCGAGGTCTATTTGCTCCCATTAAGCGAACTCAACCAATTTTAGGAAACAGATATGGAAACACAACGTTTAGGCAGACGAA
>ENA-OPWW01001048-OPWW01001048.1-human-gut-metagenome-genome-assembly--contig:-NODE-1048-length-11586-cov-1.474287_pt1 | contig 11586 bp, 8 predicted proteins | sample MGYA00241513_ERZ502018 | MGnify/ENA primary metagenome ERZ502018 (study PRJEB25962, sample SAMEA2042987) | human gut metagenome | biome: human gut; feature: human-associated habitat; material: faeces...
TCGACGCCGGCATGAACATCCTGAACAACATGATCGACGGCCTGGAGAAGGCACACCAGCATCTGCTCAAGGGCCTGGACGTCTTCAAGCTGAATGATACGTTCGGCTTCCCCATCGACCTGACGGCCGAGATGGTCGAGGACGAGGGCATGACGCTCGACCGCAAGGCCTTTGACCACGAGATGCAGGAGCAGAAGACCCGCGCCCGCGAGGCGCGCAAGGCGCTCGGTGACCTCGGCTGGGCAGGCGTTGAGTTCGGCAAGGACATTCCGTCCACGGAATTTGTCGGCTACGACCACGATTCCGTCGACGATGCGAAGGTCGTCGCGCTGGTGGTCGAGGGTGAGCAGGCCGAGGCTATGATGAGCGGCGTGGAGGGCATCATCGTTCTCGACAAGACTCCGTTCTATGCCGAAATGGGTGGCCAGATCGGCGATACGGGCGTCATCCGCTGCGGCGAGGCCGTGTTTGAGGTCACGGACGTCCAGAAGAACAAGGGCGGCAAGTTCATGCACACAGGTAAGGTCATCCACGGCAGCTTCCAGCTCGGCGACACCGTGACGGCATCCATTGATGTGGAGCGCCGCATGGCCATCCGCCGCGGCCACACGGCCACCCATCTTCTCGACGCCGCGCTCAAGGCGGTGCTCGGCGACCACGTGCATCAGGCCGGTTCTCTTGTTGAGCCCGACCGTCTGCGCTTCGACTTCACGCACTTTGAGTCCATCACGCCCGAGCAGCTGCTCGCGGTCGATACCTTCGTCAACGACGCGATCCTGCGCGGCATCCCCGTTGTGACCGAGGTGCTGCCCATCGAGGAAGCGAAGAAGAAGGGCGCTGTCGCCATGTTTGGCGAAAAGTACGGCGACGTTGTCCGCGTGGTCGAGATGGGCGAGGTGTCCATGGAGTTCTGCGGCGGTACGCACCTTGACAACACCGCCAAGGTCGGCCTCTTCCGCATCAAGAGCGAGGGCAGCGTTGCCTCCGGCGTGCGCCGCATCGAGGCTGTCACCGGCCGCAATCTGCTGATCCGTGCCAATATGCAGGAAGCGATGCTGCACACTGTGGCTAACACCCTGAAGGCAAACAACGTCGCCGCTCTGCCCGCTCGTGCGGAGGCTGTCATGGCTGAGAACAAGGCCATGAGCAAGGAGCTGGAGGAGATCAAGGCCAAGGTCGCCGCCTCCAAGGTGAGCAGCCTGTTCGACAATGCCGAGGAAGTGAGCGGCGTGAAGATCGCTTCCGCCTACTTCACCGGCACCACCGGCGACACCCTGCGCGGCATGTGCGACAGCATCCGCGACAAGGCTGTCAACCCTGTGGTCGCTGTTCTGGTGGGCAAGGCTGAGGATAAGGTCACCATGGCTGTCACCGTGAACAAGCTGGCACAGGAAAAGGGCCTGAAGGCCGGTGTGCTGGTCAAGGAGTTGTCTGCTATTGCCGGCGGCAAGGGCGGCGGCAAGCCGGACTTTGCAATGGCCGGCCTGAAGGACGAGACCAAGATCGACGAGGCTCTGGCCGCAGTCAAGGGCATCGTTGAGAAGCAGCTGGGCTGAGTGAAAGGAGCAATTCCCATGGAAGATTGTCTGTTTTGTAAGATCGCGGCGGGCGAGATCCCCTCGAAGAAGCTCTACGAGGACGATCAGGTGGTTGCCTTTTATGACATCGCCCCGCAGGCAAAAGTGCATTTTCTGGTCATCCCGAAAAAGCACATCTCTTCTGCTGCTGCACTGACGGAGGCCGATGGCGCGCTGCTGGGCCATGTGTTTGCCGTCATCGCCAAGCTCGCCAAGGAGCAGGGCCTCGAGGTCAAGTCCGTGGCCGAGGCTTCCGCCGAGGCCGACGTGATCATGATTCTGGCCCCCGACCAGTACCAGCGCACCATCTGGGCCAACGACATCGAGCCCAACATCAAGCCGGGTGCTGCTGTTGCGTTCGCTCATGGCTTCAACATCCACTACGGCTACATCAAGCCGTCTGAGGATCACCCGGTGTTCATGGTTGCCCCGAAGGGCCCGGGCCACATCGTTCGTCGTGAGTACGCCGCTGGCCGTGGTGTCCCGGTCGTCGTGGCCGTCGAGCAGGATCCGCGTGGCGACGGCTGGGCTCTGACCCTGGCCTACGCCAAGGCCCTCGGTGCCCTGCGCGCCGGTGCCATCAAGACCACCTTCAAGGAAGAGACCGAGACCGATCTCTTCGGCGAGCAGAACGTGCTCATGGGTGGCGTGAACAAGCTCGTCGAGATGGGCTTCGAAGTCCTGACCGACGCCGGCTACCAGCCGGAAATCGCCTACTTCGAGGTCTGCCACGAGCTCAAGATGCTCGTCGACCTGATGAACGAGGGCGGTCTGAACAAGGCTCGTTGGTCCTGCTCTGACACCGCTCAGTACGGCGACTACGTCAACACCGTCATCAACGAGGACTGCCGCAAGCGCATGGAATACCACCTGCAGCGCATCCAGGACGGCTCTTTCGCCAAGGAGTTCATCGACGATCAGGATGCCGGCGCCCCGCACTTCAAGGAGCTGCAGGAGAAGTACTCCAACGAGCGCATCGAGACCGTCGGCCCGAAGCTGCGCGCCATGTTCTCCTGGAACAACCAGGTGGACGCCGATGCCGATATGGCCGAGTCCTTCAACGGCAAGATCGCTCGTACCCAGGTTCAGTGAGATTGCTTCGCTAGCTGCATAAGCTATTTAGCGAATTAGAAAGCGTCGCCCGCTTCGTGCGGACGGCGCTTTTTGCATATTGTCGTGCGTGCGACGGTTGCGTACGTTCCGGCATAACGAAAGGCCGCCACCCAACTTGGGCGGCGGCCTTCAATCGCAGTTAATGCGATTAATCGCAATGAATGCGAGACGTTACTCAGCCACGGGCGATCTTGCCGGTGAAAGTGGCCATGTCAGCGTCGTCATCCTTGCCGTTGTTCCAAGAGAACATGGCGCGCAGCTTCGGGCCAACGCTCTCGATACGCACGTTGCCGTATTCTTCCTGCAGCTGCTTGAACTTCGGAGCGCCAGCGTCCTGATCGTCGATGAACTCCTTGGCGAAGGAGCCGTCCTGGATGCGCTTGAGCTGGTACTGCATGCGCTTCTTGGTCTCCTCGGTGATGACCGTGGAGGTGTAGTCGCCGTACTGGGCGGTGTCGGAGCAGGACCAACGGGCCTTGTTCAGGCCACCCTCGTTGGCCAGGTCGACCAGCATCTTCAGCTCGTGGAACACCTCGAAGTAGGCGATCTCCGGCTGGTAGCCAGCCTCGGTCAGCACATCGAAGCCCATATCGCACAGGTGGTTGATGCCACCCATGAGGACGTCCTGCTCGCCGAACAGATCGGTCTCGGTCTCCTCGGTGAAGGTGGTCTTGATGGCGCCTGCACGCAGCGCGCCCAGAGCCTTGGCGTAAGCCAGGCACAGCGGCCAGGTCTTGCCATCCGGATCCTGCTCGACGGCCACGACGACTGGGACGCCACGGCCGTTGGCGTACTCACGACGCACGATGTGGCCCGGGCCCTTCGGGGCGACCATGAAGACCGGATGATCCTCGGACGGCTTGATGTAGCCGTAGTGGATGTTGAAACCGTGAGCGAAGGCCAGAGCAGCGCCCGGCTTCAGGTTCGGCTCGACGTCCTTCTTGTACACGGCGGCCTGGTACTGGTCAGGCAGCAGGATCATCACCACGTCGGCTTCGGCAACGGCCTCGGCAACAGGCTTGACCTCAAGGCCCTGCTCCTTGGCATACTCCACGGACTTGGAGGTAGGACGCAGGCCGACGACGACGTCGACACCGGAATCGCGCAGGTTCAGCGCATGGGCGTGGCCCTGGGAACCGTAACCGAGGATGGCCACCTTCTTGCCATCGAACACGGACAGATCGGCGTCCTTTTCGTACCAGATAGTTGCTGCCATAATTGGCGCTCCTTTATTGTTTTTTGCGATTCGGAACTTGCTTTTTCCGAACAAACTCGCTATTTTCTATTCTTTTTTTCGGTTGTTATCACGGCGAGTGATTCCTAGGATGTTGCTCCCCCCGGATTGTGTCCGAGGAACCACTCCGCCTCTCCTGCGGAACTGTTCTAGTACCGCTTTCTTTATGATGTCTGTTGACGTTCACATAGTGGCTATATTCACGTCAAACGTTTTTTCTAAGGCTCCGAGCCACCCCAAGCGAAGCAGCCCGGCAAGCCGGTCGGCGTCACTTGGTGAAGTCGACGTTCTTCGTTTCCTTGCAGCTCAACACCGCGATGAGGCAGCACAGGGCCATCACACCGAGGTACAGGCCCACGGAATGCACGCCCCAATGATGGGACAGCCAAGTGGCGATGGTCGGCACGAAGGCCGCGCCGACGATGGCAGCCAGGTTGTAGCCGATGCCGGAGCCGGAGTAACGCACGTTCGCGTCGAACAGTTCCGGCAGGAAGGCGCCGATCGGACCGAACGCGGTACCCATCAGAGCGAAGCCGATGCACAGGAACAGCAGGTTGGTGGCGAAGTTGCGCTGACCGACGACCGCCGGATCAAGCAGGAACGGGAACAGCAGGGCGAAGGCGATGAGGCAGCAGGAGGAGATGATGATCACGCGCTTGCGGCCGAACTTGTCGGCGTTCACGCAGGAGATCACGATGAACGCGGCGAATACGCAGACGGCGATCATCAGCATGAGCAGATACTCCTGGTTGGTGAAGCCCAGGTTGCCGCCACCCTGCTCGACGGTCTTGGTGCCCCAAGCGAGGGACCAGGTTGCCAGCGTGTAGAACAGCGTGTAGGTAACAGCCACCAGGAACGTTGCCTGGATGACTTCCTTCCAGCTCTTCTTGAACACTTCGGTAAGCGGGGACTTGACGACCTTCTTCTGCTCCTGGGCCATACGGAAGATCGGGGTCTCCTCCATCTGGACGCGGACGACGAGGCCGACGATCACGAGGATGGAGGACAGCAGGAACGGCACGCGCCAGCCCCAGGCAAGCATCGCGTCATTGTCGTTGAAGGTCTCCAGCAGGAAGTAGGTGCCGTTCGACAGGAAGAAGCCGATCGGGGCGCCCAGCTCCGGGAAGGAGCCGTACAGCGCGCGCTTGTCTTCCGGAGCGTTCTCGGTGGCCACCAACGCGGCGCCGGACCATTCGCCGCCAAGTCCGATGCCCTGCACGAAGCGACATAGGCACAGCACGGCGACGGCCGCGACACCCCATTGGTTGTAGGTCGGCAGGCAGCCGATCAGGAAGGTGGCAATGCCCATGGTGAGCAGGGAGACCACCAGCGTGGTCTTGCGGCCCATACGGTCGCCGAAGTGGCCGAACACCAACGAGCCCAGCGGACGGGCGATGAACGCGATGGCGAAGGTCAGCAGGCTGGCCAGCAGCGCGACGGTCGGATTGGTGGTGTCTCCGAAGAACACCTTCGGGAAATAATTCGCAGCGGCGGTGCCGTATGCGTAAAAGTCGTAGAACTCGATGGCGGTGCCGACCATGGATGCTGCGATCACGGTTTTGACCGAATCGCGGACCATCGCCTGCGCTTTGCCAGCGGCCGCTTCGACTGTACTCATTGATGTACTCCCTGTACGTCCTGTTACCGGTTCCCAACTTCCGCCGATAACGATGTTGTTTGTAGTTTTTCTGTTTTCTGTTGTGCGCTATGCCGGCCGGCTTCAAAAGGTTTTCGCTGCGTCTGCCTTGTGGGCTGCAACAAAAATGGCCCCGCATCATGCAGGGCCATCAACGTGTGTGCTACGCGCGCCTCAAACCCTGCCTTCGTTGGCGAGGGATTGAAGCCGCAATGCTCGAATCAGTCCGCCAACGAAAGCGGAATAATAATTCGTGCGGACAGCAGTACGTGTGCGACCATTCCGTTCATCGTGGCGAACCTCCTTTCGCAAAGTCATTTCCCCGGGCGGGATTTCCGCTCGAACTAAGCCGTAAACATAGGCGCGTCCATCTCCCCTATCCACTAAAGGTTCACTATGTGGACGCGCCGTTTCGCTTTATTTTCCAATCATTGGCGATCTAGCACCGTCATAGTCGCCGTCATTGTTGCGATTTCAACCGCAATGTCAGCAGACCCGCCAACAGCATCGAAACAGTGGCGACAGCGAAGATCAGCACGGTGGCACCGGTCGCCACAATCACCGCGGCGCAGGCAGCGACGCCCAGTATCGTGCCGAACGTATTGGCCAGACTATAAGCGGCAAGCGATCGGCCCACGGAACGCACATCCGGCAGCATCGCAAGATCCAAGCTTTGGCTGGCGCCATCGAACACCACGTATGCGAAGCCGGCAAGCAGGGCGTACAGCGCAACCGCCAGGAAACCGTCGTCCATCAGCAACGGCAGCAGCGCAGCGACCATGAACAACACGGCGGACGCGACGGCCGGAATACGCAGATCGCCAAACAGGCTGACGATGCGGCCAAGCAGCAACGCCGCAATCAAAGCACCGACAAACGTGCAGATGGCCATGACCACAACCACCGATCCGGCACCGGCAATGCCGAACAAACCGGCCTCATCGGTATTGCCGACGATATTCGGCGCCAGATACCACTGATATACGGCGATTCCGGCTGTGGCCGCAACGGCGAACATGCGGGCCGCGAATGCCACAGAAAACTTCGGCGCGTTCTGCGGCGGACGGTATTGCGAGAAGAAATCGCCTTTCTCAACATCCCTACGCGGCAGGTAGCTGCTGGCCCCTTCGAACGGCAGTACCAACAGCGTAACGACGGCCGCGACGACAAGCCAACCCGCGAATACCAGCATCGCGAAACCCGTAGTGCCATCCCAACCTTCGCCACCAGCATGCGGCGTCAGCGCAACAGCCACGGCGACGCCGACCAGCTGGCCAAGCGCCAGCCCCTTGCCGTGCCAGGAATCGGCGCGGTCGCGGAACTTGTCAGGCACACGTTCGCCGAACGCGGCGGCGAACGGTATGGCCGCCATCGCATACGCGGCCTGCGTGGCCAGCCAGAAGAACACGGCCCACGGGAGAAAATCGCATGCGGAAAGAATCGCCATGCAGATAGCCGCCAATACGCTGCCGCTGACGATCCATGGCGTACGGCGCCCGAACCGGCAGTAGGAATGGTCGGAACCGACGGCGATGCATGCGTTCAGCAGGAACGTCATGATGGCACCTGCGATGACGAGCATCGCCAAATCCGTGACGCGGTTGATTCCCGACAAACGGCTGACGGTTTGCGGAATGAGCACCGTGTTGAACGCCGCCATCGGAGCGGACAGCAGCATTGAGCCAAGCGCAAAACCCGCAACGAGCCGGTTGGCCTGCATTGCGGTCGGCTTGGTGCCGTCCGGAGCGGTCATCGGGTCGCGCAGGTCGAGGAAGGACGATTCGAGGTTCGGCACAGCCACGTCAAGATGCGCGGCCGCGGTTAGGGGCGCTCCACCTTCCGAGGCGATGCGCGCGGCCTGGGTTTCCGGACGCTCGTTGGACGCTTCCGGAATACGCGGATGCTGCTGCACCGACAGCCGGCGCATGGCCGCCTTCGCTTCGGGAGTCAGGGTCTTCTCATAATCGGGGCGATCGTCGATGCCCGGGCGGATGAACACCTGGCCGGGCAGCGGCTGCGGTTTGAATTCGTTATTCTGATTGTCTTCGGTCATATCTGCTGTTTTCTTGGCTTATCGCGTTTTCTGCTTGTCGCGTTTCATGTGCTTCGATACTCCACGCATGCGCCCGCCCGCTACGAGCGACACATACGAAAATCGCCCGGACGCATTGCTTCAGCGCATTCGGGCGATTCTTCAACGCAACTTACAATACCAACACGTGCGGCCACTGCCGTCCGCCCGACGGACCGGGTGCGACGGACCGGGTGCGCGACCGCAAGGTGGAACGCAATCGCAAGGCCGTACGTAATCGCAAGAAAATACGTAATCGCAAGAAATTTTCCGTCAGGCGACGACAGGCGGATTGGCGATCAGATCGTCCGAACGGTGGTCTCCCGCGGAATCCTCCCATTCCAACATGGCGACCGGCGTAGTGTTGTCCACACCGAGACCGCGCTTCGGCTCGAACGTCAGCGTGGCCTGGCTGGTTTCGCCGCGCCAGGTGAAGCTGATGGACGTGTCGTCATCGGTGGTGTACGAGAACGTGCCGTCGAACGCGTCGAGCTCGTTGCGGAACTTCGCGAGCGCGTTCAGGGCCTTAACGACCGGACGCTTGAGATTCTCGTCGATTTCCGCGGTGGAGTAGTAGTGACGATTGATGTCGCGGCCGTTGTTGGTCTTGCGCAGCAGCTCCATGTCGTTCCTGCCGGCGAGCGCGCCGACATAGTAGACCTGCGGCACGCCGGGCAGGAAGAACTGCACCGCGCGGGCGGCGATGTAGTGCTGGTCGTTGCACCCGAGCGCCGAATAGTAGGTGCTGTTGACCTGGTAGAGGTCGAGATTGGATGCGGCGGCGCCAGTGGCTGCCTGGGATTCGCCGTGGGTGTTGGCGTGGATGGTGTTGACGAGGTTGTCCACGTCCTCATCCGGCACGAGACCCTTGAGCGAGCGGTCGAGCTGGTCGGAGCCGATGTCGATCACGCCGATGCCATCGTGCGTATCGAGCACGGTGACGGCGTTGTTCGGGCGGATTTCGGTCCAGTGGGCCACGGGTTCGACGTGACCGGTGAACAGCGAGTGCAGGAGCAGCGGCGGCAGGGCGAAGTCGTAGACGCGGTCCACCTTGGATGCGATTTCGACCTGCTTCTTGTAGTAGGAGTGCACTTCGATGAGGATTTCCAGACCGCGCTTGACGCCTTCCTCACGCAGACGGGAGATCAGCTTGAAGGTCTTCGGGGTCATGAAGCAGCTGGTGCCGGCTTCCTTGGCGCCGTAGCCCACGGCGTCGAGACGGATGTAGCTGACGTGGGAAGCCGCCATCTGGTCGAAGATGGACATGAGGTATTCCCAGCCCTTGTCGGAATCGGTGTCGATGTCCACCTGCTGCGGGGTGAAGCTGACCCACACGAGGCGGGTCTTGCCGGCGAACTTGTAGTGGGTGAACGGCAGGCCCGGACGCGGACGGTAGATGCCGGCCAGGTCCTCTTCGGTGGCGCCGTTCGGGAACACGGAACTCATGGTGAGGAACATCGGATAGTATTCGGACTCCTCGCCCTTGGCCAGCACGTCCTGGAACTGCTTGGATTCCCAGCTCATGTGGTTGACGATGGCGTCGACCATGATGTCGTGGGTCTTGGAGAGTTCGGCGACGTCGTCCCAGCTGCCGAGACGTTCGTCGACCTTGGTGTGGTCGATCGGGTCGAAGCCTGCGTCGGCGCCGTCGAACGGGGTGAAGAACGGCAGGATGTGAACGCCGTCGTACACGCCGTCGAAGCGGGTGCGCAGAATGTCGGTCATCGACTTGATGGTGCCGTCGCCAAGGCGGTCGGCGTAAGTGATGAGCTGCACCTTGTTTTTCATGGAGCCTCCTTCGGTTCCAAAAAGTCGTTGCGAGATTCTTCGCGGGAGTCCTTACGGCCATTCCCACGGTTGTGTCGAACCGGTTCGATATTACCGCAAAATGGGGCTCGACACCAAAACCGCAACCGGTGTTCGGGCGTGTCGAACCGGCTTTCGGCCGAATCGCGGCGCATGTCTCCGGCGCCCGATTCGAAAACGACGGACATGCGGGGGCAGCCGCGAACGCAGGGCCCTCAGCCTTGGGCACAGGACTTCAGCTGCGGGCGCAGTCCGTAAGCTGGCCGACCTGCTTAAAGTAACGGTCGGGTTCGAGGCCGTCGACGGTCGCCACGTTCGTCATATGCACGCCGTCGAGGCCGCCGTATTCGACGATCTGGTACATCACGTCCGCCTTGAGCTCGTCGGGGGACTCGTCCACATAGCGGCGCCCGAATCCGGCCAGGTCGCGGTACGCCACATGCGCCCCGACCATTACCCCCCCCGCGACGCCGCGTATGACAACGTTCTCAGCATGACGGACGGGTCGCCCGCATGGAAGCCGCACGCCACGTTCGCGCTGGAAACCACGTCGAGCAGCGCCTCGTCGTCGCCGAGCGTCCAACGACCGAAGCTTTCGCCCATATCGCTGTTCATATCGATTCGCATAGCCGTCTGCCTTCCGTCTGTTTCCTGCACAGCCATCGTTTCCATTCCTTCCGTCGCCTTTCCGTCGTTTCGCTGTCGTAGTGTTCCGCCGCCGCAACATTCCTTCTGCCGCAGTCGCCGCAGCACGCATCTCATGCCGCGCCCCGCAACCTGCCGCTCGGCCTCACACCATGTATTCCAAATCGCGTTTGCTGGTGATGAACATGTGCCCCGGCGCGTGCGTGATCGCGAATTCCGGCTTGGACGCCATCACCGCGGCCTGCAGGGTCACGCCGCACGCCCAGAACACCGGCACATCGCCCGGCTCCAACACGGGGGCATCGCCATAGTCGGGATGCATGATGTCGTCGACGCCGATCGCAGACGGCTCGCCCACACATACGGGGGCACCGTGCACGGACGGGTAATAGCCGGAAATCCGGCATGCGTCGGCCACCTGCGTAGACGGAATGCCACGCATCGACACGACCATCGTCGAATGGAACGCGCCAGCCGAACGGCACTCGATCGACGTGTCGTACATCGGCACGTTGCGGCCTGCCGTGATGTGCCGCACCGGCACGCCCGCCTCCATCAGCGGAAACTCGAATGTGAAACTGCAGCCAATCACAAACGTGACCAAATCGGATCGCCAATACTCGCGAATATCGGGCACTTCGGCCACCAGTTCGCCACGCTTCCACACGCGGTACAACGGCACGTCGGTACGGATGTCGGCGCCCGGTGCGGTGACGGGTGCGGTGACGCCCGGCTCCATCACTTCCAGCAGCGGGCAGGGTTTGGGATTGCGCTGCGCGAACAGCAGAAAATCGAATGCCTGCTCCTTGGGCAGAATCATCAGATTCGCCTGCGCGTAGCCTTGCGCGATGCCGCAGGTCGGGCGGACCAGGCCGTCACGGAACGCGGCGCGCGCCTGTTCGGGCGTGCTCGCCGCGCCAAGTTCGGTTGTTCCCATATCGGACATCCCATCCACCATTGCGCTCACCTTTCCCGTCGGCCGCCGTCCGGCCTTTTCCGAACGAACTGCCGACGAACCCCGAAATCCGATTCCGCAGAAACGGACGTTCAGAGTCGCTTTCCCTCACCTTGGTCGCCGAACGTTACGGGAGCCGCGCGATTCATGACGCGTATGTTTCCGCATTGCAAATTGGCGGTGCCAAGCGGAAACAAACCACGGTTAGGTTGGACGCCGAAGACGCACGCGAACGCTGACGCAACACAACAGCGCAACAGCAATAAAGCGGCAATCAAAAGACGCGGAGCGCGGAAGAGAGGTTCCCATGAGTTCGATCGTTCTGGCAGTCGGTAACGGCAAGACGCTATTCGGAGGCGCAGGCGTGGCGCCCGACGCGGATCTGGTTCGTTTCGTCGATCCGGAAAGCCCCATCATCAACGCGTTCGATTTGTGCGCGCTGCGCGGCGACGGCATTTTCGAAGCGACCACGGTATGGAAGGGTTTCCCGGTCTCGTTGGAGAACCATCTGAAGCGTCTCGCCAATTCCGCCCGCCTGGGGGATATGCC
>ENA-OPWW01001050-OPWW01001050.1-human-gut-metagenome-genome-assembly--contig:-NODE-1050-length-11579-cov-3.118275_pt1 | contig 11579 bp, 8 predicted proteins | sample MGYA00241513_ERZ502018 | MGnify/ENA primary metagenome ERZ502018 (study PRJEB25962, sample SAMEA2042987) | human gut metagenome | biome: human gut; feature: human-associated habitat; material: faeces...
GGCTGGAACTATTGCCTACTCCAATATTCGGGGGCGTTACTTTTACAAAATCAGTGAAGTAAAACGGATGTTGGAAGAACGTCTAATAAGAAGTAATAAAGAAAACATTCAAGACCTGATAACCAACCACCAGCTATATGTTAAGGAAAGAAGAAATCTTAGAAAGGACAAGTAACGGGCTATCCGTATTCAAGCATTACATATCCGGTAATTGGCGGATAGGTCGTAATTTCTTAAACCCACTTTACGAGGATAATAAAGCGTCTTGTAACATCTATTTCGACCGCCGAAGTGGTATCTATAAAATGAAAGACTTCGGTAACGACAGTTATAGCGGTGATTGTTTCTTTTTCGTAGGACGACTTAAAGGGCTGGACTGCAATAATTCAATGGATTTTGTGGAAATATTGGAAACCATAGACCGGGATTTAGGATTAGGACTTGCAACAGGTAATCCGATACCAGTTACCCGTACATCTTCCCATATAATAAATGATATGCCGGAAGAAACATCTGACAAGGAAAGCAAACCTTACCAGTTCAGAGAACAGAAATTCCCGCTTGCCGAATTGATGTACTGGCAACAGTACGGCATCACACCGGAAGTGTTGGAACTCTACAAGGTATGTTCCTTACGGGATTTTCAGAGCGTAACGGCGGACGGGACACCGTTCACTTATACTTCATCCGTAACAGAACCGATGTACGGGTATAAGAACAAACGGTACATAAAATTGTATCGTCCGTTCTCGAAAACCCGTTTCCTATATGGTGGCAATTTCGGAGAAAACTATTGTTTCGGATTGGAGCAACTGCCCGCAAAGGGTGATACCCTGTTTATTACGGGCGGAGAAAAAGATGTCATGTCATTGGCGGCACATGGTTTTCATGCAATCTGCTTCAACAGTGAAACGGTGACTATCCCACCTACATTGATTTATAAACTGACATTCCGTTTTAAGCATATCATCTTGTTATATGATACCGATAAGACGGGCAAGGAAAGCGCACGTAAACAGGAAAAGCAGTTGGAAGAATTGGGGGTAAAACGTTTGCTCCTACCGCTTTCCGGCACAAAAGAGGAAAAGGATATTTCCGATTATTTCAAGGCAGGGAATACTCGTGAAGATTTCCTGAAATTGTTTATCGAATTTTTAGATAACCTATATAGTGATACATTGATTATGCTTAAATCGTGCGAAATAGACTTCAATAATCCTCCGGCAAAAGCACAGGTTATAATTTCTGCCGGAGATGTTCCATTGGGAACACAAGGAAACCTGTTTGGTATTACAGGCGGCGAGGGAACAGGAAAGAGTAATTATATAGCTGCCATGTTAGCGGGCTGTATCTGCCAACCGGATAAGGAAATAGATACGCTCGGCATACAGATAGCAGCCAACAGTAAACACAAAGCGGTATTGCTCTATGATACGGAACAGTCCGAAGTACAACTGTTCAAGAATGTAAGTAACCTACTGGCACGTGCCAAGCAACCGAACAAACCGGAAGAGCTGAAAGCATTTTGTCTGACGGGTATGTCCCGAAAAGAACGACTGCACGCTATTGTTCAAAGCATGGATAAGTTTTATTACCAGTACGGGGGCATACAATTAGTTGTGATAGATGGCATTGCTGACCTTGTAAAAAGTGCTAATGATGAAGTGGAAAGTGTGGCGGTTATAGATGAACTGTACCGATTGGCAGGAATTTATAATACCTGTATTCTCTGCGTACTGCATTTCGTACCCAGTGGTTTGAAGTTACGGGGACATTTAGGCTCGGAATTACAGCGTAAAGCAGCAACAATTCTTTCCATCGAAAAGGACGAAGAACCCACACAATCGGTGGTAAAAGCACTGAAAGTAAGGGATGGCAGCCCATTGGACGTTCCTTTGATGCTGTTCGCATGGGATAAAGCAGCCGGGATGCACCTTTACAGGGGTGAAAAGACCCGTGAGGAAAAAGAGAAGCGTAAGGAAAAGGAACTGGTCGGGGTTGCACGTGAGGTGTTCGGCAGACAGGAACATATAACCTACATAGACCTGTGCGAACAGATACAGCAGATTTTGGACGTGAAAGAACGTACCGCAAAAAGCTATATCCGCTTTATGCGGGAACGGGACATCATACTCAAAGACCCGTCCAACCAAAGTTATTTTATGATTGGTACAATTTAATCAGACAGCCTTATGTATATAGATAAAGATGAATTTACCGCATGGATGGAACGTATCATGGATAGGTTCGATATGCAGGATAAGAAGATAGACCGAGTGATAAACGGGCGTAACTGTTTAGACGGTGAAGAACTGCTGGATAATCAGGACTTGTGCCTGCTTCTGAAAGTAGCCCCCCGAACACTGACCCGCTACCGAAAAAAGGGAATACTCCCTTTCCTTATGCTGGATGGCAGGTGTTATTACCGTGCTACGGATGTACACAAGTTAATTCGGGAGAAAACCGATTAATTTTTTCTTTTCTAATGGCTTTCAATCCTGTTTTGTCGTGAGATAAGGCAGGATTTTCTTTTTCCTGTTCGAGTATATCCGGGACTTTCTGTATATTTGCAACAGTTTCATTAGAAAAAACAGTAGAGGTTGAGAACTTCTACCTTATATATAACATAACGTTCGCAGAACGTCTTGACACAGAAAACTGGTAATTTTCAAAAAAGACAAGACCCAAAGCGCAATGTTTCATGCTGTATGTGCATACGGCGTGGACTTGCCTATCTTGTCTTTTAGGTATACCAGTGCCTCTGTGTCGGGATAGCGTGAGTTCACGCTTTTTTTAGACGTACTGGCGAACAGTTTGCAATTAAAAACTGTTTGATACCAACTTATGAAACATTTAAAAACTTGTATTGCTGTATCTCTCGATGGCTTCATTGCCCGAAAAGATAATGATTTGGACTGGATGCTGGAAAACGTTAAAAAGGAAATTTCGGCAGCTTATGAACAACCCGGTGTACTTCTTGCCGGAGTGAATACTTATAACATGATTTTTAAACGTTGGGGCGGATGGCCGTACAAAAGTAAAAAGACTTTTGTAGTGTCCCACTACGATACCAATGTGACGAAAAAGGAGAATGTAACCTTTCTTACTGATATGCCCTTACGGGCAATCAATGAACTTAAATCAAGTTCGGAAACCGACATTCAGGTTATTGGTGGCGGTAAGTTTATAACCTCGCTGATTGAAGCGTCCCTGCTGGATGAAATAACGCTGTATATCGTTCCGGTCATGCTGGGGGACGGTATCAAGTTCATAGGAAAGACTTTCGGGTCGAAGTGGGAACTGACCGGACACCGGGTGATAGACAATCAGGTCGTTTGCCTGACCTACCAGTATAAAGGAGAGTGATTTAAAAAAGCACCCGGTGTCCCTCCGGGTGCTTCAACCACAAAAATTTCAATTATAAATCTATCTATAATGAAACTTTCTATGGCAAATATAACGATTTTCGTTTTATTTCTTCGGTTTGTCTTTCTTTTCCGGAAACACGAAAGTAACATTAAACTGCTCGTCAAAAGCAAGCGAAGCATCGAATACTTTGCCGTTCCTGCTTTTGAAACCTTTGATTAGTGCGGTTTTCCCGGTAGTCACCAGTTCGGTAATCTGTTTGTCCGTCAGTTGCTTTTCGCTCTTGTTGCGGAAGATGGTAACGGAACAGTCCACATTGGAACATTTGGCGACTTTGGGATAGAAAAGGATGCGCCCGGTCTTGCATTTGGGGCAAATGCAACCATTACCCGAAGCGAAAGAAAGCTGAACGTCCAAAAGTTCAGCCGTGATTTGCCGTGCGTACACTTCGATACCTTTACGGAACGTGTCGGGGTTCATTTCCCCGCTTTCGATTTTGGCAAGTGTATTTTCCCACATTCCCGTCATTTCAACGTCTGCTATCTTTTTGTCCCGGATGATGTTGTAAACGGCAAGACCTTTCTCGGTCGGGACAAGGTTCTTTTTCTCCCGGACGATATACTGGCGGGAAAACAGCGTTTCGATGATGGCTGCCCGTGTTGCGGGCGTGCCTATACCCGTATCTTTCATGCTGGCTTTCAGGTCGGCGTTTTCCAGTTCCTTACCCGCCGTTTCCATCGAAGAAAGCAGACTGCTTTCCGTGTGTAACGGTTTGGGCTTGGTCTGTTTCTCCAGTAATTCAATGCCGGAAAGCGGTAAACTATCTCCGTCCTGCATGGCGGGCAGGGTGGCGTTATCTTCCCCGTCCTCTTTCTCGCCGAATACGGCACGCCATCCGGCGGACTTGATTACAGACCCTTTGACCGTGAAAAGCGACCCTACACATTCCAGCGTTGCACTGGTAACGTCTTTGATACATTTTTCTGAAAAGGCTTCCAACATTCGTCCGGCTATCAGTTCATAGATTGCCTGTTCGTCTGTTTCCAGTTTACCGGGCAGGTTTTCAGTCACTATCAGGGCGTGATGGTCTGTTACCTTGCCATCGTTCACGGAACGGGAATTTAAGGCTTTGCCTTTCATCCCGGCAGCATATCCGGCAAAACGGGCGTATTGTTCCAAATTAACAAGACGTTCCGGGATTTCCTCGAACACGTCCTGTGAGATATAACGGCTTCCGGTTCGAGGGTAGCTGATTAGTTTACCTTCGTATAACTTTTGGGCGATGGATAGGGTTTTGTCTGCGGAAAAATTCAGTTTGGTATTCGCTTCTTTTTGAAGTGAAGTTAAATCATAGAGCAACGGCGGTTCTTGGTTTACTTCCTTACGTTCTACGGTTTTCACCTGTACCGTTTCCGCTTCCTTTATCCTTTGCAGCGTGTCGATGGCGGGCTGCTGCTTATCGTATTTGTCTGCGGACAGTGCAGCAAAGGAAACATTATCTTTTGCCGCCTGTAATTTCAGTTGCCAATACTTTTGCGGGATAAAGTTCTTATTCTCTAAAAAGCGGGTACATATCATCGCCAACGTGGGCGACTGTACCCGTCCCAAAGAAAAAATGCCTTGTCCGGCTGCCACACTTAAAGCCTGTGTACCGTTTATTCCTATCAAATAATCCGCTTCGCTGCGTGCCTGTGCCGAAAGGAAAAGGTTATCATAAAGGCTACCGGCTTTCAGGTTTTGCAGTCCCTCACGGATTGACTTGTCCGTAAGACTGCTTATCCATAAACGGACAAAAGGCTTGTTGCATCCGATATACTGGTAGATGTAGCGAAAGATAAGTTCTCCCTCTCTCCCTGCATCGGTGGCGACAATTATCTTATCCGACTGGTCGAATACTTCTTTGATTACCTTTAGTTGTTTCAATGCGCCGGGGTCTGCCTTGTACCCTTTTTCCGCTTTCACTTGTCGGGGTGTAAGTTGAAAACTATCCGGGATAATAGGCAGACTTTCCCGGCGGAAACTCTGTATGCCGTATGCTTCCGGCATTGCCAAACCTACAAGATGGCCGAACGCCCAGGTAACGAGATACCCGTTACCTGAAAGATAGCCATCCTGTTTTTCACTCGCTCCTAAAATACGGGCAATGTCCCTTGCCACACTTGGTTTTTCTCCGATTACTGCAATCATTCTAATTTTGATTTTAATTGTTCCACTTCTTTTTGTCTTAGGATTTTCCGGTCATAGTAGATGTGATAGCCATCTATATAATATTGTCGGTTCTGCTCGTCTATGGCTTTCCAGTCTGTTTTGTAACAGACAAGGGTAAACAGGGCGAAACCGACAACCGGGATAAGGATTAATACCGCTATCATCTTTTGCGTCCCCTGCTCTGTTTGGGTTTGTCCGTCTGCTCCTGCTTCTCCTTTTTATCCTGCTTGGTCTTTTGTTTTTCAGTGGGCTTGTCCTGACCCTTTTTCAAGGGTTCTTTCACTTTCTTGGTGGCTTCGTTGGTCTTGCCCTCCGAATTGACCGCTACCTGTGTGCGGTTCTTGCTGGCGGGGGTAATCTCTTTCACGGCGGAACGGTCAAAGCTGGGGTTGTCACTGTAAAAGTCCAACTTTTTCTTATCATGGTTCACTTGAATATAAGCATCGTATTCGACCCCTCGCTTGTCTTTCAGCCCGGCAACAAAGATGGTCTTGTCATTGACTAAATCCTGCTGTTGCTGACGGGATAGCTCTATTCCTGAAATGCTTTTGGGAATGGTTACACCGTCACTGGTGACAAGGCTGTTCTGCCGCGTCTGTTTCTGTTGCTGCTCCTGTGACTGTTTGGCATTGGGATAGATAAATTCCAGACTTTTCTTGTCGGCATTGACCTGAACGGTTGCGGAAAAGGGATTTTTACGGTTGGAAATCATATTTTCAAGGAATACCCCTTTTCCTTCCCGTAAGGCTTGCTGCTGTTCCTTGTTCAGTTTGACACCCTTTATTTCATCGGGTATTTGGACGCTGCTTGCACGCATGGAAACCAGTTCGTTTGTTACCTTATCCACGCTGACGAAAGAGGGTATCATTTCTCCCGTGATATAGTTTTTCAGGTTTACTATCCGTCCCATGTTTCCCGTTTCAAGAAGATTGGCTTTGTCTTCTTTGGAAAATTCATGTCCGAAGAACGGGCGTTCAAGTTCCGGCTTTTGTCGGATGCCGTGTATCGCCAAAACTACATTCCCGTCTTTGTCGTGCCGGAAAGATAAACGTGCGTCCAGTTTCATAATGGCTGAATTGTAGTTACCTGCAATGGTAAACGCTCCGGGCGACTTGTATCCCCTTAACATGGGTTCTAAAGCCTTTGCCTTTTCAAGCTGTTCTTTGGATAGACCAAAATTCTTCAAGGCTTCCCAGTCCACTTTATCCGGGTCAATCACATACTTGCTTTTGTCGGGTTGCTGCGGTGCTTGCGCCGTTGCTCCCGTTTCTTTGGCTGGCTGCTGTGGTTGTTGGGTTTGGGTTTCCTGCTGTTCTTTCTTCGCTTCCTGCTTCACGGTTTCAGGTGTTACCCGGTAACGCTCTATGCCCGCTTCGTTTTCAGGTGTCGGATGATTGAAGTTATCCCTGATTATCGGCTCGATTTTGGGAAGTTCAATCTTAGGGATTTTGAAGAAGTTAAAACGGGTCGGGTTCTTCAACTGGTTCATCATGTTGGAAAAGAAATTGGAAAAGAAATCACCGTGACGGTCGAATTTCAGAAGTTCGCTGTTGTTCTCCGGCGGTACGGTTTGGAGTTCCCCGTTTTCATCCACGCCTTTTACTGCGCTGATTGTCTTTTTCTCCTTATCCAGTACAAGAAGAATATCCATCATCTGTTCGTCAGTGGTGGACTGGTTGGCTGTGTTTACATCCATAATGTTTTGAATTTTAGTGAATAAATAAATTTTTCGGAAGTAAAAGTAAGGATGAAATAGAGTATATTTAAGGATTTGGGAACGGGTGGCTTCATTAGTCCTCGTTTGGCTTCATTAGTCCGCACAAACAGAAACGGCAACCTGTAAAAAGCTGCCGTTTGTCTGAAAAATCTTTTATTCTTCTGTTTTTATTAAGTGCTGCAAATTGGGGTCGTTCTTTATCCGTTCCATTTCATCCGTGACAATCTGCTGAACTTCCTGCTTGACCCGGTTGTAATTTGCCTGTATTTCTTCCTGCATCCGGTCGTTCCCGTCCTTGTCCCTGAAATCTATGATTTGGGGTAGCTTTTTGTAGTTGGCTGTTTCCCGTTTCACTTGCTCGTTATCCACCACAATTTCCGCATGGAATATTTTCTGCTCTATCCGTTCATCGAAATTGTCGCTGACCGCACCCACGAACATGCCCTGCGTTAAGTTGGATATTTTACTGGGCGGTATCAAACTATCCATCTGCGTACTGATAGAGGTTGATTTATCATTCCGGTTGATAGTCATGCTTTGGCGTTTTTGCAGTACCTTTCCGAAACGGTCTGAAAGCGTTTTTGCCGTTTCAGAAACCACTTGACCGCTAAAGATATTACCAACCGTATTTTCGATTACTTTGCTTTCCTTGTCCCCATAGTCCCGGCGTAACTGGCTGAAATCCTGAAAGCCCAAACAGACCGCTACCTTGTTGCTTCGTGCCGTTGCTATCAGGTTATCCAGTCCCCGAAAATAGATGGTCGGTAATTCATCAATGATTACAGAACTTTTCAGTTGGTGCTTCTTGTTTATCAGCTTCACGATACGGGAATTATACAATCCCAAAGCACAGGAATAGATGTTCTGACGGTCGGGATTGTTACCTACTACTAAAATTTTAGGTTCTTCCGGATTGTTTATATCCAGTGAAAAATCATCCCCTGTCATTACCCAATATAAAGCGGGTGAAATCATCCTCGAAAGCGGGATTTTAGCGGATGCAAGCTGCCCATAGGCTAAGCACCCAGCGCCTTGCCACTTTTTACAGTGGTAGGTTTCCAAGCACTCGCCTCCGAACCGTGCATACAGGTCTCCCCGTACACGGCTCTCCACCTTCTCATTCAGTCTAACTTTCCTGCGTGTATTTTGTGATGGCATACTGAACATACTGCTAATGTTTTGCGGTTACGTGAAATCATTTTAATTTCCCAATCACTTTTGCCTTTTAGGTCTTTCAATTTGCGTACATGGTGCATTTCAAGATTGTCCGTAGCACCGCAATTTTCACATACACGTGCCTGAAGTCTCTTGATTAGTCCATTTCTGCCGCCTGTTATGGCAACCGTGTTTGGCAGTTTGTCATCCAAATACCGATTGGGCAGTTCCTTTCGCTTAAAGCCTTTGTCGTAGAACTCACGTTTGAACTCATATCCCCTTTTATTGGTGTACGGTATGGCAAATACTCCGTTCTTCTTGTACTTCGCAATGATTTTCTTTTTAGAAGTGCTGTACTTTGCGGCGTATGTCTTATACATACTGTATTCCATGATGTTATAAAAAGAGTCAATGACGGGACTATTATTTGCAATCGAATAGAAGTTATAGAACCCCATGATTTCAGAGTTATATTGGCTTATAATTTCCAAATCATCAAGACAGCGCATATATGTACGTCCTTTGGGCTTCCAAACCTCCTTACCTTTTTGAACAGTAATCTTTACCGCATCATATTCAAGGAGCTTCTTCCGCATCACTTCGGTAGTCACATACAGGACTATCTTATGGTCTAAGCTTCTTGTCAAATGTCCGTTTTTATCCCTATGGGTGTCATTGGATTTGCGTACAAATACGTCATAGCCGAGAAATTTAGCATGTTTTCTTGCATTGGTTATCAGCGTTTTTTCATCAGATAGTTCCAATTTCAATTTGTCTGCCATAAATTGCTTTATGTCCTCTTTGATTTTGATACAATCCTCTTTGCTGCCAATAACACCAATGAGAAAATCATCCGCATATCTCACATATTTTAGACGTTTCATGTCCGCATCCATTTCATCACTTGCTGGATATTTCAGACGTTCTTTGACAACTTCTCCAATTTGTTTCAACAGTAGTCGCCGTTCCGTTTCATTCTTTGCTTGTTTCAGCTTTGTTGTCAAGTAGTATTTTTTCTGCCCAAGTTGTTTTGCTATCGGATTTTCTTTGCGCCTTTTTCCCTTATTGAATTTTTGAGTGTATTCTTTGATGTATTTGTCGAACTTGTCAAGATAGATATTTGCCAGTATAGGACTTATTATCCCACCTTGTGGTGTTCCGCTATACGATTTGTGAAATACCCAATCTTCCACATATCCGGCATTCAGAAACTTTCGGATAAGGCGTAGAAAACGCATATCTGAAATACGTTCTGAAAGAATAGCTATCAATACTTCGTGGTCTATATTGTCAAAGAAACCTTTAATGTCTCCCTCGATGAACCATTTTGTATTGTTGAATGTCTTTTGTATGCTCCAAAGTGCAGTCTGCGGACTTCTCTGTGGTCTGAAACCGTGAGAAGAATTTTCAAAACTGCCCTCGTAGATTGCTTCCAAAATCATTCGGATAACTTCTTGCAGAAGTTTGTCAATGAATGACGGAATACCCAGCGGTCGCATTTTCCCGTTTTTCTTGGGAATGTACACCCGCTGAGAGGGATTTGGCTGGTACGTCTCATCTTTGAGTGTACCTATCAACCGTTCAATATGGGATATACAGAAACCGTCAATGGTTTTTCCATCGACACCTTTCGTCATATTGCCCTGTTTCGTATAAATACGTTGGTAGGCAATGTAGTACATCTCCTCATTAAACAGTAACCGATACAAACGTTCAAACTTGTAAGCCAAGTCGGAACTATGTTGTGTTAGACTGTTTAATATCTTTTCTGGATTTCTTTTCATGTCTCTCACATTTTCCAAAATTTGACATTAAACGATATTGGCTGCTTCCCTTCGCCATGTACAAGGCTTTCCCTTGCTCGGACTACTACGGAAGCTCTGTTGCCATATGGGTTGCCCCACTTAGGCAATCCCCGTTTAGACATATAATAACTATTGGCATGATAGATTGTCGGATACGACTTTCGTCCTTTACTATGTATGTAGTTGCTCCGTGATAAGTTCTTTTTGCCCATGCATCCTACAAGGCGAAGCTGGGTATCACGGCTTGACGTTTGTAACTGTCTTCCGTCAAGGCTTAACCATCGAGCCGCTTAGACTATCGTTCAACCAGTATAGGCTTTATCCTCATATCTATCGTTTCACCTCGCCACACGGTCAAAACTTGACAGTTAGTTCACTCGTGGCTTTACCGACATGCTACACTCCCCATCGTCTTTCGTTGAATGGATAAGTCGGCTGGTGATAGGTTATTATTTCAAAGAACACGAACCTAATAGCTTGCCAAAGCTATATTTATTATATGCCCTTACGGGCGCACTTGCAACTGGTCTTGGGCGTTGGATTCCCATGCGTCCATGAACGGTGAAAGGTAGTTTTCCAGTTCGGGATAACTGGTTAAAATTGTAAACGTATCGGCATATTTCTTATTCAGGAACTCGATTGCGTGCGGGAATGTACAATACTTACCACCTTGATATATTTTCAAAAACCAAATGATAGAAGCCAGTAAGATAATCGGGCTTTCCACAAAGAAATCTCCCTGTTTGGTTATCCAACTGCGGTTCAAATTTAACATGATTGTGTAACTGGCTTCGTATGCGTCCGATATGTCCGTCATAAACGCCGGATTTATCGGGTTGCATCGGTGGCTTTTGCGTGGGTCGTCAAAGTTAATCATGTAGAATTTAGGCTTTACCTTATACCCGTCTAAATGGTTGATTAAGTGATTGTAAGCTATCTCTGAAAGGTCAGGGAATTTGTAGTCATAAATATAAACAGCAAAGCCTTTTTCGATTTGCTGTTTGATGTAGTTATTGACTATCGCATACGACTTTCCCGAACCGGGCGTACCCAATACCATGCTTGCCCTGAACGGGTTTACAATGTTTATCCACCCATCGTTCCACTTCTTTTTATAGTAGAAACGGGTCGGCAGATTGATAGAATATTCGTTTTCTATCAAGCGTGTTTCCTGTGCGAAACTTTCATTTTCCAAATTAAACACATCATCCATTAGGTTGTTTTTCAACAGGCGGGAAATCCATACTCCGGCAGCAAGTAGCGAAAGATACCCGGCGGTCATGGTAAAGATATACAATGCTGTGTTTGCCGCCAGTGGCAACGGTAAA
>ENA-OPWW01001053-OPWW01001053.1-human-gut-metagenome-genome-assembly--contig:-NODE-1053-length-11549-cov-1.480947_pt1 | contig 11549 bp, 10 predicted proteins | sample MGYA00241513_ERZ502018 | MGnify/ENA primary metagenome ERZ502018 (study PRJEB25962, sample SAMEA2042987) | human gut metagenome | biome: human gut; feature: human-associated habitat; material: faeces...
GAATCGCTTCGGGTCTCGCCGCAATCGGAAAGAAACGTCCCTTATGCTGCTTCCACTATACGAAGCACTTCAACAAGGGCGTTACGGAAGGTTTCCATCTCCTCGTCGGTGCCCATGCACACGCGCAGCCAACCGTCCGGTCCGACCACACGGATGAGTACGCCGCGCTTCAGGAGCTCGTCGAAGATGGCTTCACGCTTGTCGAAGTGCCCGCCGAACAGCAGGAAGTTCGAGCCGGATTCGGCCACTTCAAGCGGCTGGTCCTTGTAGGTCTGTTCCTTGAGCCATGCGGCGGTGGCCTCGCGGGTTTCGCGCAGGTGCTCGACACGGCTCAGCTGCTCGTCGGTGTGTTCGAAGGCGGCCAGTGCGGCGGCCTGAGTCACGGCGGACAGGTGGTACGGCATACGTACGATACGCACGCAGTCGATGATGCCCTTGTTGGCGGCCAGGTAGCCGACGCGTGCGCCGGCGAAGGCGAACGCCTTGCTCATGGTGCGGCTGACGGCGAGGTTTTCGTATTCGCCGATGAGTTCCAGCGCGGTGGGCGTGCCCGGATCTCGGAATTCGATGTACGCCTCGTCCACCACGACCACCGGATGCACGCCTTCGGCGGTGCCACTTCGGCGGTACGGGCGGCTTCGAGCACGCGCTTCAGATCTTCCGGCTTGAGCGGGGTGCCGGTCGGATTGTTCGGGCTGGTGAGCACGATCATGGCCGGCTTGACGTCTTCGATCGCCTTGATGGTGGCGTCCACGTCAAGCGTGAAGTCGGCGTTGCGGTGCGCAAGCTTCCACGTGGTGAACGTGTCGCGCGCGTATTCCGGATACATGGAGTACGTCGGATCGCAGCCGAGCGCGATGCGGCCGGGGCCGCCGAACGCCTGGAACAGCTGCAGCATGATCTCGTTGGAGCCGTTGGCGCCCCACAACTGGTCGACGCTGAGCTTCACGCCCGATTCGCGTTCCAGATATGTGGAGAACGCCTTGCGCAGTTCGATGTGCTCGCGGTCCGGATAACGGTTGAGCGTCGGGGCGATCTCCTTGACACGCTGGGCGATGGTTTCCACCACGGCCGGTTCGGGCGCGTACGGATTCTCGTTGACGTTGAGGCACACCGGCACGTCGAGCTGCGGCGCGCCGTACGGTTCTTCGCCGATCAGGTCGTTGCGCAGCGGCAGATATGCCGGAATCGCGTTGCTGGAAGTCTCGCTCATCGGAGGCCGGCCTGCTCTTCCTGTTCCTTGATGGTCGCCTTGTTGTACGGGTCGTCGATGAAGCGGCTCAGCACGCATTCGCCGTGTGCCGGCAGATCTTCGGAAACGGCGAAGGCGTTCACACGAGCAGCGAGGGTCTTCAATCCCTGCTCGTCGTATTCGATGACTTCGACCGGCTTCATGAAGGTGTGCACGCCGAGGCCGGCGGCGAAGCGCGCGGTGCCGGAGGTCGGCAGCACGTGGTTGGAACCGGACATGTAGTCGCCCAGCGGAACCGGGGAGTACGGGCCACGGAAGATGGCGCCGGCGTTGCGGATCTTGGCGATCACGGCATCCGGATCAGCGGTCTGCACTTCAAGGTGTTCGGCCGCGTACGCGTTGGCCGCGTCGATGGACTGGTCGAGACCGTCGGTCAGCACGATGGCAGACTGGGTGCCGGACAGCGACGTGTGGACACGCTCGGCGTGCTCGGTACGCGGCACGCGGTACTTGAGGCTCTCCTGCACCTTGTCGGCGATGTCTTCGCTGTCGGTGATAAGCACGGAACCGGCGAGCTCGTCATGTTCAGCCTGGCCGATCAGATCGGCGGCGAGCCAGCTTGGGTTGGCACCCTTGTCGGCGATGATGGCGATTTCGGTCGGACCGGCGACGGCGTCGATGCCGACGATGCCGGAGACCATGCGCTTGGCGGTGGCGACGAAGATGTTGCCCGGGCCGGTGATCTTGTCCACCGGATCGCACAGAATCTCGCCGTCCTGCGGTTCGGAGCCCTTGGCGCCGTAAGCGAACATGGCGATGGCCTGAGCGCCGCCGACCGCGTACACCTCGTCCACGCCGAGGATGGCGCAGGTGGCGAGGATGGTCTTGTCCGGCAGGCCGTCGGAGTTGCTGCGGCTCGGCGGGGTGGCGATGGCCAGCGATTCGACGCCTGCGGCCTGCGCCGGCACCACGTTCATGATGACGGAGCTCGGGTAGACGGCCTTGCCTCCCGGCACGTACAGGCCGACGCGCTGCACCGGAATCCAACGTTCGGCGACGCGCGCGCCTTCGGCCAGGTCGGTGTGGAACGGGGCCGGCACCTGGGATGCGGATACGGCGCGGCAGCGGCGCACGGATTCCTCGATGGCGGCGCGCACTTCCGGATCGAGCTCGTCGACGGCGGCCTTCATGGCCTCGACCGGCACACGCAGATGCTCGGGACGGATATGGTCGAACTTCTCCGCGAAGTCGCGCAGGGCCGCAGCGCCGCGGGCCTTCACATCATCGAGAATCGGCTGTACGAGCTCAGTGGCCTCGTTGGTGCCCATCTCGGCGCGGGGCATGGCTTCCAGCATTTCAGCTCGAGTCAGCTTCTTGCCGCGCAGGTCAATGATTCGCATATAGTTTTCTTCGCTCATAACGCCCCATGGTAACAACGCCAAGTCACGAGAACGTCCCGTCGTCTCACATTCAGCCGCATTGTGAGACACGCAGATCCGCCGTTTTCCATGCCATGCCGATTTCCGCGAAAAATATATGCCGGTCGACGCCATTCAGCATCGGCCGGCAATCAAAAACCTGTTCAGGTCAAACCGTTCAAGTCAAACCGCTCAGGCCAACGGAAGCGAGCTCGGTCCGAAGAGAATCTTGATTTCGGCGAACAGCGACGTGTCGCGTTTGACGCGGAACCGGTCTCCGAACGTCAGCACCTTGGCGTTGCCTTTGTCGTCCATCAACGCCAGTTTCACCTCGCACGGGCCGGGATGGCTGGTCAGAATCTGCCCGAGCCGCCGCACATGCGACTGGTCGAGCGCGATCGGCGGCAGCACAATCGTCAGCGGACGTTCATCCTGCGCCTCCAACGTCGGCACGGTGAATTCGGTGGCGCGCATGCTCACTGTCTCATCGCGCTTCTCCACCTGGCCGCGGATCTGTACCACGGTGTCGACGGCGAGCTCGGGCGCGGCGGCCTCGTACACCTTGCCGAAGAACATGCATTGGATGGAACTTTCCAGATCCTCGACGGTTACGATGGCCCACGGATTGCCCTTTTTCGACACGCGGCGGTCCACGTTCGTGATCAGGCCCGCGATCGTCACCTGCTGGCCGTCCGGCATGCTTCCCGCGCGGTCGATCAGGTGCGCTATCGACATTTCGCGCAACGACACCAGAATCGACTGCATGCCGCTCAACGGATGGTCGGACACGTACAGGCCAAGCATCTCACGTTCGAAGTTGAGCTTGGTTTTCTTGTCCCACTCCTCCACGTCGGGCACCTGCACCATGGCGTCTCCCATGGCGGAATCGTTCTCTTTGGAATCGTCCAGGTCGGCGAACAGGTCGAACTGGCCTTCCGCCTGCTTGCGTTTCAGGCCGACGACCGAATTGATGGCCGTTTCGTGGATGGTGAACAGCGCACGACGGTTCGGGTCGATCGAGTCGAACGCGCCGGCCTTGATCAGCGATTCCACCAATCGCCTGTTCAGCGCCTCCAACGGCACGCGTTTGATGAAATCGGTGAAGTTCACGTACTTGCCGTGGCCGTTCTCACGTTCCGCGATGATCGCATCGACCGCGTTCTTGCCGACGTTGCGGATGGCGCCGAGGCCGAATCGCACGACGTCGCCGACTGCCGAATACTCGTACACCGACTCGTTCACGTCCGGAGAAAGCACCTGGATGCCCATGCGTCGCGCCTCGCCCAGGTACAGCGCGGTCTTGTCTTTGTTCGTGCTGGCGCCTTGCAGCAGGGCGGCCATGAACTCCACCGGATAATGCGTTTTCAGATACGCGGTCCAGTAGGAGATCAAACCGTATGCGGCCGAATGCGCCTTGTTGAACGCGTAGCCGGAGAACGGTACGAGGATGTCCCACACGGCCTGCGCGGCCTCTTCGGAATATCCATGCTCCTTCATGCCGGCGAAGAACGGAATCTTCTCCTTGGCCAGCACTTCCGGCTTCTTCTTGCCCATCGCTCGACGCAGCACGTCTGCCTTGCCCAGCGAATAGCCGGCGAGGATTCGCGCCGCGGACTGCACCTGCTCCTGGTAGACGATCAGACCGTAGGTCTCGTCGAGCACTTCCTTAAGCGGTTCGGCCACTTCGGGGTGGATTGGCGTGATCTTCTGCAGACCGTTCTTGCGCTTCGCATAGTTGGTGTGCGAATCCATATCCATCGGACCTGGACGGTACAGCGCGATCAGTGCGGAAATATCGTTGAAGTTGTTCGGCTTCAACGTTTTCAGCAGCGAGCGCATGCCGTCGGAATCGAGCTGGAACACGCCGAGCGTGTCGCCACGGGACAGCAGGTCGTAGGTGGGGCGGTCGTCCAGCGGAATCTTCGTATGGTCGATGCGTTCCTTGCCGTTCGCCTCGATGTTGTTCAGGGTGTCTCGGATCACCGTCAAGTTGGAAAGTCCGAGGAAGTCCATCTTGACCAGACCGAGCGTTTCGCACGTATGGTATTCGAGCGTGGTGGTGACGGTGCCGTCGGTACGTTCCAGCAGCGGCGACGTGTTGGTGATCGGCTCGCTGCCCATGATGGTGGCGCAGGCGTGCACACCGGTCTGACGAATCAGACCTTCGATGCCCATCGCCTCGTCCGTGATGCGTTTCGCGTCCGGGTCGGAATCGTACAGTTCGCGGAATTCGCGTGCTTCCGCGTATCGTTTCGCGCTTGGGTCGAAGATGTCGTGCAGCGGAATGTCCTTGCCGCCGGTCTGTGCGGGAGGCAGGGCTTTGGTGATCTTGTCTCCGACGGAGAAGTCGTATCCCATGATGCGGGCGGAGTCCTTCAGCGCCTGCTTGGTTTTGATGGTGCCGTAGATCACGCACTGCGCCACTTTGTCACGTCCGTATTTCTCACCCACGTAGTCGAGCACGCGTCCACGACCGTCCGGGTCGAAGTCGACGTCGATATCAGGCAGTGAGACACGTTCCGGATTGAGGAATCGTTCGAAGATCAGACCGTGTTCAAGCGGATCAAGTTCGGTGATGCCCATCGCATACGCGACCATGGCGCCTGCGGCGGAGCCACGGCCCGGCCCCACCATCACGCCGTGGGCCTTCGCCCAGTTGATGTAGTCGGCCACGACGAGGAAGTAGCCGCAGAACTGCATCTGGCAGATCACACCACATTCGTAGTCGGCCTGCTTCAATACGTCGAGCGGCGGGTTGCCGTCGTAACGCTTCTCCAGACCTTCCTCGACTTTTTTGAGGAACAGGGAGGTCTCATCCCAGCCTTCGGGGCAAGGGAATTTCGGCATGAACGCGCCGTCTTCGTGGTCGTCGAACATCACGTTGCAGCGTTCGGCGATAACGAGCGTATTGTCGCAGGCGTCCGGGTGGTCCTTGAACAGTTCGCGCATCTCTTCGGCGGTTTTGATGTAGTAGCCGGTGCCGTCGAACTTGAATCGGTCCGGATCGTCAAGACGGGAACCGGAGTTGATGCAGAGCATGGCGTCCTGTGCGCCGGCATCTTCGGCGTGTACGTAGTGGGAATCGTTGGTGGCCAGCAGTGGTGCGTTGAGTTTCTTGGCGATGGTCAGCAGGTCACCGGTCACCTGAGTTTCGATGGGCAGACCGTGATCCATAAGTTCGATGAAGAAGTTGTCTTTGCCGAAGATGTCCTGGAATTCGCCGGCGGCGCGCAGGGCCTCCTCGAATTGACCGAGGCGCAGACGAGTCTGGATGATGCCCGAAGGGCATCCGGAGGAGGCGATCACACCTTTGGAATAGGTGGCGAGCACCTCCTTATCCATACGCGGGTAGCGCATGACGCGACCTTCGAGGTTGGCCACGGACGAGGCTTTGATGAGGTTGACCAGGCCTTCGTCGTTTTCGGCCCACATGGTCAAGTGGGTGATAAGACCACCACCGGAGACGTCGTCGCGGCGCTGGGCTTCGGTGCCCCAGTGCACACGGGACTTGTCTTGACGCGCGGTTTCCGGGGTCACGTAAGCTTCGATGCCGATGATGGGCTTGACGCCATTGGCCACGCAGTTGGTGTACATCTCGTAGGCGCCATGCATGTTGCCATGGTCGGTGATACCGACCGCAGGCATGCCAAGTTCGGCCGCACGCTTGGCCAAATCAGGAATCTTCGACGCACCATCGAGCAGCGAATAGTGCGTATGGTTATGCAGTTGCACAAAGTTGTTCCCGTAATCAGCCATGCGCTCCACCATACCGTGTGGTCTGGGCGGGAAATATTTACCGGCGATTATCGTGGTTGGCCAGTTAATTAGATGCAGCCACTCCGCATGGTCTCTTTTCACTATTTTTTATGCAGTATCGCCGTGCTTTCACAACATTGTGGATAACTCAGCAAGCTAGAACCACATACCCCGTTTCAGCTGGACAAGGGCTTTCTACCTTCTTTACGCTCAAGACACTTGATTCACGTTTTACGTTCAACAGAGGAGTTGATACAAATGGACTTGCCAAGTATACTTGCACCCATAAGCGGGGAGGATCCTTTGATTCTTCCCTCAGCACACAGGGAACGGAAACATGGCGAACAGCCCATCGCCGACTCGGACATTCTCCATGTCTACCGATATGGCATCGAAGCCGACATCAACGTTCTTCGTTTTCCTCCCACTCATGTGCTTGTCGGGACTGGAGCGTCTGGTGCCATTTTGTATGAAATCGGCGTCATTGAACGCGAATGGATTCCGGGAACATATGAGCATGTCATCGTGCACGCCATGCGAGCCCGACTGACCTATGAAATGAAATGGTTGACGATGCAATACCAGGATGGTGATAACGATGAAATTTGAAGACTACTCCCCCGAAGCGCAAGCCAAACTCATGGAAATCGGCAACGCTGCGGCAGATGCCGTGGAGTCTCAGGAATCACCAGCAGAAGGCATTCCCGAGGACAGCCCAAACTTCTCTCCCGAACTGGAGCTCAGCCGTCTAATCAATCGACGCAAAGCCGAACTGGAACACATTGATGCCCGCATTGCGCAGATGGTACTGCTCATGCATGAGCGTGGCCAATCATGGGAAACAATTGGTCGCAAGCTCGGTATCACGGGTGAAGCTACTCGTTTGCGATATGCCAAGATGGAGAGACCACGGCAATAACTGTAGTGCCAGCTGAGTTCGCGAATCATCTCGGCGAGAGAGGCTTCATCGCTAATCGTCATATTAGTCAGTTCAGACGCTCAGCTCTTTTGTCGGCACTCGGCAATGAGGGCGGCACAGAGCAAAATGACCTGGGCGACGAGGTTGAACCAAATGAGCACGCCGATCAACGCGGCGAACGGGGCAAGCATCGGATTCCGGGAGGCTCCGGCTAATAGTCGCGCACCGAGAAGCTGCATTGCGGAAACCGTCAGAGATCCCAGTAACGCGCCGAGTATCGTGAATCGTCCGGCTTTGATGTGGGAGACCACGCGCAGCAGCAACATGAACAACGCGAAATTCAGCGCGACACCGGTACCGAAACCGGTCATCTCCAAAAGCACGATGCCGGGCAACGAACTGCTGGGGATGCCGCCCCATTGCAGCAGTCGGCGTACGATGCCGGACACCGTACCGGCCGCGGTCGAAAGAATGAACAGTATTGCGATGGCGATGGCGGCAAGCGTATCGCGTAACCTTGCGACGACGATATTGAGCTCGTCGCCGCAGTCGTCGAACATGGCCCGTACGGCGTGGCGCAGCGAGTTCATCCAGCCGGTCACTGTCCACCAGAATATGGCCAACGTGGCCAGACCGGTCCACGTCAATGCGCTTGACATGGCGCCTAGCGCGGAAGACGTCAGAAACGAGTCGGCCACACCGGGAATGACTTCACGCACCGCGTCAATCAGCATCTGCTGCCAATCAATGTTGCCGACCATGATAAGGCCGAACACGCTCACCGCAATCCAGACGCCGGCAAAAAAGGCGAACAGCAGACCATATGCCAGACCATTCGCCAGCAGGGGGCCGCTCCGCGACACATACCGGTCGAGCACGCGCCCAGGCAGCGAACGTGCCCACGCGTCCGCTCCCCTGTCAATCGCACTCTTCAACCCATGCATAGTTCAACTGTAGCTGTTGCCACCGTTGTTGAAACAGCATGGCGCGAAATCGCATTTAGCCAGCTCAAACGATGGCAACCATCAACGCCCCCACTCAATTGTTCAGAATCGGATACCATATGAGTATTCAATTCATCCGTCGGAGTGCAATGTCAGCAGTCCTCACCAACTGATGTCTTGCTAACCCGCTGGCCGCCCTAGTATCTACTGTTTCTTGTGGTCTTCGTTCAACAGCCAGTCAAGCGCGTATATCTGTCGGATGCCTTCGTGGGAGTAGGGCCGTTCGTCATCCAGCGTAATCAGCGTCTTGGGATAGTTGTCACGCACGGCGCGCAGCGAGGACGGCTCCCGATCCAGCGTCGCCGAATCGTGCACCGATTCGCTGACCTGGTAGTACCGACGTCCGCCTGGCCCGTTCGTGACGAAGTCGATCTCGCTGCCGGAGCTCTGTCCGACATACACGTCGCCCTCGCGGCGCATCAGTTCGAGGAACACCACGTTCTCGAGGAGGCGTCCGATGTCCCGCACGTTGTTGGAGCACAGGATACGTCGCATCCCCAAGTCCACGGCATAGTACTTCTTTTCCTGCTTGAGAATCCTCTTGCCCTTGATGTCGTATCGGTGGGCCGGGTAGAGGATGAACGCGTCGTAGGCCGCGATCGTCGTCGGAACGGGCACGGTCAACGACTAGGAAACGGTTTTTATCAGCAGGAGATTCTGCAATCCGGATGGCATATACCGCCCGGCTTCATTACTGCTTTGGCTCATTTCTGTTCACTTCACGCTGGAGTACCGAGACACGTTGAGCGGAAATACCGGTAATTCACGTACGGTTACCGACCATTGGACTGAATGGTACTCAGCATCCGCAGTCACTTGGGGTATGGTCATGACGGAGAGCCATCATGACCGATCTCTCGTTATTCTGGGATGAATCCGGCGAAGCCGGAACTGAATCTAAATATTAAAACGCATGATGCACACGTTGCGGAATTAGTCCACCAGAACTTCGGCATATTCGGCAGGTTCAGCGGGTTCGATATGTCGGGCACGCATGGCATCGAGGGCGGCAGCCAAGTCGGCCGGGTACTGGGACCGGACCGTGGTCCAGACGCGGGTGCGGGGATGACGGAATTCGAGCTTCATGGCGTGCAGCCACTGCCGGTCAAGTCCCAAGGCCTCAGACAGCACCGGATTGGCACCATACATGGGGTCACCGCACAGGGGATGCCCAATCGAGGAGAAATGCACGCGAATCTGATGAGTACGTCCGGTCTCCAGATTCACGGATACCAGAGTGGCCTCATGGCCGAAACGCTCCAGCACATCCCAGTGCGTAACGGCCGGTTTGCCGGCCGGAGTCACGCAGAAGCGGAAATCGGACACTTTGGCGCGCCCGATCGGTGCCTCAATGGTTGCTTTGTTCTCTTTAAGACCACCCTGCACGAGCGCATGATAGGTTTTCTTTACCTCATGCTCGGCGAACTGCCGACGCATCTCGGTGTACGCAAGGTCGGACTTGCACACCAACATCAAGCCGGAAGTGCCTACATCAAGGCGAGAAACAATGCCCTCACGCCCGGCCGCACCATAGGAAGTGATATGCACGCCGCGGTCACGCAGTGATCCGAGCACGGTTGGACCGGTCCAGCCAACCGAGGCATGCGCCGCCACGCCTACAGGCTTATCGACTACAACGACATCATCGTCTTCGTAGACAACGGCCATATCAGTTGCGATAGGCTCAGGCTCGGCCTGTTCCTCCGCCAAATCAAATTCGACGGTCTCCCCCGCCTGCAATGTGCTGGACCGCGCAACTTCACGTCCTAAAACGCGCGCCTGCCCGGAGTCAACCAGATCGGCGGCTTTAGATCGTGAAATACCCAGCATTTTGGCCACGGCTACGTCGAAACGCTTACCCACCAATGCATCGGGAGCAGGGACTATTCGACTCATTACTTGGCGTCCGCCTCCGGCTCAGACTGTAGGGATTCGTCGGATTGCTCGATGAGATCCTTGTGTGAGAACGGCTCCCCCATAAGAATCAGAATCACCAGGACCACACCGGCGACTACCAGATAGATATCCGCCACATTGCCAACGGACCAGCCATAGTTAAGGAAATCCACCACTTTGCCGTCGAGGAAGCCGTCAGCGTACATAACACGGTCAATCAGGTTGCCCAGAGCGCCTGCAAACGCGAAAGAAATCGCCACCGACCATTTCATGGAGACAGTGCGCACCCCAGCCACAGCAAGGGCCACGCAAGCCACAACGGCCAACAGACTGATTACCCAAGTAGCGCCTGATCCCATGCCCAAGGACGCGCCCGGATTACGCACCAAGGTGAAGGACAGCAGTCCGGGAATCACGCGAATGGTCTGACCGTTGGATAACGCGGCCATCGCCCAAGCCTTGGTGAGCTGATCGACAATCAGCGCAGCCGCGGCCACACATGCAAAGACGGCCACGCGGGTGCGCAGCCGTCCCTGTTGGTTCGTCATACGACCTGTACCTGCCTACGCTCAGTTGGTCTTGGACGAGGTCTGGTCGACGTAGTTGTTCGACTCGGAAACCTGCGATGCCAGCTGGCCGAGGTACTCGGTGAGGCGGGCGCGGTATTCAGTCTCGAACTGCTTGAGGCTCTGGATGTTGCCCTCGACGACCTTGGACTGAGCCTGAAGGTTGTCGCGCACCTGCTCGGCATACGTATCGGCTGCAGAGCGGGTGTTCTTGTCGTACGCATCAGCCGCGGAACGAGTGTTCTTGTCATACTCGGCGGCACGCTGCTGCACTTCCTTCTCGTAGTTGTCAGCGTCATCGTGCTGAGACTTGGAGTAGTTGTCCGCATCCTGACGAGTCTTGACAGAGTATGCGTCGGCCTCAGAACGGGTGTTCTGGGAGTAGGTCTCGGCATCCGCGTGAGTCTGGTCACGGTAAGCGTCGGCCTCGGAGCGGGTACGATCCGAATAGGTGTCGGCGTCGGAACGAGTACGAGTGGAGTAGTCGTCGGCCTCGGAACGGGTACGCTCGGAGTAGTTGTTGGCCTTGGTGACCAGATCGTTGTACTTGTTCTGGCTGGCCTCGGTGATTTCCTTGGCCTTGTTCTTGCCCTTCTCCACGTACTGATCGTGCAGCTGCATAGCCAGGGTCAGCATGGCGGTGGCGCGCTCGGGCTCGGTGCCCGGCATGGAAGCGGCGCCAGCGATCTTCTGCAGAGAACCGGTCTCGGTGCTCGGCTCGACCTTAGAAACCTGAGCACGAAGCTGGTTTTCACGCTGCTTGGCTTCTTCGAGCTGACGGGACAGCTCAGCGATCTG
>ENA-OPWW01001058-OPWW01001058.1-human-gut-metagenome-genome-assembly--contig:-NODE-1058-length-11493-cov-1.965466_pt1 | contig 11493 bp, 7 predicted proteins | sample MGYA00241513_ERZ502018 | MGnify/ENA primary metagenome ERZ502018 (study PRJEB25962, sample SAMEA2042987) | human gut metagenome | biome: human gut; feature: human-associated habitat; material: faeces...
TGCCCGTTCAAAGGATTTAAAGGGAGGGTTGTCCGGGCAGCGGCTGCGTTCAGCCTGCCTATTTCCTGCTGGTATACCTCAAAGACCCCGCGTTCCACCAACCCGTTGAACACGGCAGGCGTAGCGGAAGTCCGCTGCAAAAGTTCCTTCTTGGTGACTTCTTTCGGCGTTTTACCCAAACAGGCGGAAAGTTCGATGTACTTCATCAGCAAGTCCAACTGTTTGGGAGCGCGACGCTGCAGTTCGTCAAAGAAGAAGTGCAGACGGTGTTCGTTGCCTGCCGCTTCCGTCAGGCGTACGCGGGTCTCGGTCTTGGGCTTGTAGGTGCGCTTCAGTTCTTCTTTCACAAAGACCGCCTCTTTATCCAGCAAGGATTTAATTACGGACAGGATATTCCTGATGCCGCTCTCCTTCTCCAGTTTCGTAATGCACTGTTCCGGCTCCGCGGCAAGCAGGTCCAGTATCTTCTGTTCCTTTTCGGGCAGTTGCACATCCGATTCGAAATCGGGGTTATACTCCACGATGGTCTCGCTCTCCAGCTTCAGGCCTGAAGGAAGCGCCGCTTTATAGACATCGCCCCGGGTACAGAGATAATAATCCGCCAGCCAGTCCCAAAACCTGAACTGCTCGGGCAGCAGGATGGGATGCGCATCCAGCAGGGCACTCACTTCCTTTACCTCGTACCCGGCCGGTGCGGAATAGTGTATGTTCTGCACAATAGCCGTATAGTATTTCTTCCGTCCGAAAGGAACGACCACCCGGCAGCCAATCTGTACACTCCCCGCTATATCCTCCGGCAGCGAGTATGTAAAGCAGGCATGCAGGGGAAGGGGCAATATGACATCTACGAACTTTTCCATTGCAACGGCAAAGATAACGTAAAAAAACGGCGTTGCCAATCAAAATCGGCAACGCCATACAGAGATAATCCCGTTATATCTTTAGAACAGGTAAGCAGCGGAAATCTGCCAGGTCTTATTCTTTGTTCCGATAGCCTCACTGGCACTCTTCCAGGTGAACGAGTCACCGCAAGGAATCGTATAGTTGAAACCTATCTGCAAATGCCGAACCAGTTTCACACCGGCTCCCACATTGATACCCACCTGCGCTTTCTTGCTTTCCAGCTTTCTTCCATCTTCAAAATTCTTATCACCCTTGAAGTTGAAGAAGAAGTCCGGACCGGCCGCTACATAAATACCCAGCATACTGCCCAGACCGATGGAATATTTCAGATTGACAGGTATGTCCAGCCCCGATTGCTTCATATCAAGGCCTTCCATCTTATCGCCTTTCTGAGAATACAGCAACGCACCGTCCACTCCCAGTCCTATAACGGGAATCGTTATTTCCGCCATAGGTCCGAAAAAGAATCCGGTAGAGTTGTCTTTCATTCCTTCTAACTTGAGTTTCGACAAGTTCACACCGCCTTTTACACCAAACTTAATCAACTGAGCTTGGGCAGGCATAGCCAATACCATGCAGCATACAGCTATCATAAAAACACTAAAGAACTTTTTCATAATTCAATACGTTTAAATTTCGCGGACAAATATATGCAAATTATCCCTTAAAAAAACAACAGGCATTCCGAATTGTTCAAAATTAAAACAAGAGTCCTGGTGCGCCACCGGTGGGAGACCGTCCCAATCTCCAGCCCGGAACATTCCGTATGCCGGTGTTTTTCCACGACATCCCTTATGTATAAAGGAGAAATACCCTATGCAAAAACCTGCTATGCCACATCGTTTTCCTCGTCCTGCAACTGCGGGCTGTACGGCCCGCATATGGAAACCGTACGGCCCGCAACCGGCAACCGGAGAGCCCGCAATTACAAAACGAGGTTTTGGTACATATACAAAGACAAAACTCATAAGAGAATATCCTGTTTAAAGCTATTGACGGCCTTATTTCTCCCGTTGCTTTCCGAAGATGAGAACAGGAAAAATTAAGAATTCGCTCAGAAACAACAAGATAATGTTATGGAAATAAGTTACTTTCTCATACCGGATATTTGGCACAATACTTTGTATTTCCAAAACAATAAACTACTTTTGCAGCAACCCCTTGAACTATCCTTATGAAAAAAAATCCAGTCTTCTTAATGATTTGCCTATTGTTATCCCTTCCTTTTAAGGCTACAGAAATGAAGCAGTATGCTTTCCAGCAAATCATCAATATCCAAAACGGCTTATCTTCCTCCGTACGATGCCTGACCGTGAGCCATGAAAAAGGATATGTGTGGGTAGGTACACGCACCGGCATAGGACGTTTTGACGGATACGAACTGAAAAAATACCTCCACGACAATATAACCCATCTGTTTGAAGATAACGAAAACAAAATCTGGGCTGTTACCGCCAAAGGCCTGTATTACTACAATGAATCGGATGATAATTTCCTGCAAGCGAAAGACAAAGAACAGCATCCACTTTCTGCCGCCTCTATCTGTCCATGGACAAACGGAGTTTTATTTGGCGGATACGGAAAGATTTATAAATACAACTATGCTGACCGGCAAACGGAACTGCTTTGCTCCCTGCAACCCGACAATCACTATAATATCACTACCTTGCGAGAATGGGACAAACACACACTGCTTGCCATAAACCGTTGGAAAAATGCATTACTGATTGACATACGGACAGGAAAGACACAACCCGCTCCCTTCAAAAGTGATGACCTGACGGACTGCTTCATAGACTCTAAAGGCAATGTATGGACTGCCCCATACCACCAAGGCGTAAAATGCTACGATCGCAACGGAAAGCTTTTACATGCTTACCACACGATGAATTCGTCCATGAAAACCAACGTTGTACTATCCATTACGGAATGCGACGGACACATCTGGATAGGAACCGACGGTTACGGCATCTTCATATTAAATCCTGAAAACGAAGAAATGGTGTCATTGGAACATGTGCCGGGAAACCGTAACTCGTTACCGACAAACTCCATTCTCTGCCTATACAAGGATTTCAATAACAACATATGGGCAGGCAGCGTATGGGGTGGATTGATAAACATCAAGGAAACGGGTATGACAACCTATTCGGAGGCTTTACCCGGAATAGAATATGGTCTCAGCGGTCAAGTCGTATTAAGCATCTATCAGGACGAAGAACAAAAAATATGGATAGGCACGGACGGAGGCGGCATCAACAAGTTTAATCCCGATACCCGGAAATTCAATCATATACTACCGACATGGGGCGATAAAGTATCTTCAATAACCGGCATAGACAAAAGGCGACTGTTAATTTCATTATTCAGCAAAGGCATATTCTTTTTCGATAAGGAAACAGAGGAATATCAACCGCTGATTATAGTCAATGACAGTATCAACACATTACTATGCCAACGGGGGAAAAATGTCAATGTACTCCAAAATACACCGGAAACCGTATTATTGCTTTCCGAATCTCCATATAGCTATCATTTGACAAAGAAGAAATTCACTCCAATCGTCTCCGTTGGAAAAACAGCTATAGACGGTGTAATACAGCCGGTGTGCAATGACAGCACCCGCAGTTTCCTGCACGATCTCAAACATATATACCGATTGGACAGCCTTAACCGGCTTCTACCCATCCACACCTGCTACGAAGACACTGTGTTCAACTCTATTTCCCTCGATGAAAACGGACTCTTTTGGATAGGAAGCAACCACGGTTTAAGTTATTACTCTACCATAAGCAATAAGCGGACCTGTATCTCCAATGAATTAATCGACGAAATCAGCGCATTGATTTGTGACAAGCGGGGAAAAGTGTGGCTTGGAACCGAAGGCAAATTATTTGCTCATCTTATTGAAGAAAAAGAATTTATCCTTTACGGAGAGTCCGACGGCATCGTACTTAACGAATATTTGGAAAAGCCGCGACTACTATCCACGCAAGGAGATATTTATATGGGCGGCATCAACGGATTACTTCACATCAACAGGCAACTGCCCCAAGAGGAAAACAGTGATCCCGTTTTAAACTTGGCGGATGTATGGGTGGGCGGAGAACGAATGAATAACAATATCACCCACAGGCATCTGGAAGTCATAGAGTCAAACAAGCCTATATCTATCAAAATCATAGCCGGTAACAAGGATATCTTTCGAAAGCCGATGTTCCGTTTTACCGTACATGGACCGGACGGACAAATATCTTATTCCTACAAACCGGAACTGACATTGAACAACTTACCTATAGGAACATATCGAATATCGGCCTCATGCAGCACCCGAAGCGGAAGCTGGACCGGCGATTATCAGATATTAGAACTGTCGGTATCGCCGCCCTGGTACAAGTCGGGCTGGTTTAAGGCATGCTGCTTGGCATTGATTCTTTCTCTTGCAACGGGTATTATCTATTCGTTGTTGCGCCGCAATGCAAACAAACTGAAATGGGCAATGAAAGAGCATGAACAACAAGTGTATGAAGAAAAAGTCCGCTTTCTTATAAATATCAATCACGAACTGCGCACGCCTTTGACCCTGATACACGCCCCCTTAAAGCAATTATTGGAATCGCTCACTTCCGACGATTGTAAATATGAAACCATACAAAACATTTGCAAACAGTCCGACCGTATGAAGAAGTTATTAAACATGGTCTTGGACGTACGTAAAATGGAAGTAAAACAAAGTACACTAAATATTGAAAAAGTAGCGTTGAACGACTGGATAGAACAACTTATTGCAGATTTCAAACCGGAAGCAAGGAACAGAAACATCGACATCCGGTACCGGACCGACACGGCGATTGACAGTTTGTGTTTTGACAAAGAAAAATGTACAACCATACTAACCAATCTTTTAATCAATTCTCTTAAATACAGTCCCGACAATAGCCGGATTATGGTTTCTGCCGACTTATCGGACGATAAGAAGTGCGTACGAATCTCTGTTTCCGATCAAGGAATCGGTTTAAAGGAAGTAGACATAAACAGCTTGTTTACCCGTTTTTATCAAGGTAACAACAGTCGTCCCGGAACCGGTATCGGGTTGTCCTATTCCAAAATTCTTGCCGAGCAGCACGGTGGAAGCATAGGAGCTTATGACCACCAAGAATTTCCAGGAGCCACTTTCTGGTTTGAAATACCCCGTAATATCCAGTCCGGAGAAATCACGCTGCAACCTCACCCTTACCTCAACGAGTTATTGGCTCCCACCCAAGAAGTGGAAAGTATTCCTGATGCCGATGACAATCAGGAAAACACCAAAGAACATACACTACTCATTGTAGATGACAATGTCGATTTGACCGACTATTTGCACAACACTCTAAAAAACAAATTCAAGAAGATATGGCTGGCTTTCAATGGGGAAGAAGCCTTGCACACCTGCCGGAAATACCAGCCCGACATTGTGGTGAGCGACATTCAGATGCCGCGAATGAATGGGTATGAACTGTGTAAACATATCAAAGAAGAACTTGAAATCAGTCATATCCCCGTCATATTACTTACAGCACGCAACGATGATGAGAGCCAACTCTTCGGATACAAGAACGGGGCGGATGCCTACCTCACCAAGCCTTTTGAAGTGAATATGCTTCACGGCGTGATACGCAGCCAATTAAAGAACCGTGAACGGATACGCGCGCGTTACACCGAAACAGGCTCATTGCCTGAGCCGAAAGAAAGCACTTTCAGCTCTGCGGATGAAGATTTCTTACACAAGCTAAATAAGTTAATATCAAACAACCTGGACAATGCTCAAATGGGAATACCGTTCCTCTACCAGGAACTGGGAGTCAGCCGCGCTTCACTCTATAACAAGTTGAAAGCCCTTACAGGCATGGGAGCCAATGATTATATCACTAAACTACGCATCGAGCGGGCTATTTTTCTGCTCACCAACAGCAAACTTAGCATTAATGAAATCTCCGAACAGACAGGATTCTCCACATCAAGATATTTCAGTACGGTATTCAAACAATATACAGGATATTCACCCACACAATACAAAGAAAAGCACTCATAAATACCCTATTTTTCTCCGTTGGAACGGCAGTTATAGAATGCAATTACAGCAGATAACTGCGCCAGTTCCCCACCAAACAAACAACATAACACATTGTTCATTTTCAATAGAATAAGTAATCAACAAGCTGTTGAAAACTTCTAAATAAGATTTTAGTTAAAACATTGTGGGGAATTGTGGGGAAATGTGTACTTTTACCGTCGCTTATTATAATAAGGTGAAAAATGATACGCTTTTTAGGCAATATTGAAGCAAAGACGGATACAAAGGGACGTGTATTTATCCCTGCCGGCTTTCGGAAACAGTTGCAGGCTGCTTCCGAAGAGAGACTCGTATTGCGTAAAGATGTATTTCAGGACTGCCTGATACTTTACCCCGAAAGCGTCTGGTTCAAAACGCAAAACCAACTCCGGCAGCGGCTGAACAAATGGAATGCGAAACACCAACAAATTTTCCGACAGTTTGTAAGCGATGCGGAAATCATGATTCCCGACGGGAACGGACGTATCCTGCTGCCTAAACGCTACTTGCAAATGGCAGGCATACAAAGTGAGGTACGCTTTATCGGCGTGGACAACACCATCGAAATATGGGCGAAAGAAAAGGCTGAACAGCCTTTCATGAACCCGGAAGAATTCAGCGAAGCGCTGCAAGATATTTTAGGAGAGGAAAACCTGGGAGAGGAAGAAGCAGAGACAAGCGATAAGAGCGTAGAGTAATAGAACGATTGTAATGAAAGAAAAATGAAAGAAGAAACAACATATCATATTCCGGTACTGTTGATGCCAAGCGTTGACGGAATGAATATCCGTCCGGACGGAACGTATGTAGACGTGACATTCGGAGGCGGCGGCCATTCCCGCGAGATACTCTCCCGCCTGGGAGACGGTGGAAGACTGCTTGGTTTCGACCAGGATGAAGATGCCGAACGGAACATCGTAAACGATCCGCACTTCACTTTTGTACGCAGCAACTTCCGGTATCTGCATAACTTCCTGCGTTATCATGGCATCGAGCAGGTAGATGCCGTACTCGCCGACCTCGGTGTATCGTCACATCATTTCGACGATAGCGAACGGGGGTTCTCGTTCCGTTTTGACGGTGCTCTCGATATGCGGATGAACAAGCGTGCCGGACTCACAGCCGCCGACATCGTAAATACATACGATGAAGAACGCCTTGCCGACATTTTCTATTTGTATGGAGAATTGAAGAACAGTCGCAAGCTGGCATCCGTTATCGTCAAGGCACGTGCCGCTCAAAAGATTGGTACCATCGGGGAATTTCTGGAAATTATCAAGCCCCTCTTCGGACGTGAAAGAGAAAAGAAAGAGCTTGCCAAAGTGTTTCAGGCGTTGCGCATCGAAGTCAACCGGGAAATGGAAGCGTTGAAAGAGATGTTATATGCAGCCACGGAAGCATTAAAGCCGGGTGGACGGCTGGTGGTAATCACCTATCATTCGCTGGAAGACCGCATGGTGAAAAACATCATGAAGACCGGCAACATAGAGGGCAAGGCGGAAAAAGACTTCTTCGGAAACGTACAGACGCCTTTCCGTCTGGTAAACAATAAAGTGATTGTTCCTGATAACGATGAAATAGAACGCAACCCGCGCTCGCGAAGCGCCAAGCTGAGGATTGCGGAAAAACTGTAAGAATGAGGGAAGCGATAAGGCTGTAAAGAGATAGAACGATGAATGAAACAAATAATAAACAAGAGGAGCAAAAAGGCGAAAAGGTGAAAAGACGGACTTCGCTAAAGAACATTATAGGCGGTGATATTCTGGCTACGGACTTTTTCCGCCGTCAGACGAAGCTGCTTGTCCTCATCATGGTTCTTATTCTGTTCTATATCCATAACCGTTACGCCTGCCAGCAGCAGATGATAGAGATAGACAAGCTCAAGAAAGAACTGATAGATATAAAATACGATGCCCTGACACGCAGTTCCGAACTGATGGAACGGAGCCGTCAATCGCGTATCGAGGAATACATCGCAACGAAAGAGAGCGATTTGCAGACTTCGACCAATCCGCCGTACTTAATCAAATAAGTACGGATAATGGTAAGCAAACCGATAAACAAGTAAACTGTAATATAGTATAATAGTAAATCGAAACAACCTTGGCAGTAAACAAGAAAAATATAATGACCCGCTACTTCTTCGTAGTCCTCGTCATGGGACTGATAGGAGTAGCTATTATCGTAAAAGGTACTGTCATCATGTTTGCCGAACGTCAGTACTGGCAAGATGTTGCCGACCGCTTTGTAAAGGAGAATGTTAGGGTGAAGCCCAACCGCGGCAATATCCTTTCATCGGACGGTAAATTAATGGCGAGCTCCCTACCGGAGTACCGTATTTACATGGACTTCAAAGCGGGTGGAGAGAAGAAAGACACCATGCTTATGAATCATCTGGGAGAAATCTGCGAAGGATTGCACCAGATATTCCCCGATAAAAGTGCCGCCGAATTTAAAAGACATCTGTTAAGAGGACGTAAAAAGGGTAGCCGCAATTACCTGATTTACCCGAAACGTATCTCCTATATCCAATACAAAGAAGTTAAAAGGCTGCCGGTATTCAAACTAAACAAATACAAAGGAGGCTTCCATGAACAGCCTTTCAACCAGCGTAAGAAACCTTTCGGTTCTCTGGCGGCACGTACACTCGGCGACCTCTATGCCGATACAGCGCAAGGAGCCAAAAACGGTATTGAACTTGCCTTTGATACGCTGCTGAAAGGACGCGACGGTATCACCCATCGCCAGAAGGTGATGAACAAATACCTGAACATAGTGGACATTGCTCCCGTAGACGGTTGCGACATCATTTCCACCATCGACGTGGGTATGCAGGATATTTGCGAAAAAGCACTGATAGACAAGCTGAAAGAGATAAACGCCAGTGTGGGCGTTGCCGTATTGATGGAAGTGCAGACCGGAGAAGTAAAAGCCATTGTCAACATGATGAAAGCGGGCGACGGCAACTATTACGAAATGCGTAATAACGCCATCAGCGATATGCTGGAGCCGGGTTCCACATTCAAGACAGCCTCTATCATGGTAGCCCTTGAAGACGGAAAGATTACTCCTCATACGGAAGTCGACACAGGCAACGGCATCATGATGATGCACGGCCGCCCGATGAAAGACCATAACTGGCATCGGGGCGGATATGGCAAGATTGATGTGACACGTATTCTGGAAGTATCATCCAATATCGGCGTTTCATATCTTATCGACAAGCACTACAGCGACAACCCGCAGAAGTTCGTAGACGGATTGAAGCGTATCGGTATAGACCGCCCGCTCCACCTGCAAATAGCCGGAGAGGGCAAACCTAACATCCGCGGTCCGAAAGAACGGTATTTTGCCAAGACCACGTTACCCTGGATGAGTATAGGATATGAAACGCAGGTACCGCCACTGAACATACTGACTTTCTATAATGCCATTGCCAACAACGGTACAATGGTGCGCCCTAAATTCGTAAAAGCGGCAGTGAAAGACGGTGAGGTTGTCCGTGACTTTCCTACGGAAGTTATCAATCCGAAGATTTGCTCGGACAATACGCTGACACAGATACGGGAGATTCTGCGCAAAGTAGTTGCCGAAGGTTTGGCCAAACCCGCCGGAAGCAAACAGTTTGCCGTAGCCGGCAAGACGGGTACGGCGCAGATTTCGCAAGGTGCCGCCGGTTATAAGGCGGGACGGGTGAATTATCTCGTCAGTTTCTGCGGATACTTCCCGGCAGAGGCTCCCAAATACAGTTGCATCGTTTCCATACAGAAGCCTGGACTTCCGGCATCGGGTGGCTTGATGGCGGGTAGCGTATTCAGCAAGATTGCAGAAAGAGTCTATGCAAAAGACCTGCGCTTACCGCTCACCAGTGCCATTGATACAAATACGGTTGTCATCCCGAACGTCAAGGCGGGAGAAATGAGGGAAACGCAACGGGTACTGGAAGAACTGAATATAAAGATACAGGGAAAAATCACCGACTCGGGGAAAGAAGTATGGGGAAGCACTCATCCCGCTCCTCAAGCTGTGGTTCTTGAGAGCCGGGGTATCATGCAGAACTTCGTACCGAGCGTCGTAGGTATGGGAGCAAAAGATGCTGTTTATCTATTGGAAAGTAAAGGATTGAAAGTCAATCTGGTGGGAGTCGGGAAAGTAAAAAGCCAGTCGATAGCCAACGGCAGTGTCGTTAAGAAGGGGCAAACGATTACGCTTACGATGCATTAAGAATTAAATTAAGTAGGACAGATATGTTATTAAACGAGTTACTGAAAGCAATCCAGCCGGTGCAAGTGACCGGAGATTCAAAGATAGAAATCACCGGAGTCAACATCGACTCCCGTCTGGTGGAAGCCGGCCAACTATTTATGGCGATGCGTGGCACGCAGACCGATGGTCATGCCTATATTCCCGCCGCCATTCAGAAAGGAGCCACTGCCATTCTTTGTGAAGACCTTCCGGAGGAGCCCGTAGCAGGAATCACCTATATTCAGGTGAAAGACAGCGAAGATGCAGTAGGAAAGATTGCTACGACATTCTATGGAAATCCGACAGAACAATTCGAACTGGTCGGTGTCACAGGAACAAATGGTAAAACAACCATTGCCACCTTATTATATAATACATTCCGCTACTTCGGTTATAAAGTGGGGTTAATCTCTACTGTCTGCAACTATATCGACGACCAGCCGATTCCGACAGAGCATACAACCCCCGACCCTATCACGCTAAACCGTTTATTGGGTCAAATGGCAGATGAAGGATGTAAGTACGTCTTTATGGAAGTCAGCTCTCATTCCATCGCTCAGAAACGTATCAGCGGATTAAAGTTTGCAGGAGGGATTTTCACAAACCTGACCCGCGACCATCTTGATTATCATAAAACCGTAGAGAACTATCTCAAGGCAAAGAAAAAGTTCTTCGACGATATGCCTAAAAACGCTTTCAGTCTCACCAACCTTGACGACAAGAATGGACTGGTGATGACACAGAATACACGTTCCAAGGTTTACACCTATTCGTTAAGAAGCCTCAGCGACTTCAAAGGACGGGTCATTGAGTCCCATTTTGAAGGGATGCTGCTCGATTTCAACAAACATGAACTAGCCGTTCAGTTTATCGGCAAGTTCAATGCCTCCAACCTGCTGGCAGTGTTCGGAGCAGCCGTATTATTAGGCAAAAAAGAGGAAGAGGTACTCATAGCACTTAGTACACTCCATCCGGTAGCCGGACGTTTCGATGCCATCCGTTCTCCGAAAGGAGTGACAGCAATCGTTGACTATGCACATACGCCGGATGCACTGATTAACGTATTGAATGCCATTCACGGAGTACTCGAAGGCAAAGGTAAAGTGATCACCGTAGTAGGTGCCGGCGGCAACCGTGATAAGGGAAAACGCCCTATCATGGCGAAAGAAGCAGCGAAAGCCAGCGACCGGGTAATTATAACATCGGATAATCCCCGCTTTGAAGAGCCACAAGACATCATCAACGATATG
>ENA-OPWW01001060-OPWW01001060.1-human-gut-metagenome-genome-assembly--contig:-NODE-1060-length-11486-cov-1.909107_pt1 | contig 11486 bp, 9 predicted proteins | sample MGYA00241513_ERZ502018 | MGnify/ENA primary metagenome ERZ502018 (study PRJEB25962, sample SAMEA2042987) | human gut metagenome | biome: human gut; feature: human-associated habitat; material: faeces...
GCTGGACAGCGGCACCTTGGCGCACTTGCCGTTGTCGTAGAAGAAGAGCATCCAGCCCTTGTAATCGGGGGTCACGACCATATACAGCGGGACCTCGCCCTCCTCCATGCCGAGGGCGCTGGCGACGTAATCGCCGAGGACGCTCGCCTTGCTGTCGTTGAAATCGTAGGCGTGGGACTTATAAACCTGACGATGATTCGTGAAGAACAGCAGCTCGACGCTGTTCGTGCTCTCGCAGGTGAACAATACCTCATCGCCGTCCTTGAGCTTCTGCTCGCCGCTCATGCGCAGGCTCTGGGGCGTGATCTTCTTGAAGTAGCCGTCCCGCGTGAAGAACAGGTGCACGGGGTAGTCGGGAATCTGCTGCTCCGGCTCGTCGCCCTCAACGGCGGGCACCTCGTACATGATCTCGCAGCGGCGGGGCTTGCCGTACTTTTTGGCGACGTCGGCCAGCTCCTTCATGATGATCTTGTTGATGCGTGCTGGGCGCTTGAGAATATCCTCCAGGTCCGCAATCGCGTTTTCGAGTTCTTCAATTTCCTCGGTGCGCTTTAAAATATACTCGCGATTCAGATGGCGCAGCTTGATCTCGGCCACATATTCGGCCTGCACCTCGTCGATGCCGAAGCCGATCATCAGGTTCGGCACGACGTCGGCCTCCTTCTCCGTCTCGCGGATGATCTTGATGGCCTTGTCGATATCGAGCAGGATCTTTTTAAGGCCCTTTAAGAGGTGCAGCTTGTCCTGCCGCTTTTTGAGCACGAAGTACACGCGGCGCTTGACGCTCTCGGTGCGCCACGCGCACCACTCGTCTAAAAGCTCGCGCACGCCCATCACGCGCGGCATGCCGCCGATCAGGACGTTGAAGTTGCACGACGCCGTATCCTGCAGTGTCGTCGCCTTGAAGAGCTTCTGCATCAGCTTGTCGGGGTCGGCACCGCGCTTTAAGTCGATCGTCAGCTTGAGGCCGGAGAGATCGGTCTCGTCACGCATGTCGGAAATTTCCTTGACCTTGCCCGCCTTGATGAGTTCGGCGACCTTGTCCATGATGGCCTCGGTCGTGGTGGTGTAGGGAATTTCATAAATTTCGATGAGATTTTCTTTTTTGTCGTAGCGCCAGCGGGCGCGCACCTTTACGCCGCCGCGGCCGGTGTTGTAAATGTCCTCAATGGCGCGCGGGTCGTACAGGACCTCGCCGCCGGTCGGGAAGTCGGGCGCGAGCAGCGTCTCGCTGATGCGCACCTCGGGATTTTTCAAAAAGGCGATCGTCGTGTCGCAGACCTCGCCCAAGTTAAAGCCGCACAGCTGGCTCGCCATGCCGACCGCGATGCCCTGGTTGGCCGAGACCAGGATATTCGGGAACGTTGTTGGCAGCAGCGCCGGCTCTTTCATCGAGTTATCGTAGTTGTCGACAAAATCAACGGTGTCAGAGTCGATGTCGCGGAAGAGCTCGGCGCAGATGGGCGCGAGCTTCGCCTCGGTGTATCGGCTGGCCGCCCACGCCATGTCGCGCGAATAGACCTTGCCGAAGTTGCCCTTCGAGTCGACGAACGGGTGCAGCAGCGCGCCGTAGCCCTTGGAAAGGCGCACCATCGTGTCGTAGATCGCGGCGTCGCCGTGGGGGTTCAGGCGCATCGTCTGTCCGACGATGTTCGCGCTCTTCGTGCGCGCGCCGGTGAGAAGCCCCATCTTGTACATCGTGTAAAGGAGCTTTCGGTGCGAGGGCTTGAAACCGTCGATCTCCGGAATGGCGCGCGAAACGATGACGGACATCGCGTAGGGCATGTAGTTCGTTTCCAGCGTCTCGGTGATATTCTGCTCCACCACATCCGCGTGGAGGCCCATGACGTTCGGGTCCGCGCGGCGGTGGGTCTGCTTAGGTGTTTTGTCGCTTTTCTTCATTCGGTTACCTCAAAATCGCTCCGACGGCAATATGGCCGCCGGTCATACTATTTCTAATATATCCTATCACACTTTTTTATGCTCTGCAACACCGCGGAGGAAGAGAAAATTGCCGCAAAACGCCATTTTTTCGCCAAAGGCGCACAAAACCGGCGCGGCAGCGCAAATTGACAAAATCGCGGCACAGAGTGTACAATGCAGATACCCCAACAGGTATGGAGGTCAAACGATGAAACAGTGTATGGACGCCGACAATCTGCACCATCGGCTCAAAAAGGTCATCGGTCAGGTGCAGGCCATCGACCGCATGGTGGACGAGGACGTCCCCTGCGAGGATATTCTTGCGCAGATCAATGCGGCCAAATCCGCGCTGCACGGCTGCGGCAAGGTCGTTCTCGAGGGGCACATCAAGCACTGCGTGCGTGACGGCATCGAGCACGGCGACGCGGACAAAACGATCGAGAACTTTACGAAGGCGGTCGAGCGCTTTTCGAACATGGGCTGAGCAGGAGATAAACCCTCTCACGCGCCCGTTTTCAGTAGAATTGCACGAAAGAAGAGAAGCAGTTTTGTGCTGCTTCTCTCTTTTTGCGCGCTTTATAACCTATACACCCATATGTATAATAAGCCCATACCCCTATGGTACAGAAGGGGGTCACTTCCGTGAAACTGGCAATGGAAAAGCTGGAGCATTTTTTAGAGCTGGGCGGCACAAAAAAAAGATATCACACTGCTCGTGATCTCCGGCATCGCGCTGATCGTCAGCATTTTTGATCTCGTCCCCTTGCCGTTCGACGCCTCGTGGGCCGCGATCATCCTCTGCGGCATCCCCATCATTTTAGAGGCCGTCATCGGCCTTGTCACGGCGTTCGACATCAAGGCAGACGTGCTCGTCTTGCTCGCGCTGATCGCGTCGGTCTGCATCGGCGAAGACTTCGCCGCGGGTGAGGTCGCGTTCATCATGCAGCTCGGCGGTCTTCTCGAAGAGCTGACCGTCGCCCGCGCCCGCGCGGGCATCGAAAAGCTCGTCCACATCCGCGCCTATCAGGCCGCGGGCGTCATCACCGGCGGAAAGGAAACGGCCGTCCCCGCCGAGGCCGTCAAGGTCGGCATCGCAATGGGCGGCGTGGGCAGCGACATCGCCGTGGACGCCGCGGATATCGCGCTCGTCGACGACGAAGTCACGGAGCTGCCGCACCTCATCGCGCTCTCCAAGCGCATGATGCGCACCATCAAGCTCAATATAACATTCTCGCTCACGCTCAACTTCATCGCCATCGTGCTCGCCATCACCGGCACACTGAACCCTGTTGTCGGCGCGCTGGTCCATAACGCAGGCAGCGTGCTTGTCATCACAAACTCGGCCCTGCTGCTAAAATGGAGGCAAACCGCCTCGCAGAGTTTCGCGTCCGCAGACGCGAAATCTGTTTGATCGTAAATTCCGACGACAGGCGCGTCGGAATTTACTCTTTGCGCGGAGCGCGTGTCGCAGCCGCGCTGCGAGCGGCAAGGCACGAAGCGCAGCGAATCCTTTTCAAAAAGAGTGGATTGCAAAATTGCGATCCACTCTTTTTGATTTTCTTTTATTTTCTGCGCCAGACAGAGGGCATCAAGAGGACAAGCAGCGGCATGATCTCAAGACGGCCGAGCAGCATGATGGCGCTCATCGTGAGCTTGCTGATGCCGGAGAGGAAGCCGAAGTTGCATGTCGGTCCCACTGCGCCAAGGCCCGGGCCCACGTTGCTGATGGCCGTGAGCGAGGCGGTGAACGCCGCGGTAAAGTCGATGTTGTCAAGCGACAAAATCAGCGTGCCGAGCAGCATGATCGCGATATAGGCGAAGAAGAAGACCGAAACGGACGAGACGGTCTCCTCCGTCACGCGATGTCCGTCGAGCGTGATGGGGCGCACCTCGCGCGAGTGCATCACGCGCCGCAGATCTCGCCGCAGCGACTTGCACAAAAGCACGATGCGCGAGGCCTTGACGCCGCCCGCCGTAGAGCCCGCGCAGCCGCCGAAAAACATCACCAGCACGAGGATACAGCGGCAGAACTGCGGCCAGAGGTCAAAATCCTCCGTGCAGTAGCCGGTCGTTGAAATGAGCGTTGTTACCTGAAAGGCCGCATTCTCGATGGCCGAGCCGATGTCGCGCCCCGTGCGCACGATCAGGTCCGCCGCGATCATCGCCGACGCGCCGACCACGACCAGCGAGTAAACGCGCAGCTCCTCGCTCTTGAGCGCCTCGCGGAAGCGGCGCGTCACGCAGAGGTAGAGGAGCGTAAAGTTCACGCTTGCGGCAAACATGAAGAAAATGAGGATCCAGTTGACAAGATGCGACTGATAATACGCGATGCTCGCATCCCGGATGGAAAAGCCGCCGGTAGAGATCGTCGTCAGCGCCGTGGTGATCGCATCGAACAGCGGGAGGCCCGCAATGCGCAGCAGCAGCGCCTCCGCCACGGTGAGCGCGATGTAGATGCGGTACAGGATGCGCGCCGTCTCACCCGTGCGGGGGCGGAGCTTTGTGCTGATGGGGCCGGGGGATTCCGCTTTCATCAGGTTCACGCTGCCCTCGCTGAGCTTGGGCAGCAGCGCCAGCATCAAAACGAGGATACCCATGCCGCCCATCCACTGCGTGAGCGCGCGCCAGAATTGGATGCCCTGCGGCAGCGACGCAGGCGACGGGAAGATGGACGCGCCGGTCGTCGTCAGGCCGGAGACGGTCTCGAAAATGGCGTCGATAAAGCTGCAGCTGCCGCTGAAAAAATACGGCAGCGCGCCGAACACGCTCAGCGCGATCCAGCACAGTGCCACGCAGACAAAGCCGTCGCGCGTCTGGAGCCGCGCGTTGTCCGCGCGGATGAGCGAGAGCAGCACTCCCACGCCGCCGCAGATAAGCAGCGCGTACAAAAAGGCCCTCTGGTCAACACCACCGTCGAACACGCTCAGCAGCAGCGGCGGGATCATACAAAGCGCCTCGATACAGAGAATGACGCCCACGATTCTGAGAATAAGATTTTGGTTCATAATGAAACTTCCTTGCCGCAAGCAGCCGGCACATCAGCCGAGAATATCGTTGAGGTCCTGCAAAAAGAGCTTTTTCGCCACCACGATCACGCGGTCGCCCGCATGGATCTGGGAATGACCGTTTGGGATCTCCATCCGGCCGTTGTGCACGATGGCCGCAACGAGCAGGCCGTTTCGAAAATGCAGGTCGCTGAGCGGCCGGTCGAGAAAGTGCGTGGCACTCGTCGCGGTGAATTCGACCGCCTCGATCGCGCCACCGAGGATATAGTGCAGGCTCTCCACCGCGCTGCCCTGCGAGTTGGCAAGGCCGCGGACGTAACTTGAGATCTGGCTTGCAATGATGGCCTTGGGCGAGATGACCGTGTCGAGGCCCGTGAGGTTCACGATGTCGAGATACCCCATGCGCGACATCTTCGGCACGACCTTTTTCACGCCGTAGCGCTTCGCCGTGAGCGCCATAAGGAGGTTTTCCTCATCGCGGTCCGTCACGGCGATGAACGCGTCGCAGTGGAAAATGCCCTCGGACTCAAGCAGGTCGTGATTCGTGCCGTCGCCGTGGATGACGGTGACTTTCGGCAGCTTTTCCGCGAGCGTGAGACATTTGGCCTCGTCCTTTTCCACGATCGTCACGTGCGTGCCGATGTCGGTGAGCACCCAGGCAAGGTACTGTGCGATGCGGCTGCCGCCAAGGATGCTCACGCGGCGGATGGGCGCCATGGCCCTGCCCATCGAGCGCAGCACGCGCGTCGTCTCCGCGGGCGTGCCGATGACGTACACGCGGTCGCCCGTCTGCGGGACGAACGAGCCGTTCGGCACGATGACCTCTTCCCCGCGCTTGGCCGCGCACATGAGGATGCTGTTGGGATTTTCGCGGTTGTAGTCGATGAGGGACTTGCCGACAAGGCTGTCGCCCTCTTCGGTCTGAAAGCCGATGAGCTCGACAAGTCCGCGGGCAAACGTCTCCACGCTGAACGCAGACGGCACGCGCAGGATGCGCGAAATTTCCTGCGCGGCGGCATTTTCGGGGTTGATGATCATATCAAGCCCGATCTCGCGGCGCAGGATCGGTGCATCGCGGAAATACTCGGGGTTGCGTACGCGGGCGACCGTGTGCTTCGCGCCGAGCTTTTTCGCCATCAGGCAGCAGATGAGGTTGACCTCGTCGTTTTCCGAAACGGCGATGAGAAGGTCCGCCTCGCGCACGCCCGCCTCCAAAAGGACGCTGGCGCTCGCGCCGTTGCCCTCCACACACATGACGTCGAGCATGGAGTCAACGTGGTCGAGCACGGCGTTGTTGCGGTCGATGACGACCAGATCGTGGTTTTCGCCCGTCATCTGCTCGGCGATGGCGTAGCCGACCTTACCGATACCGACAATGATGATTTTCATTTCTGTGTTTCTCCTAAATTCTCTTCGGCTTCCGCCGTGTGCTGCTTACGCAGCACCATCAAAACGCTGTTGAATTCCGCCCCCATGATCAGCATGACCGAGGCGAGATACAGCCACAAAAGCAATACGATCACCGCGCCGAGCGTGCCGTAAATGACGGAGTAGCGCGCGATGTTTTCAACATAATACGAAAAAAGGAATGACAATACGAGCCACATCACGAGCGAGAACACCGCGCCCGGCCAGATACGGTTCATCCGGTGCGACTCCTGCGCAAGGCCGTACATCATCGCGATGAGGAAGAATACGATGCCGCCGATGATAACAAAGCGCAGGCTCGACCACAGGCGGATAAAGCCGTCGCTCAGCGTGATATAGGCCGACAGGTGGCTCGACACGTAGTTCAGCACCCGCCCGCCGACGACGGACAGTCCGATGGACAAAACGACCATTAAAATCAGGCTCAGCGTATAAAGCAGGAGCTTGAACTGATAGCGCAAAAACTGCGTGGGCCGGTGCTCGCCGTAGGCCCGACGGACAGAGCCCAGAAGCGAGCTTGCCGCGCGGTAAGGAAAGTAAATGGAAAAAATCAGTGAGAACCACAAAAGCCGTGGGCTTGAATCGCGGCTGACATAAGTGAAATACTGCTCGATGATCTCGATCGCCTCCTGCGGGATGAATGCGCGAATTTCATACAGAAAGCCGCTGATATCCACGGACATGATGCCGACTAAGTTGCTCAAAAAGATCAAAAGCGGGAAAAGCGCAAACAAAAGGTAGTATGTGAGTGCCGCACTGTCGCGGCCGACATGATGATCGAAGTACCGCCTGACCATCAGGTAGATGCCTTTCAAAAAGCGGTGCCGGTCAAGATACTGCTGCAAGGGCGATGCTCACCTCCTCAAAAGTCGATTTCTCTTCAATTTATGTAGTATAGCACAGCCCAATTCGAAAGGGAAGCAGAAACGCGTGCCTTGACATACTTTTTACAGAAATAAAGCCGGAAAAGGGGTTGACACGACGGGAAAATGTGCATAATATAGTGCCGTTAAGTTCATACATCGTCCGGTAGGTAAGGCTACCACAAGGATACGGACTGCTGCCGCGGAGTAGTGGAGACACTATGAGAGGGTTTGAACAGGTTGCATCGAAAGCAAGGTGCCATCTAATGCAGTTTCACCGCCTCGTGATGCTAAAGCTTGAACGGTAAGGAAACTTCTCGCCAGGGGCGGGTGTTTCTTGATTGTCGCTCCCATAGCCGCGTCGCCGGACGCAGGATATGGGGGATTTTTTATCGCAAAATTCACCTGAACACTTTGATTTGGCACTATCTTCAGAAAGGAGGAGTCGGTATGGTCGGCTTTGAAGAAATGCGCGACGAACTGCTGGAAAGAATCGAGGATCTGCTCAAGCGAAAACAATATACCGCGCTGCGCGACCTGCTTGCAGACCTGGAGCCCGCGGATATCGCCTCGCTTTTTGAAGATTTGGACGAGGACAGCATTCCCCTTTTGTTCCGGCTCCTTCCCAAAGAGCCCGCGGCGGAGGTGTTCGTCGAGCTCGATCCCGACGCGCAGGAGATGCTGATCCGCGGCTTTTCGAACACCGAGCTCAAAGAGGTCCTTGACGAGCTGTATCTGGACGATGCGGTCGACATCGTGGAGGAAATGCCCGCGAACGTCGTCAAGCGCATCTTAAAGCACGCGGACCCCGACACGCGCAAGAGCATCAATGAAATTCTCAAATACCCCGACGACAGCGCGGGCGCGCTGATGACGACGGAGTTTGTCGACTTAAAGCGCGATATGACCGTCGAGGACGCGCTCAAGCGTATCCGCCGCACCGGTACGGACAAAGAGACCATCAACGTCTGCTATGTCGTCGATCCGGCGCGCAAGCTGCAGGGCATCGTCTCGCTGCGAACGATCCTCCTCTCCGACGAGGACGACACCATCGACGAGATCATGGAGACGCACGTCATCTCTGTCTCCACGCTCGAGGATAAAGAGGATGTTGCGCAGACCTTCTCGAAGTACAACTTCATCGCCCTTCCGGTCGTCGACAAGGAAGACCGCCTCGTCGGCATCATCACGGTCGACGACGCCATCGACGTCATGGAAGAGGAGACGACCGAGGATATCGAAAAGATGGCGGCTATGCTGCCGACGGATAAGCCATACCTCAAGACGAGCGTCTGGGATACGTACAAGTCCCGTATCCCCTGGCTGCTGCTTCTGATGGTCTCGGCCACGTTCACCGGCCAGATCATCGCCCGCTTTGAAGACGCGCTCAGCGCGTTCGCCATTCTGACGGCTTATATCCCGATGCTGATGGACACGGGCGGTAACTGCGGCTCACAGGCGAGCGTCACGGTCATCCGTGGTATCTCGCTCGACGAGATCGAATTTTCCGACCTCTTCCGCGTCATCTGGAAGGAGATCCGCGTGGCGGTCGTCTGCGGCGCCACGCTTGCCGCAGCGAATTTCGTCAAGCTCATGCTCGTCGACAAGATGATCTTCGGAAATCCCATCACCATCACGGTCGCGCTCGTCATCTGCCTGACGCTCGTGGTCACAGTGTTCGCAGCCAAGGTCGTCGGCTGTACGCTGCCGCTGCTCGCCAAGAAGATCGGCTTCGACCCCGCGGTCATGGCCTCGCCGTTCATCACGACGGTCGTGGACGCCATCTCGCTGATGATCTACTTCAACTTTGCCTCGCTTCTTCTCGGAATCTGATAAAAATACGAAAAACTCTTTTCAATCGCGCATGAACTGTGTTATGATGCATGTTGTATGGCATCGTACGATAGGAAAAGGCGGCTGTGCCACGCACAGCCGTCTTCTTTTTTGGAGGTCATTCATGGAAGAAAAGCTCAGAGAATATGCAAAGCTGCTCATCGAAGTGGGCCTGAACGTTCAAAAGGGCCAGACCGTCGTGATCCGCTGCCCGGTCGAGTGCGCGTATTTTGCACGCCTGTGCGCCGCCGCTGCCTATAACGTCGGCTGCCGCGAAGTCGTGATGCGCTGGTCGGATGATTTTCTTGAACGCGAGCGCTTTCTGCGCGCGGATGACTCCGTGTTCGACGTCTTTCCCGCCTGGCAGGCGGAAATGCTCAACGGCTATGCTGACGAGGGCGCAGCATTTCTCAATATCTCCGCCCGTGATCCTGAGGCGCTGCTCAGTGTAGACCCCGACCGTCTGACGCGCGCAAGCCGCAGCGAGACGGCCATCCAGCCTTACGTAAGCGCCGTAATGTCCAATGCCTGCCCCTGGTGCGTCGCATCCGTCCCCATCCCGAGCTGGGCGAAGAAGGTCTTCCCCGAGCTTCCCGAGCAGGAGGCGATGGACAAGCTCTGGGACGCGATCTTCACCTCCGTCCGCATCAGCGGCAAGGGCGACGCCGTCGTGCGCTGGCGCGAGCATGTGGCGCTGCTCAAAAGCCGCATCGCAAAGCTCAACGAGCTGCACTTCACCTCGCTCTATTACCAGAACTCCCTCGGCACGAGCCTCAACATCAAGCTTCCCGAGACGCACGTCTGGGCCGGCGGCGACAACACCAGCCGCGCAGGCTTTCCGTTCGTCGCCAATATGCCGACGGAGGAGGTCTTCACCGCCCCACTCAGAGACGGCATTGACGGCGTCGTTTACGCGGCGCTGCCGCTCGTGCACAACGGCAACATCATTGAAAACTTCCACTTCGTCATCAAGGATGGCAAGATCGTCGAGGCGTACGCGGAAAAGGGCGAGGACATCCTGAAAGCCGCCATCGCCGAGGATGAGGGCGCGTCGTATTTCGGTGAGGTCGCGCTCGTTCCCTATGACAGTCCCATTTCGAACCAGAAGATTCTCTTCTACAACACGCTCTTCGACGAAAATGCGGCCTGCCACCTCGCCTTCGGTGAGGCGTACCCCGAGTGCGTCAAGGGCGGCGAGGCCATGAGCAAGGAAGAGCTCAAGGCCGCGGGCCTGAATGATTCCAATACGCACGTCGATTTCATGGTCGGCACTGCTGACCTTTCCATCATCGGCACGACGAAAGACGGGCGCGAGATTCCCGTGTTCGTCAACGGCAACTTTGCCCTGTAAAAAATGATACTGCGGGCGCTTGCCCGCTCACAAAGGAGAAAAACCATGTCTATGAATTTTAACCGCCTTTCCACCGATGACAAAATTCTCATCATGGAGGGCGCGCAGGTGCTCGGCGACGTCGTCGCGGGTGAAGGCACGGCGTTCTGGTACAACAGTGTTTGCCGCGGCGAGATGCAGAGCGTGCGCATCGGCAAGCGCTGCAACATTCAGGACCTCGCCCTGATCCACAACAAGGTCACCATCGGCGACGATGTGTCCGTCGGCCACTGCGCCACCGTCCACGGCGCGACCATCGGCGACCGCGTGATCGTCGGCATGGGCGCGACGGTGCTCGACGGCGCTGTCATCGGCAACGACTGCATCATCGGCGCGGGCGCTCTTGTCACGGGCAAGATGAACGCGCCCGACGGCTCGATGATCCTCGGCTCCCCGGCCAAGGTCGTGCGCGAGCTGACGGACAAGGAAAAAGAGAGCATTCTGGCCAACGCCACGCTCTATCTTGAAAAAAGCAAGGAATACCGCGCCCACGCCGCCAAACAGGCGTAAGGCAAGCACAGGAGGAATACTCATATGAAAATCTTAGTCATCAACGGCGCAAACATGAACATGCTCGGCCGCCGCGAGCCGGACATCTACGGCAAGGAGGACTACGCCGCCCTCTGCGCCCGCATCTATGAGCACGCACAGAGCCGCGGTGTGGCCGTGGAGTGCTTCCAGTCCAACCACGAGGGCGCGATCATCGACGCCATTCAGGAGGCCGACACGGCGTTTGACGGCATCGTCATCAACCCCGCTGCCTATACGCACACGAGCGTTGCCATTCTCGACGCGCTCAAGGCCGTGGCCCTCCCGGCGGTGGAGGTGCACCTGTCGGACGTCAGCGCCCGGGAGCCTTTTCGTCAGATCTCCTACGCCGGCATGGCGTGCGTGAAAACATACATGGGTCTCGGCTTCGAGGGCTACCGTCAGGCCATTTTGTACCTGAAACAGTATCTGGAGGAGGCAAACGCATGATCTCGAAACAAATGGTCGCCTGGGGCGAGAGCGGCTCTTCCATCCGTGAGATCGCGGCCTACGGCG
>ENA-OPWW01001063-OPWW01001063.1-human-gut-metagenome-genome-assembly--contig:-NODE-1063-length-11453-cov-2.745218_pt1 | contig 11453 bp, 10 predicted proteins | sample MGYA00241513_ERZ502018 | MGnify/ENA primary metagenome ERZ502018 (study PRJEB25962, sample SAMEA2042987) | human gut metagenome | biome: human gut; feature: human-associated habitat; material: faeces...
TCCGTGAAGCCGGCGTGCAGCAGCTCCTGAAACTTCGCGCGCTCCTCGGGGCTGAAGCCGGGGTTGCCGACATTGCGCTTCGGGTTTTTCAGGTCGATCTCCGCTGCGGCGACGTTCATGTCCCCGCAGATGACGACCGGCTTGTGCCGGTCGAGCGAGCAGACGAATTCGCGGAACGCATCGTCCCAGCTCATCCGGTATTCCAGCCGGCGCAGACCGTCCTGCGCGTTCGGCGTGTAGACGCATACGAGGTAGAATTCCGGGTATTCGGCCGTGATCACGCGGCCCTCCAGATCGTGCTGCGGCAGGCCGAGATTATACTGCACGTCGAGCGGCTCGGCCTTCGTGAACACGGCGGTGCCGGAGTAGCCCTTTTTCTCGGCGCTGCACCAGTACTGATGGTAGCCCGGCAGGTCGAGCGCAATCTGCCCGGGCTGGAGCTTTGTCTCCTGCAGGCAGAAAATATCCGCATCCAGCGCGCGGAACGTGTCCGCAAAGCCCTTGGTCACACAGGCGCGCAGCCCGTTGACGTTCCAGGATACAAGTCGCATTTCGTGTCCTCCGTTTTCACCGCTACGCAGCGGTTGATCGTGATGCCCTGATCGTAGAATTTCGCCTCATAGTCGGTCATGACGCCGACAGGGCCGTCGGCGTGCAGATCGTGCGTGACCTCGCGCAGCTCCCAGCCTTCCTGCTCGAACTGCTCGAGTGAGAAGGCGAACAGCGGGTCGTTGTCGGTCTTGAACCAGATCTCGCCGCCGAGCGGCAGCACGTTTGCATACAGCGCCAGAAAGCCCGCATAGGTCAGGCGCCGCTTGTGCTGGCGGGATTTTTTCCATGGGTCGGGGAAGTTGATGTAGATGCGTGAGACCTCGCCGGGGGCGAACATGTCGAGCAGGTTGGCTGCGTCCCGGTCGAGAAAGCGCACGTTTTCGAGCCCGCGCTCGGTCACGCGCTCCATGCCGACGACCATGGCGTCCGGAACTTTTTCAATCGCGGCGAGGAAGATGTCCGGATTTTGTGCTGCGGTGTCCGCCGTGAAGCGGCCCTTGCCGCAGCCGAGCTCCAGCTGCAGCGCCTGATAGCCGGGGAACTGTTCCAGCCAGCGGCCGCGCAGCGCCTCGGGGTCAGTGATCAGCGTGGCCGCGCAGCGCTCCATGCGTGGGACGAGGTTGGGCTTTTTTCGCATTCTCATAGGTTGATGCTCCTGTCATAACAAGTCCTGATTTGATGTTTAGAGCATACCACACGCGCCCGAAAACTGCAACGCAGAAAACCGTTGCGCATTTCTAAAGAATATGTTAAACTTTATTTTATGCAAATTGCGAAATTTCATATCCGGGTGTAGCGCAGCTGGTAGCGCGGGTGGTTTGGGACCATCAGGCCGCAGGTTCGAACCCTGTCACTCGGACCATAAGTCCACCGTAATTTCGATAGAATTACGGTGGGCTTTTTCTGTGCCTGGGAACTGTTTGAAATAAGACTTTTGGCCGTTTTGGCATATAAATTAATCCCGCTGCGGAGAAATTTCGCAGCGGGATTTTCATTTTATGTAGGCTATTTTTGTCATAAGTGTAGCAGTAATCGTTAGATTTACGTATATTCGTTGAATTCGTGTTGCCTCTTTCTGGATGAATAATTCATTTCAGTCTTGAAATATGGAATTAATTTCTTTATAATGAAAATGCGTGGATAACGCAGGCAAAACATATCATTAGAACGAAATGCGCTGATGATTTTTGGTGAAGAAAGCGAATGGGCTTCTAATGTACTCCATTTTACGGACTGAGCCGAAGTTGTATTTTCGTGGAGTTTGCCACTCTGCGTGCAGCGCAAAACATAGTTATTCTTCCGTATTATAGCACATTACATATTCAAATGCAATTGAATCAACAAAGAAATGGAAGAAAAAAGTATGTTTTTGTCAACTTACGTTAATTTTTTGCGGAGAATTCCGTTGACTTAAAGTTCAGCGCAGTCATCCCAGCAGTCTGGATGAAATTAAAATAAGATCCACACCCAACATAATCACTGCACAAGGAGGAATTACAAAATGGCAAAGGGTGAGAATATCTTCAGACGGCGGGACGGTCGCTGGGAGGCTCGGTATATCAAGGGTCGTGAGCTATCCGGAAAAATCAAGTATGGATACTGTTATGGAAAAACATATCGGGAAGCCAAAGAGAAAGCCGCAAAGCGCAAAGCAGCTTTGGCAAATGGAGCTCCCTTACCGACAGCCAGAACGCAAAAACCGTTCTCCAGCTATTGCTTGGAATGGCTACATACAAAGAAATGCACGGTGAAAGAATCGACGTATATTAAATACAGCACCGCGGTCAATAAGCACATCATTCCAAAGCTCGGTGTGTGCCGCCCTCTGGGCTTCACGACGGAATTGATGGACGATTTCATCAAAGAACTGCAATTCGAAGATGAACTGGCGCCAAAGACGGTGCATGATATTCTAGTCGTGCTGCATGGCATTTTGAAGTTCGCTTCCTCGAAGTTTGCAGGCTCATTTCCCGCGGTGGAGATCAACTATCCGAAGATCGGCAAGAAGGAGATGCGCGTTTTGTCCAGAGAAGAGCAGGCGCGCCTCGTTGCCTATCTACATGAGGATCTGGATTCGTGCCGATTTGGTATCTTGCTGGCGCTATGTACAGGCATACGAATTGGTGAACTCTGTGCACTGCAGTGGGAAAGTGTTTCTACAAACGATAAAGCTATCCGAATTGCAAAGACCCTGCAAAGGCTGCATGATATCAGCGTATCGCAAGGTGCTCGAACAAGGATTGTGATTGGTCCGCCCAAAAGCGATACCTCCGTGCGAACGATCCCTATGACGGAATACGCAACCGGGCTTTGCAGGCGCATGAAACCGCAAAGTTCAGCTGCGTATGTTCTGACCGGAACGGAAGCGTTCATGGAGCCGCGGACATTGCAGTATCGACTGGAAAAGTACACGCAGGCATGCGGTCTGGAGGGCGTGCATTTTCATACGCTGCGCCACACATTTGCGACGCGAGCTGTTGAGGTCGGATTTGAAGTTAAATCATTGTCAGAAATATTAGGACATACCTCTGTGACGATCACGTTGGACCGGTATGTGCACGCTTCGCTGGAACTGAAACGGGATAATATGCAGAAATTGAAGGTAGTGGGTCTATGATCTACGCAGTCAAAACTAGTGTAAGTGAATATCATAAAAACGGGAAAAGCCTTGCATAGCAAGGCTTTTTCTTCGCTTTTGTAGTGGAGTGGCAAACTCCATGAAAGCTCCGCTGACACATCTGCATTAACAAAAGATGTTCGTTTTTGTGCAGCTATGGCGGAGGCGGTACTTACTTGAATTGCGCACCTTGAATGGATATTTTTGTACAGCAATTTGCAAATTCAATATCTGTGTAGAGCCTTTGCCCCTGGACGGCTTCGTGCTGAACCGATGGGGGGCAGAGATACAGATATCAATGTAGGGATGTGAGATATGTGACAACAACAGCGAGCAGCTGTTTGACAGAGGAGAGCTCTGCCGATGTGATCATTCAAATAGCAAAACCTGTATTGGAACAAAAGAAGCTGTACCTGATAACGAAGCGTGCTTTTGACATAGTATGTTCTTTCTTGGGCCTGCTGATTCTGGCAATCCCGATGATAATCATTGCATTGATCATCACTTTGGACTCGCCAGGTTCCCCAATTTTTAAGCAGGAGCGGCTCGGTCTCCATGGGAAGCCGTTTATGATCTATAAATTCAGGTCAATGCGTCTTGACGCAGAGGAAAACGGCCCGCAGTGGGCAGATGAACAGGATCCAAGATGCACACACTTCGGCCAAATTCTCAGACGCACCCGGCTGGATGAGCTTCCTCAGTTCTATAACATCCTGCGCGGCGACATGAGTTTCGTCGGCCCGCGGCCGGAGCGTGCTTATTTCTACGGAGAATTTGAAAAATACATTCCCGGTTTCTCCAACCGGTTAATGGTTGTTCCTGGCCTGACTGGACATGCTCAGGTGAATGGCGGATATTCTCTGAAGCCGGAAGAAAAAATTATCTACGATATGGAGTATATAGAAAAACGATCGATTTGGATGGATTTGGCGTGTATTGGAAAAACGATCCGCGTCGTTTTGTGCGGCGCGGGCGCCCGATAAAGAAAGATGCGTTTGGAGGACAATCCCAGAATATGAACGAAAGTAAGAAACCGTATGCTTCCGTGGGGGGCACAGAACTGTCACTATGGGATATTACAAAGATCCTGTTGGCAAAGATTCATTGGCTGCTCCTTGCGGGGGTCGTTGTTGCTGCGGGCGTTTATGCAGTAGTAACAATTTTTGTTACACCGACCTATGAATCTCGAGTGAGTTTTTATGTATATAACAGTGCGGACAATTCTTCACAGGGAACGATTAATAACAGCGACCTCCAGGCGGCGGAGAGCCTTGCTACGACCTATTCAAAGATCCTGGCGAGCAATTCTGTTTTGGATTCCGTCCTGAGTGATTTGAGAGCAGAAACTTCATTGTCGAGAAAGGAACTTAGCCGCATGGTGAATGTCTCCGTTGTGTCGGATACACAGTTGCTGGAGGTGCTAGTGACCTCGACCAATCCGGAGCTTGCCTGCAAGATCGCCAATTCCTTTGCAAAAGTTGCGCCTACTGAAATCGTTCGTATTACCAAGGCGGGCGGCGTCGAGGTCGTGGACCGACCGGAGGTGGCAACGGAAAAATCTGCGCCCAGAACCGTATTTGACAGCGCGATTGGATTTGTGGTTGGCATGATACTGGCTTCAGTTGCTATTATTCTGCGAATGATGGCCGATACGACCATCTACCTGCCGGAGGACATTGAAAAGTCCGCCGGTGTGACTGTCCTTGGTCAGATACCGGACATCCATGCGACAAATGAGAATGCTGGCTGCTGGAAGCTGGCGGAGGGAGGTGCAGTGCTCTATGGCGAAAAAGAAAGAAAGCCGAAAGGTAGCGATTGAAGCTGTTCGTACAAACAGGAAACGTCTGCTGACCAATGAATCTCCATTTGCGATAAAGGAAGCCTATGTAAAGTTGCGCACCAGTTTGATGTTCTGCATGACGGCGGATAAGGAGCGCCCATGTACGAGCTTCGCCGTCACTAGCGCAAAGCCCTCTGAGGGCAAGAGCCTGACAGCAGCCAACATTGCCATTAGCTATGCAATGTTGGGCAAAAAGGTGCTCTTGATCGATGCGGATATGCGCAAGCCGACACAGCGCCGCCTTTGGAGAGTGGAGAAGCCTACCGGACTGTGCGATTTTCTTGCAAAAATATCGAAGCTGGAACTGGACAAGGTGAAAGATCTGCCGCTCTGGATCGTTTGCACTGGAACCATCCCGCCGAACCCCTCCGAACTGCTTTCATCCGAGCGTATGAAGCACTTCGTGGAAGAAAGTGCAAAGGTTTATGACTACATTATTATCGACACGCCGCCGATCAATACGGTCGCTGACGCGCAAATTGTTTCGACCTATGTGGACGGTGTGGTACTCGTAGTCAAGTCCGGCGATACGACTGAGGATGAGCTGAACGAGGCCATCGATGCGGTACGCCGTGCGGGCGGAAACCTATGCGGCACGGTGCTCAACGACCTGAATATGAAATCCGTGAAGTATGCTTACAAATATAAATATGGGGGCAAATACGGATATAAGTATTCCTATTCTGAGTCGTATGAAGCGCGGTAATATGAAGCTCGACTTGTCGCTTGACTACCATGCCCATATTCTTCCTGGCTGTGACCATGGGAGCGATGGCCTTGCGACCTCGTTGAAACAGGTGGAGATGGCAGCTTCTGCTGGCGTGAAAACGATCTGTGCAACGCCGCATTTTTACCCGCATAAGGAATCCGTCGAGTCCTTCCTGCGCCGTAGGGAGAAAACTGCAGGGCTGCTGCTCCATGAGCTGCCTGAAAACGCTCCGCTGATTCAGCTCGGCGCAGAGGTGCTGATCTGCGATGGCATGGAACGGCTGGACGGCCTGAACCGCCTGTGCCGTGAGGGTACAAACGAGCTGTTGTTGGAAATGCCGTTTTATGCGTGGCCGGAGTCGATCTGGGACACGCTGTATCTTCTGTGTGACCTGGCGGATATTCAAATTGTCCTTGCTCACGCAGAGCGGTATCCTGCAGAGAATATTGAAAAACTGATTTGTGAGAGCGTGCCGCTCCAGCTCAATGCAGAATGCCTGACAAAGCCGCTGAAACGTAAACGGTATCTTGAATGGATTGAAAATGGATATGTAAAGTACCTCGGAAGCGATATCCATATGCTGGGAGATCGGTACGAAGATTGGACTAAATGCCGAAGACTTCTAGGCAAATAATTGGAGCAGAAAGGGGCGCTTTATGAGCGCAGAGCAATATGGAGCATATTCCGTCCTTATGTCAGTCTATAGCAAGGAAAATCCGACATGGCTGAGACTTGCAATTGAAAGCATGCAGACTCAAACCCTGCCGACCAGTGATTTCGTTTTGGTATGTGATGGACCACTGACCCCGGAATTGGACGGTGTGATTGCTGAAAAGCAGCGTCAGATGGGCGAGACCTTAACGGTCGTGCGGCTTGAGAAAAACATGGGCTTGGGAAATGCCTTGAATGAAGGGATAAGGCACTGCAGGAATGAACTGGTTGCGCGTATGGACAGTGATGATATTGCATATCCAGACAGATGCGAGAAGCAGGTCGCAATCTTCAATAAGTATCCGATTGTAAGTATTTGTTCAGGCACGGTAATGGAATTCTCGAAGAACCCGGAAACTATAAACTGCAAAAGGGTCTTGCCGGAGAAAAACAAAGAAATCATTGAGTTCGCTAAAAAGCGGAATCCGTTTAACCATCCATGTGTAATGTATAAAAAATCGGCAGTAGAGGCAGTAGGCTCGTATCAGCACTTTTATCTGCTGGAGGACTATTATCTGTGGATTCGAATGCTGATGGCTGGTTATGAGGGATACAATATTCAAGAGCCGCTGCTCTATATGAGAGCAGGTACAAGTATGTATAAACGAAGGGCGGGTCGGCGTTACGCAAAAACGCAAATAGAATTGTTCCGTTTCATGTGGAAGCAAGGATTCATAAATGCTTGGCAGTATGCTGAGAGTTGCATTATCCGAAGTAGTTCTGCGCTGTCACCGAACTGGCTGCGCAAGTATATGTATATAACTTTTCTGCGTAGCTAAGGGCGCACATATGAGAGTACTGGAACAACATACGGGAATGACGGCTCATCAGACACTTCTGCTTGAAATGCTGAAAGATATTGATATCGTCTGCAAAAGGCACCGAATATCATATCAGCTTTTTGCAGGCACGGCATTAGGAGCAGTCAGACATCACGGCTTCATTCCATGGGATGATGATGTGGATATTATAATGTCTCGCAGTGAGTATGAGCGTTTTTTCAAGGAAGCGGCCAAAGATTTTGACGAGACTTTATATTTTGCCCAGCAGGAACACAGCGCTCATTGGCCAATGCCCTACTCCAAATTGCGGCGAAACAATACGACCTGCATCGAGAAGTATTATCCAAAGGATTTGAAGACGCACCAAGGCGTGTATGTCGATATCTTCCCGTGCGATAACCTCTCTGATTGCACTTTGATGCGGAAGATACAGTTTTGTGTATCAAAAATCATTATTGCAAAAAGCCTATATGCTCGTGGGTATGAAACCAATAGCGTGATTAAGAAGCTATTCATGCAGGTATGCCGCATGTTCCCGCTCAAAGGGCTCAAGGCAATTTGTATACGAAAAAAAGATCAGAAATCGCAGTTAGTCCATACATTTTTTGGCGCAGGGAGCAAATACGAGAAAAATATATTCCCGCGGGCATGGATTGAGCAGTCCGTTGAGATGCAGTTCGAGGATGGAGTATTTCCGGTATCTGCCTATTATGACGAGCTGCTGACGAAGCTGTACGGCGATTACCACGCGCTCCCAAATCCGGAGGACAGAAAGTGCAAAGAGCATGTCGCCATTCTGGATCTGGAGCACCCGTATGAAGCGCATCTGTCGGAACTTCATAATATGCAGTTCGACGTTCTTACAAGAAGCATTCGATAAATGCGATTCCGGATATTTTCGAGGAGATAATATGGTAGAACCGCGAGTACTTGTTGTTAGTCACAATGTTTTCAGTTCTTCTGGAAACATGGGGAAAACAATGATGCATATGTTGGCTGGAATCCCCCCAGATAATCTCGCACAATTGTACTTCCATCAGGAGATTCCGACTCGAAGATGCTGTCTGCACTATTTCAGAATGACGGACAGCAATATTCTGCATTCGCTGTTTACACGAAAAACAGAGTTCAGGGTCTTTGATGCATCAGACATTGATGAATCGGCGGTGCAGAGCAGAACCGACACAGGCTGGCTGGCGAAGGTATATCAGTTTTCCAGACGGCGTACATCATTCATCTATTTTTTGCGGGACACAATGTGGAGATTCGGCAAATGGAAAACCAAAGCGCTTTTGGAGTGGGTGCAGGCATTTGCCCCTAATGTCATATTTTTAGCGGCCGGAGACTATGCGTTTCCCTATCGTATCGCCATTTGGCTGTCGGATTTCCTGCACATTCCGATTGTGATGTGGTGCGCAGATGATTTCTATATTGAGCCGCTGAATCATGGACCTTTTTTGCGTCGAATACAATGCCAACAGCTGGTGAAGCTGGCCCGAAAGGTCATTCATCGGGGCGGGACTATTGTTACGATCAGTGACATGATGCAAAGAGATTATGCACGCTTGTTTCAAGTTCCAACAAAAACGATCCGAATCTCAAGTGCAATTAACCATTACTCGCTGCCTGCTGATTCCCGGTCGGGTGTTGTTTATGTTGGGAATTTGGGAATCAATCGCATTGTACCGCTGACTGAACTGGGGCGTGCGCTCAGGGCAGCCGCAATAACTGGATTTGAGACAATCAATGTATATTCCGGTGAGCGGAATTCCACAATTCTTCAACAAATCAACAAGGGAAATGGATTGACTTATTGCGGATGTATTTCTGAGCGAGAGGTTGAGCGGCTCTTAGGGACAAGTAAGTTTATTATCTTTACTGAAGCCTTTGATAACAAATCAATTTGTCGTACTAAGTATTCCCTTTCTACAAAAATTGCAGAAAGCCTACGAAGCGGAGCATGCATTCTTGCGTATGGGCCATCTGAAATTGCAGCAATTGATTATTTGAGACGTTATCGTGCTGCATACATACTCGAAAAAGCAGAAGAACTTCCTAATGCAATACGGCATTTATGCGAAGAAGCCAATGAGTACAGTCATTATACACTATGCGCACAATCATTGGCCGAACAGTTTCATAGCGCTGAAGTTAATGAAGAATGTCTAAGAGATATTTTCGTGGAAGCAATTAGTAATTATAAAACTGCGGAGGTCAAGGAATGCAAGACGACAAAGTGACAAGCAAACAAAACAAAATCCGAATACGCCAAAGGAATGCAGGGATGACATATCGAAAATGGATATCAGTATTTTTGTGCGTCATATTCGTGTGTGGCCTGTTGGCCGGGTGCGGCAATGACAAAGTGCAAGAAGAACAGAATGATAATGTTTCTGCAAATACGATTCCAGAAGATGTAGTCGTTCATACGGACTACGGTGATCTGCACTATCCGGATCGTTGGCAGGAGTATGTTACCATTCGCCAGGAGCAGAACGGCAACACGATTGCGGTTACCTTTGAAACCAAGAGCGGAGAAGAAACCTATGAATTGTTCAAGGTTTTAATTGGTGATGACAGCAGTGAGGTTGTCGGCAGCCTGACGGACGACACGGGAACCCAGCGAAATGTTTATCTGCATGTTGAGGAACTGCCTGCCGATTCTGGCTTGGAAGAGACAGAGCAGACCCGCTTCTACGCAATGCAAGAGGACTTAAATTATCTGATCGATCATTTAAGCTGAATGTAATTACAATAGGAGGAGAACTGTTATGACAAGCAGACTGATGAAACGACATTTGTCTTTGTGCCTTGTTCTTGTGATGCTGCTGACAGCTATGCTGCCGGTCAGCGTCTTCGCGGCGGGCTCAAACGATGAAGGCTCTGCTGCTTCCGGAACGCAGCTGCAACTACGATGATTTCAGACTATGCGACATTCCTTTCCTGTTTCAAGGTTCTGGAAGGCTATGCCCAGACCTATGCGGAAGAAAATGCCGGTGAGGATGCCAATGCGCTGATCATCAACTATATCCGTACAGGCGTGGAGCGGTACACCTCCGGCACTTGGGAAATGGTCTGCGGCAAGGAGAATACTGCCTTTACCGCCTATGTTTCCGAGCAGGATACCGCGAACAATACCTCGGCTTCTGCACTGAAGAACTTGGGCAACTTCACATTGCCCAATGGCAATAAAGTTGACCTTGGCCATGTGTTTGGCGCAATGGATGTGGCCAATTACGCCAAGGTGCAGGGCATGACGGATGCTGTTGTTCAGGCTCGTGCCGACATGGGCAGTTGGGCCGGTGATATCGCCGACCTGATGTTCTGCGCCGAAAATGTGGACATCCCCGAGAAGGTGGATACCACGGAGACGGACGTTGACATTCTGGCTGCCAACATTCGTACAAAATACCTCGGTGTAGATTACGGCACACTCAACAGTGTGGATCACTCCTTCACTGATACGGACCTCTATGGCGACATGGATGCGTTCTATCTCACAACGGAGATGAACCGCGGCGGTGTGGCGTTGAGCACGATCATTGAGAACTACTTTACCGCAGGGCTTACAGACGCAAGCCGCGCTTCCTACTTCCTGACCAACCGTCTGGGCGGCATGGTCACCAAAGACGGTATCCGGAGCAAGGTCCTGAGCACCTATACCGGGAATACCCTGATCGGTGCGCTGGAGAGCTCGTACTCGCTGACAGATCTGCCCAATTGCGAGACGCTGCGCAAGGCCTGCTGCTATGCATTTGCGGATTATCTGTTTGATCTGGCTGGCGATCCCAACGGCACGGATCCCGTTGATCCCGACCCGGTCGATCCGGATCCTAAGCCCGAGCCGAAGCCGGATAATGCCTACTATTCTGTGTTTTCCTCGGATACGACGACTGTTGCCCCCGGCGTGACACAGACGATCAATTACGCACTGACCAAGGACGACAAGCAGATCGTCTACTACATTGCCACGGCGGATATCGCCCGGGAGGATGTGAGCATCCACGCCAATTATCACGACAACGATCCGAGCCAGGGCTGGGCAATGTCCCGCGTGTCCGATCAGATGGCGGCGGCTCAGAAGCGTCATTCCGATCCGTCCGATGCGGCAAACTACGTCGAGCACTACAATGCAGTGGTCGGCGTCAATGCAGACTTTTATAACATGACGACCGGCGCTCCCGGCGGCGCGCTGGTCATGGATGGCGTCGAGTATCACGGCGGCACCTCCGAAAACTTCTT
>ENA-OPWW01001065-OPWW01001065.1-human-gut-metagenome-genome-assembly--contig:-NODE-1065-length-11448-cov-1.534275_pt1 | contig 11448 bp, 4 predicted proteins | sample MGYA00241513_ERZ502018 | MGnify/ENA primary metagenome ERZ502018 (study PRJEB25962, sample SAMEA2042987) | human gut metagenome | biome: human gut; feature: human-associated habitat; material: faeces...
CCTTCGTGATGCTCTTAAGGCACTTCACAAGGCTGGTATCCAAGCAATCGCTGACTGGGTTCCAGACCAAATTTACCAATTGCCAGGTAAAGAAGTTGTAACAGCGACTCGTACTGATGGTGCTGGTCGTAAGATTGCGGACGCTATCATTGACCACTCACTTTATGTGGCTAACTCTAAGTCATCAGGCAAAGATTACCAAGCTAAATACGGTGGTGAATTCTTGGCTGAACTTAAAGCTAAGTACCCTGAAATGTTCAAGGTAAACATGATTTCAACTGGTAAACCAATTGATGATTCTGTTAAATTGAAACAATGGAAGGCTAAATACTTCAACGGAACAAACGTTCTTGAACGTGGTGTTGGCTATGTACTTAGCGATGAAGCAACTGGTAAGTATTTCACTGTCACTAAAGAAGGTAACTTCATTCCTCTTCAATTGACAGGTAAAGAAAAGGTTATTACTGGATTCTCAAGTGATGGTAAAGGAATCACTTACTTCGGTACAAGTGGTACACAAGCTAAATCTGCCTTTGTAACCTTCAATGGTAACACTTACTACTTTGATGCTCGTGGTCACATGGTTACTAACAGTGAATACTCACCAAATGGTAAAGACGTTTATCGTTTCTTACCAAATGGTATCATGTTGAGTAATGCCTTCTACATTGATGCTAATGGTAATACCTACCTTTATAACTCTAAAGGTCAAATGTACAAGGGTGGTTACACTAAATTTGATGTAACTGAAACTGATAAAGATGGTAATGAATCTAAGGTTGTGAAATTCCGTTACTTCACTAATGAAGGTGTCATGGCTAAAGGTCTTACTGTTATCGATGGTTCCACACAATACTTTGGTGAAGATGGTTTCCAAACTAAAGATAAGTTAGCAACCTATAAAGGTAAGACTTATTACTTCGAAGCTCATACTGGTAATGCTATCAAGAACACTTGGAGGAACATCGATGGTAAATGGTACCACTTCGATGAAAATGGTGTTGCCGCTACAGGTGCTCAAGTTATCAATGGACAACACCTCTACTTTAATGCAGACGGAAGCCAAGTTAAGGGTGGTGTTGTTAAGAATGCAGATGGTACTTATAGTAAGTATAATGCTTCAACAGGTGAACGCTTGACTAATGAGTTTTTCACAACAGGCGACAACAACTGGTACTACATTGGTGCTAATGGTAAGTCAGTGACTGGTGAAGTTAAAATTGGTGACGATACTTATTTCTTCGCTAAGGATGGTAAACAAGTAAAAGGTCAAACAGTAAGTGCTGGCAATGGTCGAATTAGCTATTACTATGGTGATAGTGGTAAGAGAGCTGTTAGCACATGGATAGAAATTCAACCAGGAGTTTACGTTTACTTTGATAAGAATGGTCTTGCTTATCCACCTAGAGTGCTAAACTAATTGATATAAAAAGGAGGACTTTGGTTCTCCTTTTTATATTTTATGGGAACGAGTCTTTTTTATGACAAAATTATAATCTATTATTAATGTGATAAAAATATCATTAAAATAAGTTTTATTAACTTTTTTTGATAATAAAAAATGATATAATAAGTAAGTCTTTAAGATGTAGATTTTAAGACAAAAAATATATTGGGGAAAAATTGAATATGGAAAATAAAGTACGCCATAAACTGCACAAAGTGAAGAAGCAGTGGGTTACTTTGGCTGTCGCTTCAGTAGCTTTGGCTACCATTGTTGGTGGTAGTGTTGCCACATCTTCACTCACCTCTGCAGAAGAAATAAATAATACTAATGGATCACCTTCAACAACTACAGTCGGGGAAAATACAAATCCTGTGGTTGAAAAAGAGGTAGGCACAACAACTGAGGTTGCAAATACTTCAAATGCCACAACAACAGAGCGAGCAGAAGTTACTGCTGACAAACCAGCTGGAACGACAGTTCAACCAAATTCAGGAACAACTAGTGATAGAGCTGCAGCAGTAGAGGTTGAAGCCAAACCTGAAACGACTGCTAAGCCAGAAGTTGCTGCTAAACCAGAAACTGCTACAACATCGGAAGTAGCTGCAAATGCTGGAGTAGCTGCTCCAACGGCTGAGAAGTCTAAAGAGCTTTCTGAAGCCGAAATTAAGGCTGCAGTCTCACTCGATAATATTAAAAAAGAAAAAGATGGTAAATATTACTATCTTTTAGAAGATGGATCACACAAGAAAAACTTTGCCATTACTGTAAATGGTCAGGTCCTTTATTTTGATGAAAATGGTGCCCTTTCAAGCACATCAACGTATTCATTTACACAAGAAACAACAAATCTAGTCACTGATTTTACAAAAAATAATGCTGCCTACGATTCAACTAAAGCAAGCTTTGAACTTGTTGATGGTTATTTGACAGCAGACAGTTGGTACCGTCCAAAAGAAATCCTTGAAGCTGGTACAACTTGGAAAGCGTCAACTGAAAAAGATTTTCGTCCACTTTTGATGTCTTGGTGGCCTGATAAGGATACTCAAGTAGCTTACTTGAATTACATGACTAAGGCTCTTAGCAACGGTGAAGAAACAAAAGATGTCTTTACGATTGAAAATTCTCAAGCTAGCTTGAATGCCGCAGCTCAAATCCTCCAACGTAAGATTGAAGTTAAGATTGCTGCTAATAAGTCAACAGACTGGTTGCGTCAGTCAATCGAGGCTTTTGTTAAAGACCAAGATAAATGGAACATTAATTCTGAATCGCCAGGTAAGGAACACTTCCAAAAAGGTGCGCTTCTTTTTGTGAACAGCGATTCAACTAAATGGGCTAACTCTGATTATCGTAAGCTTAATCAAACGGCGACAAGTTATATTAAAAATCATAAGATTGTTAATGGTAGCGATGGTGGTTATGAATTCTTGCTCTCAAATGACATTGACAACTCTAATCCAGTCGTTCAAGCAGAAATGCTTAACCAATTGTATTACTTTATGAACTGGGGACAAATCGTCTTTGGTGATAAGGACAAGGATGCTCACTTTGATGGTATACGTGTTGATGCTGTGGATAATGTTAGCGTTGACATGCTTCAATTAGTGTCTTCATACATGAAGGCTGCATACAAGGTTAATGAGTCGGAAGCTCGTGCCCTTGCGAATATCTCTATTCTTGAAGCATGGTCACACAATGACCCATATTATGTGAATGAGCACAACACAGCAGCTCTTTCTATGGATAATGGTCTCCGTTTGTCAATTGTTCACGGATTAACTCGTCCAGTAACTAATAAAGGTACAGGTGCACGTAATGCATCAATGAAGGACCTTATTAACGGAGGTTATTTCGGTCTCTCAAACCGTGCAGAAGTCACTTCATATGATCAACTTGGTTTTGCAACCTACCTCTTTGTTCGTGCACATGACTCAGAAGTTCAAACGGTTATCGCAGACATTATCAGTAAAAAAATTGATCCTACAACAGATGGTTTCACTTTCACATTAGATCAATTGAAACAAGCTTTCGATATTTATAATGCTGATATGTTGAAAGTTGATAAGGAATATACGCATTCAAATATTCCTGCTGCCTATGCTTTGATGCTTCAAACAATGGGTGCGGCAACACGTGTTTATTATGGAGATTTGTATACTGATAATGGTCAATACATGGCTAAGAAATCACCATACTTTGATCAAATCACAACTCTTCTTAAAGCGCGTCCTAAGTATGTAGCTGGTGGTCAAACATCTTATATCCACAACCTTGCTGGTGATGGGGTATCATCTGCTAAAGACAATAAAGAAGTTCTTGTCTCTGTCCGTTATGGTCAAGATTTGATGTCTAAGACAGATACAGAAGGTGGAAAATACGGTCGCAATTCAGGTATGTTGACCCTTATTGCTAATAACCCGGATTTGAAATTAGCAGATGGTGAAACTATTACTGTAAATATGGGTGCAGCCCACAAGAATCAAGCTTATCGTCCACTCTTGCTTGGTACGGATAAAGGTATCGTGTCCTCATTGAATGATTCAGATACTAAGATTGTTAAATACACAGATGCACAAGGAAATCTTGTCTTCACAGCTGATGAAATCAAAGGCTTTAAGACTGTTGATATGAGTGGTTACCTTTCAGTTTGGGTACCAGTAGGTGCGACTGACGATCAAAACGTTCTTGCCAAACCATCAACAAAAGCCTACAAAGAAGGGGATAAGGTTTATAGCTCTTCTGCAGCACTTGAAGCACAAGTGATTTACGAAGGTTTCTCAAACTTCCAAGACTTTGTCAAAGAGGATAGTCAATACACTAACAAATTGATTGCAGCTAACGCAGACCTCTTCAAGTCATGGGGTATTACGTCATTTGAGATTGCACCTCAATATGTCTCATCTAAGGATGGCACTTTCCTTGATTCTATTATTGAAAATGGTTATGCCTTCACAGACCGTTACGACTTTGCCATGAGCAAAAACAATAAATACGGTTCAAAAGAAGACCTTCGTGATGCCCTCAAGGCTCTTCACAAACAAGGTATTCAGGTCATTGCTGACTGGGTTCCAGACCAATTGTACACCCTTCCAGGTAAAGAAGTAGTGACTGCTACGCGTACTGATACACATGGTAAGGTCCTTGATGATACTAGCTTGGTTAATAAACTTTATGTGACAAATACCAAGTCATCAGGTAATGATTTCCAAGCCCAGTACGGTGGTGCCTTCCTCGACAAACTTCAAAAACTTTATCCAGAAATCTTCAAAGAAGTTATGGAAGCGTCTGGTAAGACAATTGATCCATCTGTGAAGATTAAACAGTGGGAAGCTAAATACTTTAACGGTACAAACATCCAAAAACGTGGTTCTGACTATGTTCTCAGCGATGGTAAATTGTACTTCACCGTTAACGATAAAGGTACCTTCCTCCCAGCAGCCTTGACTGGTGATACAAAAGCTAAGACTGGTTTTGCCTATGATGGTACAGGTGTAACTTATTACACAACATCAGGTACTCAAGCTAAGAGTCAGTTTGTAACTTATAACGGTAAGCAATACTACTTTAACGATAAGGGTTACCTTGTAACTGGTGAACAAACTATCGATGGTTCTAACTATTTCTTCTTGCCAAATGGTGTCATGTTTACTGATGGTGTCAGAAAAAATGCCAAAGGTCAATCATTGGTTTATGGTAAGTCAGGTAAATTGACGACTCAAACTGGTTGGAAAGAAGTTACCGTTAAAGATGATAGTGGTAAGGAAGAGAAATTCTACCAATACTTCTTCAAGGGTGGTATCATGGCTACTGGTTTGACTGAAGTAGAAGGTAAGGAAAAATACTTCTATGATAATGGTTACCAAGCTAAAGGTGTCTTCGTTCCTACAAAAGACGGCCATTTAATGTTCTTCTGTGGTGATTCAGGCGAACGTAAGTACTCAGGCTTCTTTGAACAAGATGGTAATTGGTACTACGCCAATGATAAAGGCTATGTTGCTACTGGGTTTACTAAGGTAGGTAAACAAAACCTTTACTTCAATGAAAAAGGTGTTCAAGTTAAGAATCGCTTCTTCCAAGTTGGTGATGCTACATACTATGCAAATAACGAAGGTGACGTTCTTCGTGGTGCGCAAACCATCAATGGAGACGAACTCTACTTTGATGAATCAGGTAAACAAGTTAAAGGTGAGTTCGTGAACAATCCTGATGGTACGACTTCATACTACGATGCAATCACAGGTGTGAAACTTGTTGATACATCACTAGTAGTTGATGGTCAAACCTTTAATGTCGATGCTAAGGGTGTTGTGACTAAGGCACATACACCAGGCTTCTATACTACTGGGGACAACAACTGGTTCTATGCAGACTCATATGGACGTAATGTCACAGGTGCTCAGGTCATCAATGGTCAACACCTCTACTTTGATGCTAATGGTCGCCAAGTTAAGGGTGGCTTCGTAACGAACACTGACGGTAGTCGTTCATTCTACCATTGGAATACTGGTGATAAATTGGTATCAACCTTCTTCACTACCGGTCATGATAGATGGTATTATGCTGATGATAGGGGTAATGTCGTTACAGGAGCTCAAGTTATCAACGGTCAAAAACTCTTCTTTGATACTGATGGTAAGCAGGTTAAAGGTGCTTTCGCAACAAATGCGAATGGTAGTCGCTCATACTACCATTGGAATACTGGTAATAAGTTAGTATCAACCTTCTTCACTAGTGGAGATAACAACTGGTATTATGCAGATGCCAAGGGTGAAGTTGTTGTTGGCGAACAGACGATCAACGGCCAAAACCTTTACTTTGACCAAACTGGTAAGCAAGTGAAGGGGGCAACTGCTACGAATCCTGATGGCTCAATCTCTTACTATGATGTTCATACAGGGGAAAAGGCTATTAATCGTTGGGTTAAAATTCCTTCAGGGCAATGGGTATACTTCAACGCTCAAGGAAAAGGCTACGTGTCAAATTAAGAGTAATGAATGAAAGAAGTCAATCACTTTTGTGGTTGCTTTTTTCGTAAAAAATTGTCTAACTTTTATACATTCAGGTCATTTGTCTGGGCAAAAAAGTGGTATAATAACTCTTGCTAAATCTTTATTTTGGAGTACACATGGCTAAGTCAAAAAATACTATTGAAAGTCGGATAGATTACTCGATTCTCCTGCCAGTTCTCATATTGCTACTGGTTGGTTTGGTTTCGATATTTATAGCGACAAATTTTGATTACCCAAAGAATCTTGTGCAAGTCATGTCTCAGCAAGTACTATGGATTTTTCTAGGTTCAGTACTTGCTTTTGTTGTCATGTTATTTAATACAGAGTTTCTTTGGAAGGTAACCCCCTGGCTCTATATTTTCGGTCTGGTGCTTATGGTTCTACCTCTCGTTTTCTATTCTCCTGCTTTGGTAGCCTCGACGGGAGCCAAAAACTGGGTAAGCATTGGATCAGTCACCCTTTTTCAACCATCTGAATTTATGAAGATATCCTACATCCTTTTCCTTTCCAGAATTGGTGTTTGGGCCAAGCAAGGAAAGGAAGTGACTGACCTAAAAGATGACTGGTTGCTACTTTTCCAATATGTAGCTGTTACGCTTCCTGTCTTGGGTTTACTGGTTCTTCAAGGAGATATGGGGACTGCCTTAGTCTTTCTGGCTATTTTAGCCGGTATTGTAGTGGTTTCGGGGATATCCTGGCGTATTATCTTGCCGGTAGTTCTAGCTTTTGCAACAGGGTTAGCCTTGTTTGTAATGATATTTACCACAGATTGGGGTAAGGAAGCTATGCTCAAGATGGGGGTACAAACCTACCAGATTAACCGTATCTCAGCTTGGTTGGATCCCTTCACTTATGCAGACGGTATCGCCTTTCAACAGACACAAGGGATGATTTCGATTGGTACTGGAGGAATCTATGGTAAAGGCTTTAATCATCTGGAGTTGAACGTACCGGTTCGTGAGAGTGACATGATTTTCACAGTCATTGCGGAAGATTTTGGTTTGGTAGGTGGTGGATTGGTTCTTTTAACCTATCTCTTCCTCATTTACCGCATGTTGCGAGTGACGTTCAAATCTAACAACCGTTTTTATACCTTTATTTCGACAGGCTTTATCATGATGATTGTCTTCCATATTTTTGAAAATATTGGGGCAGCAGTGGGAATTCTTCCTTTGACAGGTATTCCTTTGCCCTTTATTTCTCAAGGGGGGTCATCACTCATCTCTAACTTGATTGGTGTTGGTTTGGTGCTTTCAATGGCTTATCAGACTAACCTCAACGAGGAAAATAAAATTCTCCTGGCTATGTCTCGTCGTATGCGTACGTCTGGAACTAGTCAAGTGAAACCTGTTTCTAAGAGCAAGTCTAAGAAAAACAAGCCTTCGAAGAGTGTTACCAAGGCCTCTCAAGAATTGGTCAAGGCTAAAGATAAGGTTGATAAGGCCACTGAGAAATTGCGTCAAACCATTTCTCAAAATACGCCGAGCATTCATCAAGGCAAGCGTCGTAAGGGTTCGAAAAAGAAACCGACACGTAAACATTAAGAAGAGCAAGTTGGTTAATCCAACTTGTTTTTCTTTGAAAAAAATTAAGGCCTGTGACCTTTTCTTTGCCCCTGCCTGTGGTATAATAGAAGTTGACTATTTTGAAAAGGGGTTTGCTATGATAGAGACAGCCAAACAGCAAGAACGTGCTATTTTAGTAGGTGTTGAATTGCAAGAAATAGAGCATTTTGACATGTCAATGGAGGAACTTGCCAGTCTTGCCAAAACTGCAGGAGCAGAGGTTGTAGCTAGCTATACCCAAAAACGTGAACGCTATGATAGTAAGTCTTTCGTAGGTTCAGGAAAATTAGAAGAAATTAAAGCCATGGTGGATGCGGATGAGATTACTACGGTCATTGTCAATAACCGTTTAACGCCTCGTCAAAATACCAATCTTGAAGCAGCATTTGGCGTAAAAGTTATTGATCGTATGCAATTAATTTTGGATATCTTTGCCATGAGGGCCAGAAGCCATGAAGGGAAACTTCAGGTTCACCTAGCTCAACTTAAATACATGTTGCCCCGTTTAGCTGGTCAAGGGATTATGCTCAGTCGTCAAGCAGGGGGCATTGGTAGCCGTGGACCTGGTGAAAGTCAGTTGGAGCTTAATCGTCGTTCGATTCGTAACCAGATTGCTGATATTGAACGCCAGTTAAAAATTGTTGAGAAGAACCGAGAAACCATTCGCGAAAAGCGTGTTGATTCAAGTACCTTTAAAATTGGTTTGATTGGTTATACCAATGCTGGGAAATCAACGATCATGAACCTTATGACGGATGATAAGCAATATGAGGCTAATGAACTTTTCGCGACCTTGGATGCAACGACTAAGAAAATTTACTTAAAGGATCAGTTTCAAGTGACCTTGACAGATACGGTTGGTTTTATCCAGGACTTGCCAACAGAATTGATTGCTGCCTTTAAGTCAACTCTTGAAGAAAGTCGTAATGTGGACCTTCTTTTGCATGTCATTGATGCGAGTGATCCTAATCACGAAGAACATGAGAAGGTGGTCTTAGACATTCTAAAAGACTTAGACATGACTGATATCCCTCGCCTAGCAATTTACAATAAGATGGATGTAGCTGATAACCTAGTAGCAACAGTCTTTCCAAATGTTCGTCTCTCAGCACGTGACAAGGGAAGTCGTGAGGCACTCAGAAGACTCTTGATTGATGAAATTCAACAGATTTTTGAACCTTTTAGTATTAAGGTCCATCAGGATCAAGCTTATAAACTTTATCAATTGAGTCAATTAGCTTTGTTAGATAGCTACACATTTGAGACAGAAGTGGAAAAAATTACAGGTTATATTTCACCGAAAAATAAATGGAAATTGGAAGAATTTTATGACTGATTATATGGATTTAGCTTTAAAATATGGTGGTTTTACAAGTTTAGATAAGGTCTATTTGAAAAATACCTTGTCAGACCTTTCGGACAGTCAAAAATTGGCCTTCATTACGCCGCCACCAAGCGTGATTAATGCTTATTTTGCAGAGATTTACCAAAAACAATCTCCTGAAGCAGCGACGGATTACTACTTGGACCTTTCAAAAGAGTTGAACCTCTTTAATTCTGCACCATCTTTTGATGAGTACAAGCCTTTTATTCGTCTCAATCTGTCAGGAAAATCTTATGGTTTTTGCTTTGAAAATGCTGATGAGGTGGCCTTAGTCTTTGCCGAGCATTTAGAGGTTCCAACGGCTAGCATTTTGTTTGAGCTTGCTCAAGTTTTCCCGCAGTATAAGGTTTATCTTGAAGGCACTCAAATTAAGATGACCAAGGTTGATTTTGACGAAGAAGTATTGGAAGAGTTAACACCTGAGACACAGTTACTTAGTCGTGTAACTAAGTTGAAAGGGAATGTCATTAAGTTGGCTAGCTTCAATCAAGATGAATTAGTGGAACTTTTGTCTCAATATAAAGGGCAAACCGTTTATTATGGCTTTGCTCAGCGTGAATGCTTGGCTTATATTGTCCAGAAATAAGAAGAACGATAGATAGAAAGTATAGGAAGTCATGGAATTACAATTTTTAGGGACGGGTGCCGGGCAGCCCTCCAAGGCCCGTAACGTGTCGAGTCTGGTTCTGAAGTTACTCGATGAAATCAATGAGGTCTGGATGTTTGACTGTGGAGAAGGTACCCAACGTCAGATTTTAGAAACAACAATCAGACCTCGTAAAGTTAAAAAAATCTTTATCACACATATGCATGGAGACCATATCTTTGGCCTACCTGGTTTCTTGGCTAGCCGTTCCTTCCAATCTAGTGAAGAACAAACAGATTTAGAGGTTTATGGTCCAGTTGGTATTAAACAATACGTTATGACCAGTCTTCGTACCTCTGGGACACGTCTCCCTTACCATGTGCATTTTAAGGAAATTGATGAGCATAAGCTAGGCTTGGTTATGGAAAATGACAAATTCGCTGTTTATGCAGATAAGTTGGATCATACCATTTTTTGTATTGGTTACCGTGTGGTTCAAAAGGATCTTGAAGGAACCTTGGATGCTGAGGCCCTTAAAGCAGCAGGTGTACCATTTGGTCCGCTTTTTGGTCAAATTAAGAATGGGCAAGATGTGGTTCTTGAAGATGGAACTAAAATCATTGCCAAGGACTTTATTTCCGCACCTAAGAAAGGTAAGGTTATTACTATCTTAGGTGATACTCGTAAGACGAATGCCAGTGTTCGTCTTGGCTTGGGAGCAGATGTCTTGGTGCACGAGTCTACTTATGGTAAGGGCGATGAAAAAATTGCCAAGAGCCATGGGCATTCAACCAACATGCAAGCAGCACAGGTCGCTAAAGATGCGTCAGCTAAACGTCTTCTTCTAAATCACGTATCAGCTCGTTTCTTGGGGCGTGATATCGGTAAGATGGCAGCAGATGCCAAAACGATTTTCGAAAACACCCACATCGTTCGTGACTTAGAAGAGGTAGAGATTTAATGGCTAAACAACGTATTATCGCTATTACTGGTGCCTCAGGAGGGCTTGCACAAGAAATTGTCAAGCAGCTCTCACCCAGTGATGGCATTATCCTCTTAGGAAGAGACAAGGATAAACTTGAGAAATGTTATCGTCATGTGGAAAATAAAACCTGCCTTGCCATTGACCTTAGAGACGACAATGCCATTAAAAAAATGGTAGATTATCTCTATCAACGATTTGGACGTATTGACGTCTTTATCAATAATGCTGGTTACGGTGAATTCAAGTCTTATAATAACTACACTAGCCAAGAAGTCCGTGACATGTTTGACATCAATACCTTTGCAACGTTGACCTTTTCACGTCTGATGGCTGAGAAAATGGTGGAGCAAGGCCGTGGTCATATCATCAATATTGCCAGTATGGCGGGAAAAATTGCGACAGCCAACTCAAGTGTCTATGCAGCGACAAAGTTTGCTGTGATTGGCTTCTCAGATGCCCTTCGTCTAGAGCTTGC
>ENA-OPWW01001079-OPWW01001079.1-human-gut-metagenome-genome-assembly--contig:-NODE-1079-length-11352-cov-1.724440_pt1 | contig 11352 bp, 10 predicted proteins | sample MGYA00241513_ERZ502018 | MGnify/ENA primary metagenome ERZ502018 (study PRJEB25962, sample SAMEA2042987) | human gut metagenome | biome: human gut; feature: human-associated habitat; material: faeces...
ATAGTATAATTGCATTATCTTTGCATACATTAATCAAATGAAACCGGAAATAATATGGAAAATTTCAGTGAATTGATAAAGAACCGTCGCAGTATGCGTAAGTTTACTGATGAAGAACTGACTCAGGATGAGGTGGTTGTCTTGATGAAAGCCGCTTTGATGTCTCCCTCTTCCAAACGTAGTAATAGTTGGCAATTTATAGTTGTTGATGATAAAGAGGTATTGAAAGAATTGTCTCATTGTAAGGAACAGGCTTCTTCATTCATTGCCGACGCTGCTTTGGCAATTGTGGTAATGGCCGATCCGTTGGCCAGCGATGTTTGGATTGAAGACGCTTCCATTGCTTCCATCATGATACAGTTGCAGGCCGAAGATCTCGGCTTGGGCAGCTGCTGGGTGCAGGTTCGCGAACGTTTCACTGCTACCGGAATGCCTTCCGATGAATTTGTTCATGGAATCCTGGGTATTCCTCTGCAACTTCAAATTCTTTCCGTTATTGCTATCGGACATAAAGGGATGGAACGTAAACCTTTCAATGAAGAACATCTTCAATGGGAGAAAATTCACATTAATAAATTCGGAGGAAAATAAGTATGGGAGCTGCTAAAGCGAATAATAGTAAAGATACCTATCTGGCTACTGCTGTTACCTTTATTGTAATCGGAGCACTTTTTCTGATCGATAAGCTGATTCATTTTTCTTCCATTGGGCTACCCTGGGTGATGAATAAGGACAATATGCTATTGTACGCCTCGATCTGTTTCCTTATTTTCAAACGCGATAAATCAATTGGTTTTGTGTTGCTTGGGCTTTGGCTAGTGATGAATATCGGTTTGGTCATGTCCTTATTGGGTTCGTTATCCGGATATCTGTTGCCATTGACACTGCTCATCATCGGAATCGTTTTATTCTGGTTTGCAAAACGATAAGAGAATAATGAAAAGAAGTATAGAAGATACACCGATCGTGTTTATCGGTGCAGGTAACTTGGCTACTAATCTGGCGAAAGCTCTTTATCGTAAAGGTTTCCGCATTGTACAGGTATATAGCCGGACTATGGAATCTGCCCGTACCTTAGCCGAGAAAGTAGAAGCTGAATATACAACAGATTTACAGGCAGTCTCCAAAGATGCAAAATTGTATATCGTATCGTTGAAAGATGATGCTTTAGTAGATTTGTTACCGCAGATAACAGAAGGAAAGCAAGCGTCTTTGTTGGTGCATACGGCAGGAAGCATTCCGATGAGCGTTTGGGAAGGGCATGCAGAACGTTACGGAGTATTTTATCCGATGCAGACATTCAGCAAACAACGTGAAGTTAAATTTCAGGAAGTGCCTTTCTTTGTTGAAGCGAAAAGGCCGGAAGACGTGGAATTGTTGAAGGCTGTTGCCGCCACTCTTTCGGAGAAAGTTTACGAAGCTTCTTCCGAGCAGCGTAAAAGCCTTCATTTGGCAGCTGTTTTTATCTGCAACTTCACAAATCACATGTATGCATTAGCTGCTGATTTGCTTGAAAAATACAACTTGCCTTTCGATGTCATGCTTCCGCTGATAGATGAAACAGCACGTAAAGTCCACGAATTGGCGCCACGTGATGCACAGACCGGACCCGCTGTTCGTTACGATGAGAATGTGATGAGTAATCATCTTGCCATGTTGGTAGATTCTCCGGCATTGCAGGAAATATATAAACTAATGAGTAAAAGTATCCATGAGCACCATCAATTATGATCTATCCCGTATCAAAGCGCTGGCTTTTGATGTGGACGGGGTCCTGAGTTCGACAACAGTTCCGCTGCATCCTTCCGGAGAACCGATGCGCACGGTGAATATCAAAGATGGGTACGCCATCCAGTTGGCTGTGAAAAAAGGACTTCACATAGCTATCATCACCGGTGGCCGGACAGAAGCGGTACGTATCCGTTTTGAGGGACTGGGAGTGAAGGATTTATACATGGGTTCTGCTGTGAAGATACATGATTATCGTGCTTTTCGTGATAAGTACGGATTGACCGATGATGAAATTCTATATATGGGTGATGACGTGCCGGATATTGAAGTGATGTGTGAGTGCGGACTGCCATGCTGCCCGAAAGATGCCGTGCCGGAAGTGAAATCCGTTGCAAAGTATATTTCTTATGCAGACGGTGGTCGTGGATGCGGACGTGATGTAGTGGAGCAGGTGCTGAAAGCTCACGGTCTATGGATGGCGGAAGACGCCTTCGGTTGGTAACTTAATTATAAATAATCGTTGTTTAATAACGAATAAAACCATGCTTGATAACTTAAATAAATATCAGATTATATTAGCTTCCAATTCTCCCCGTCGGAAAGAACTGATGTCGGGACTAGGAGTAGACTATGTAGTCAGAACATTGCCGGATGTAGACGAGTCATACCCGGATACATTGGTGGGTGCTGAAATACCTGAATATATTGCCCGTGAAAAGGCGGATGCCTACCGTACCATGATGAAGCCGGGAGAATTATTGATTACGGCAGATACCATAGTCTGGTTAGATGGGAAAGTACTTGGGAAACCGGAGGGTAGGGAAGGAGCCATTGAAATGCTTCGCGCTCTCTCGGGAAAATCTCATCAGGTTTTCACAGGGGTTTGCCTGACTACTACTGAGTGGCAAAAAAGCTTTACCGCTTCCTCCGAAGTGCTGTTTGATGTACTGTCCGAAGACGAAATCCAGTACTATGTTGACCGTTATCAGCCAATGGATAAGGCAGGAGCTTATGGCGTTCAGGAGTGGATCGGGTATATCGGGGTTAAATCAATTTCCGGTAGTTTCTATAATATTATGGGGCTTCCCATACAGAAACTGTACGGAGAGTTGAAAAAGCTGTAGTAAGTATCTTGAATATATCTGAATATATCAGTGTAATAAACTTATTGATTACATGAAATACATAAGATATACTTAGTCCAATAATGCAAAAAGGCTACCTCAAAATAGAAAATGAGGCAGCCTTTTTCTGTATTTTTAAGCAGGAACATTTACTGAATATCCCAAACTGAAAGATGTGGAAGACTATAATAAATCCAACATCAGAGGAATATCTTCTTCCCGAATTCCTTGTGTGAGAAGAGCTTCTTCATCTTTATGGAACATTTCCAGGAATCGTTCCCGGTTTCCACTAGCCGTAATGGCTTTTCCATAGAAAACGGAAGCTTTCTGAATATCTCCCATCACCCAGGCGACATGTCCTGCATTCATATAGTCAATAGCCAGAGGCTTTTGTTCTATTATTTTTTCATAATACTTCATCGCCTGTTCATGTTTCTGGCTGATAAATGAACACCATCCGATACCACGCCATGCCTTGATACAGTTGTTCTCGATGAAATCCAGTTTGAAGAAATAATTCAGTGCTTCTTCATATTGCCCCAATTCGGCCAGACAGCTACCGATATGGAAAGTCACATTGGTATCTTCCGGAGCAGCTTCTTCTACCTTCTTATAATAGGTGATTGCTACCTGGTAATTTCTGTTCAATCGATAACAAATAGCCAGATGGCGATTGTTCCAGATATTATCCGGTTTCAACGTGTCTGCTTTCAGGTAAGCCTGGATAGCTTCTGCATATTTCTTTCTTTTCTGCAATGCATAGCCAAACTTCTGGTAATATTCAGCACTCTCTCCTTCGAATCCGCCAATCGTTTCCAACTCTTCATAAATTTCGATAGCCTCGTCCCAACGTTCCTTTGACAGGTAGAAATCGGCAATGGGGAATAATACATCTTCCCAGTGCAATATATTGTCGAGTGCAGGGACATGATGAAGATCGAGCTTCTCTTTAAAAATATCTCTGAATTCACTCTTGCGCACACTAAGTTTGAAGAAACGATACAAATCGTGCAGGTACTGGTTGCTGACCGTTCCCGGACGTTCATTGAATTTCTTCATCGTCTCAACATTCGATTTCTCCGCCAATTCTGCAACCTGTTGTTCGTTTAATTGGCTCAACATCATATCTTGTTGTGATTGTGGCAATTGATGGATCGTGAAAAAGAGAGAGTACTTATCACTGTTACTGAAGAATCCCGATTGAAGAATTAAATCCAGTAGACTGCCTCCCTGATTTCCTGCCTGCTTCATTGCCTTGAGCACATTAGACTGTTGCTTGCTGAATGGATAAAACCAGTTATGCACCTCGCGGAAGAACGGATAGTTTTTCAAAGCCGCAAAAGTACTCATATATACATCTGCACCCTCCAACTGCAATTCGTTCATTTCACGCAATTTATCCCCCAGTCCGGATTTCTCGAATGCATCTTCCCAATCCGGATTCATGTCGTTGTTCTCTTCATCGCTTTCTTCAAAGCCGAACCGCATATTTTTCATGGAGGAAACATTCTTCAGCATTTCGGGAATAATCTCCTCCCTCATTTTTTTGTCAATCTTTTCCGTTTCCTGACATAATAGCATTTGGCGGTAAATGCGAGCGACATCTTCTCTGAATGAAGGAATTTCTTCCATGAGATCCACCCTTTTTATCAGTTCCGGATAGAAAGTAAGTCGGCTTCTGTAAATGTGGAAAATAATCATCGCACCAACCAATGCCCGTTGGCTGACGTTGACGTTGGGATGCTCGTAAGCATCAAGCAACCACATTATTTTTCGTAAGTCGAAACATTCCATCAAGCTCAATGTGAGAGCACTGACAAATAAGCATAAATCATCTCCCGGAAGTAATTCCGAGGCAAGCATGGCTTTTGCATCTTCCTCGTCTTCGGGAGTCCAGGCACTGTTTGTCCATGTTCTGATAAACATAAACTTGAGCGTGTCCTCATGCCGCTTTAATACTTCATCCATCTTTTCGTCAGACAGTAATCCGCTGACTGCCAAGTCGTCATTAAAAGACTCCAGTATGTGCAATATGGTTTTAAGACCATAGTTTGACAAATCTGGCGATTTGGGAGTACGTCGTACTTCATGATAGTATCTTGATGAAGCGTTATCTAATATGAGCAAACGTGATTGGTCGGCAATTCCCCACGTGTCTGATACCATTTTCTGATACAGATTCCATCGTTCAGGGTCATTTGCTCCCTGTTTCATGTATTCCAGCATATATTTGTAGGAAGTCTGCAATTGTTCCAGGCGAGTGCGTAGATCCCAGTCAGGACACTGCCACAGCAGAGATTCCAACTGCATCAGAGCTTCCTTGAGCCTTTTCTCTTCAAGTAAGGTACGTATATATGCGTATTGTTCATTAATCGTTTTTTCGTTCATCATTATTTAATTATTTATTTTTTCCAATCCAGGTCAAACGTTTCCAGAGACCCTCAAAAGGACCATGTTTATGGTGTCGGAGCCACCACGAACAGAATACCATTTGTAATAGAACAAAAAGGATGCCAAAAAGGAAGCTATATGTGATTCCTAAATATCGTCCCAATTCGAATCCCCAATGATAGAACAAAAGAGAACCGAAAATGGATTGCCCGAGATAATTCGTTAAACTCATTTTACCATAAGATGTGAAACGCATAAAGAAACTGCGGTCTTTCACACGGTAGAAAGTCAACAGTAATCCTGTCACCAGTAATACCATGAAACTAAGGCTGCTGAATGAACTTAATATCAACTGTAGAGGAACAAGGACGGCACTCCGTTCGATGAATTCCGGCAACATATTGTTCAATCCGTAGATGGGGAAGAAGCAGAGAAGCGAAATGGCTAATGCTTTTAACCACAAGCGTTCGTTCTGTTCGCTATACAGGAAATATTTGCGGCGGCCAACCAGCATTCCGAATAGGAATAATCCCGGTGTTTGTAAGATACGTCCATGTTCCAAAGCCCAGGTCATGTTAGCCATTTGTCCTTCCCACATATTCATGCGGACTGTTTCAAGGAAGTTGCCATGTTTTTGTACGTCGAAAGCGATGCTGAAATAATAACCTGCCAAACTTTTACCTGCCACATAGTCAGGATTGCACAAGGCATAGATCAGTTTTGCCCAGTCGATAGGTTGAAGGATTAATAAAGTAGCAAAGATGGCAACTGTACGGTCACTCATCCGGCAGAATATCGGCAGGATAATTCCTAAAATCGCATACATGGTTAATATTTCGCCGGTAAAGAAAGCGGCATTGAATTGTCCTATAATGAATAGGATGAATAATCTCCATAAAAAACGCAGGCGGAAATCTTTCCCTCTCCGTTGTTGGTTATTGTCCTGAATATAGAAACTGAAACCGAAGAGCAAAGCAAATACAGCGTATGCTTTATTACTGAATGTGAAGAATAATCCTCTCCAGATAGCCTGATCGGTAAATTTCATCCATTCAAAAGGGACTTCTTCCGGGAAAGAATAGAAATTAAAGTGTTCGATGCTGTGCAAGAGGATGATCCCCATTACTGCCAATCCTCTTAATACGTCGGCCACGTCTATTCGGGCGTTGGTTTCGGCGATTTTGTGTTCCATGATTTTTGTTCTGTTATTAATAAGGTTTATATTTTATAATTATTTGATTCGGCTTGCTTCAACTCTACTGCTTTAATCCTATTGTTAAGGTACTACTTACTATAGCCTTGATACTTTACTCTTGGAACTTAACCCTGATGCTTCGGCTCTAATACTTGATACCTAATACTTAAATTTAGTCCTTGAATTTAAAACCTCACTTGTACCTGTGCCTGTATCAGGTTGGAATCTTTTTGTCCGTCTCCTTTCTTATTACAAAAGGTGTATTGTGCCTGTAACCGGCATCTGGGATAAAACCAGTATTGTACGCCTGCAATATAGTTATTTTGTTTGAAATCTGCAGCTTTGTTCGGGTTGAAATAATCGAACGAAGCGATGAAATCGAAATTCCGGGCAAAACGCACGCTTCCTGTTGCATAGAAACCTTCACTTTTCACATTCCTGTCTTTTCCGGCAAGATATTCCGTACGCAGATTAAAAGTGGAAGTGGTCAACCCCTCCTGCACTCCAGCGTCTCTTAGCGTAATTTTCTCCTACTTTGATTCCGGTATATTCAGAGTCAGCTATGGCGTGTCCTGTTCCGCGGATAAACGAACCACCTACGGACAACCATTTCAGCGGATTAACCATCAGATTACCGACCACATCTTTTTGACTGTTTTTGTCTTTGGTATTCAGTCCCTGTCCGTTCATTACAGCTACTTTATATTGTAGGAAGTCACGAAATAATTTCCCGTGAAGCATCATACCTATATCCCGTCCGGAAGTCATTCCGTAACATTTATCGCTGCCGCTTACTCCTGCCAGATAGCAGACAGATTGTGAATAGCAATTGATAAGTTCTACTGTAGTAGGAGACAATTCGTTTTCTATGGTATAAGGAACCTTGAATTCACCGATACGTGCCGTAAGTCCGGGGAGAAACTGATAATCGGTATACACTTCGAGTAACATGCCCCCGTTGTAGAAGTCGTACATAAAATCACAAGTCCACCGTTTGGTGATCTTTCCGTGTGCCATGAAAATGATTCGTTTGATGTCGAATGTGTTATCCGGATTCGCTGCATCGTCATAAGTGTATCCCAGTTGGGCATATCCGGAGAGACTAATCCGTTCTTTCAGTGTGTTGACAACTTGATTTAATGGTGTCTGCTCCTGTGCCAGGAGAGGATTTTGCATACTTGTAATGCATAATACAAAGGTTAAGAGTTGGAGTAGTGTTTTTCGCATGAGTTAGTTGTTATTTGATTTTGATTATGGTTGATACTGTATTATGGTTGATACTGTGGGAATAAATGTAGTGTCAATCAGATTCTTTTCAGAGTAGGTTTGGGGTATTCGGTGATTTTCTTTCAGCCAGTGTATAGCCTTGTCTATCGCTTCAGCGGAGGGACGTTTTGCTTTTTGATAACCGGGGAGGGCAACGAGTCCTGTCAGATTTTCGGGCACACCTATTTCTATCAATACTTGCTCCCATTCTTTCTGCGGGTGCATTTTTATGTAATCTACTCCCAGGTTATATCCTGTGATGAGTAGCTCGATTTCTTCTCTCTTCTCGTTGAGTGCTTTTCGTGAAAAAGCGGTAGCGGTGAAATCGATACCCAACTCTTGCGTACTTACCAATGAACGATGTTTACTGTTCATGGCGATGGATGCGGCAGGGTCGGGGAGGAAGGATGCGTCAATCTGATCGTATTGAAGCATTTGCAGGCGGAGAGGAAGCTGGGCTATTTCCGGTTTGTTCACTTCGGCTTGGCTGATTCCTGCTTTGTTCAGTAGCTGCTCGGTTGCATATTCGATAATGGTATTGCGTGAGACAGCAATATTTCTTTCTTTGAGTTCTTGAAGTTGGTTGATGCCGCTCTCTTTGGAGACGATAAAACAGAAATAACCGTCATTCTTCAGTATGATACCTAAGTCGGTGTGGTGGATAGCCTGTTGAGTTACCGCACTGAGATAGTCAGTAATCATGCCATCTATTGATTGGGTTTGAAAAGCTGCGTCGCGGTCATTGGCGGAATGGAAAGGAAGAATGGTTATATCCAAGCCCAGAGAATCGTAGATTCCTTGTGCTTTGGCTATGTGAAAGGGAAGTCCGTCCAAGGTCGGAAGCATTCCCAGCGTGAGTGGTTGCAATTCCGTTGAAGGCAAAAAGACACTTTCTCCTTTTTTTCTTTGGCAAGAATAAAGGAAGAAAAGGAGGATACAGAATATGAATGCCGCTCTCTTCATGCCTGAATGGATGGATAAGGTATAAATAAGGGCAACTCTTTTCACAAAGAACTGCCCTTGTCACACTTAATAGTACTAAATCATTATTCATTAATGGCGGCGATACCCGGAAGAACTTTTCCTTCGATTGCTTCGAGCAATGCGCCACCACCAGTTGAAACATAAGATACACCGCTAGCCAAACCAAACTTGTTAACACAAGCTACAGAATCGCCACCACCCACAAGTGAGAATGCGCCGTTCTTAGTTGCTTCAACGATTGCTTCACCTACTGCACGTGAGCCGTGAGTGAAGTTTTCGAATTCGAATACACCTGTAGGACCGTTCCAAAGAATAGTCTTGGATTCTTTGATTACGTTAGCGAAGATTTCTTCAGTCTTAGGACCGATGTCAAGACCTTCCCATCCGTCAGGAATTTCGTCAACAGCACAGAATTTAGTATTTGCATCGTTAGAAAAAGCGTCAGCGATTTTAGCGTCAACAGCCAAAACCAGGTTCACACCTTTTTCTTTAGCCTTCTTGATCAGATCCAAAGCCAGGTCAAGTTTATCGTCCTCACAGATAGAGATACCGATTTTACCACCCATTGCTTTAGTAAATGTATAAGTCATACCACCTGCGATGATCAGATTGTCTACCTTGCTCAACAGGTTTTCGATGATTTCGATTTTAGAAGAAACTTTAGAACCACCCATGATAGCAGTGAACGGACGTTTGATGTCGTTCAATACTTTATCAACAGCTTTTACTTCTTTTTCCATCAGGTAACCAAACATCTTATTGTTGGTATCGAAGTATTTAGCGATCAGAGCTGTAGAAGCGTGTGCGCGGTGAGCTGTACCGAACGCGTCGTTTACATAGCAGTCAGCGTAAGAAGCCAATTTCTTGGTAAATTCTTTCTGGCTTTCTTTTACTGCTTTCTTAGCAGCAGCTTTTTCTTCGTCAGTTGCATCTTCAGCCAAACCTCTTGGTTTGCCTTCTTCTTCAGCATAGAAGCGAAGGTTTTCGAGCAACAGAACTTCTCCCGGTTGCAGAGCAGCAGCTTTTACTGCAGCTTCTTCGCCCATGCAGTCGTTAGCGAACTGAACTTCAACGCCCAGCAATTCAGACAGATGCTTGATGATATGTTTCAAAGAGAATTTATCGGCAACGCCTTTCGGACGGCCCAGGTGAGAGCCAATGATGATGCTTCCGCCGTCTGCCAGAATCTTCTTCAAAGTAGGAAGAGCTGCACGCATACGAGTGTCATCTGTAATGTTGAAGTTTTCGTCCAGGGGTACATTGAAGTCCACGCGAACAAATGCCTTTTTACCGGCAAAATTGAATTTGTCAATTGTCTGCATAATACTCTATTTTTATTTAAAAGTGTTTTTAATATTCTCTTTTTTGATCGACCGCAAAGTTACTATTTATTTCGGTTCCTTGCTATTAAATCGTTATTTATTCTTGGCTTTTGGTTCCTCTTTTGTAACTTTATAGGTGTTACAGAAATATTTGCACATCATTTGCAAACCGCAGGTGTCACATTTCGGGGTACGTGCCTGACAAACATAACGACCGTGTAAAATAAGCCAGTGATGGGCTATGGGAATTAAGTTTTCCGGAATATTCTTTACCAGTTCTTTCTCTACGCTGAACGGAGTCGTACAGCTGTCCGGCACCAGACCGATACGGTGACTGACACGGAAAACGTGTGTATCTACCGCCATTGCCGCTTTATTGAATACAACGGACTGAATCACATTGGCGGTCTTTCTTCCTACACCGGGGAGTTTAATCAGATCCTCCATGTTGTCGGGTACTTTGCTATTGAAGTCATTAACCAGCATTTTGGCCATCCCTACCAGATGTTTGGCCTTGTTATTCGGATAAGACACGCTCCGGATATATTCGAAAATAACTTCCGGAGTACTGGCAGCGAGAGCTTCCGGGGTAGGGAAGTCCCTGTAGAGAGGGGGAGTGATCATATTCACTCGTTTATCCGTACATTGTGCAGAGAGAATGACGGCGATCAGCAATTCATACGGATCATTATAATGTAATTCTGTTTCGGCTACAGGTACATTTTCCTGAAACCAGGCAATAACTTTTTCATAACGTTCTTTCTTTCTCATCTTAGTTTGTTTTTATGGTAGTGAGGCGTTACTTTTAATTTGAAATAAACAGCGGAGACGACTGTCAGGCAGGCACCGAAAAGATACGCTTTGTCAAACGAACAGATTTCGGCTATATACCCTCCGGTCAACATACCGATACCGATTCCTACGTCCCATGAGGTCAGGTAAGTAGAAGTAGCTGTCCCCCGCTGGTTGTTGGGAGCAAGATTCACGAACAGGGTGTTGAATGCCGGAAACATAATTCCGAATCCGATACCCATGAGTAGGGCAATTCCGAAAAACAGTATGGTACAGACTGTATCATTCCATTGAATAAGGTACACGCAGGATGCGAGCAGGAAGAAACTGACTACAACCAGATAAAGTCCGGCGGCAATCACTTGCGTTATTTTTCCCCGGTCTACCAGTTTGCCTGAAAATATTCGGGAAATCGCCATACCAATCGCCATAAAGGTAAAGAAGAAACCTGTTTGTGTATGAATTCCTATTTCCCGGGCATACATGGCAACGTAGTTGGTGGTCATTCCGTAAGGTATGGAGAGCAGCAGCAAGCTAAGTCCCGCAG
>ENA-OPWW01001087-OPWW01001087.1-human-gut-metagenome-genome-assembly--contig:-NODE-1087-length-11320-cov-1.570528_pt1 | contig 11320 bp, 13 predicted proteins | sample MGYA00241513_ERZ502018 | MGnify/ENA primary metagenome ERZ502018 (study PRJEB25962, sample SAMEA2042987) | human gut metagenome | biome: human gut; feature: human-associated habitat; material: faeces...
ATGGCATTTGCGGCTGTATTCTCTCAGGTCGTCATCATCCCATGTGACGGCAGTCTCCGCATGGGTGGAGAGGTCCAGTAGGCCGATGTAGCTATTTTCCGTCAGACTGTGTATCGCCACCAGCTCCTTTTCCTCCTTGCGCAACGTATGTCTTAACATCTGCTCCTGACGGAACTGATAGACAATGAAGGCCGACAGCAGGACCAAAATGGCATAACCCAGAAATATTTTTAACTTTAACCACATGATTATGAATCATCCGAACCTATAAATCAATTATTGGCCCGTGCCAATAATATACATATAAAAAATAATCCCTACCTAGGTTTTAGTGCAACTTATGTAAGGATTATTTGAAAAATTCCGATATACATATAAGAGAAATCGACTTATAATAAAATAAAAAAGAGAGAAGGGATATTTGTGAATTGTCACGGACACGATACAAGGGTTAGAATTGTAGAAAACTACAATATCAGATGCACAGCACACATTCGATTACTAAACGGACAAGTAATAAGAAGTGATGCTGAAAGAGATATTACCGATACCTACTACATCTTTGAGTGCGCAAACAAAAATGATGATAATGATGTTGATAGAATTGTTTGCGGAACTGGAGCAGCAAGAGACTTATTGCAGTTGGCCAATATAACAGCACCTCCAATTTTTAATATGCTTCATGAAGTCGGTGGTGAAGGTGGAGCAGGTGGGGCAGGCGGAGGAAATCAACATCAAGACGAAGAATGGGATGCTGCTGCAAAGCAATTATACAATGCAATAATGATACTTATTACAGCATGGAATTTAAGACCAGGACCTATATATAATTATTTAGAAGAAGCAAGAAGGTATAGGCGTTGTGCGCCCTATTCATACAGAGTTGATAGGATAAATCAAATAGTACATCGACATGGAACATCATTAAGAGATGTTTTGAATCAACTGGCACAAAATAATAATATAAGAAATTATGAATTTAATTTGCTGGAAGATATTCTTCATAATGATGGAATTGTATCGTATTTTGAGGATGAAAATGGAAGAGAATAAACAAAAAGCCCCAATACAGGGGCTTTTTTCAGACTGTAGACAAAGTCCGAGACCAGTAATGGTCTTATTTTTTCATTTTTCTCTAGACCGTATTGCCGTATTGTGTTATAATAGTATTAAAGATTAGGAGGTCTGTTTTTATGAGGTTAATGATTAGTCCATCAAAGAATGCTAAATCTTTTTATGTTATTAAATCCGTTCAGAAAAATGGTAAAAATACTTCTGAAATTGTAGAAAAACTTGGTACTGAAACTTTTATAAAAGAAACTTATGGTGTTGATGATGCAGAAGCATGGGCACGCTCACACGTCAATGAGTTAAATGCTGCTGAAAAGGCTGCCAAAGATGTTGAACACTTTGTGCGTTTCTCCGCGAATGAACTGATTCCTGCTGGCAAACAGTTGTCATTTAATGCTGGTTACCTTTTTCTTCAGAAAATTTACTACCAGCTTGGATTACCTTCCATCTGTAAAAAAATCAAAAAAGATAATGCTTTCACTTATGACCTTAATGCTGTCCTTTCAAGGTTTGTTTATGGCAGGATTCTTTTTCCTTCTTCAAAACTGTCGTGCTATGAACAGTCAAAGGAACTTTTAGAACAGCCTGAGTTTGACCTGCACCATATTTATCGCGCCCTTTCTGTTCTTGCTGATAATTCTGATTTTATACAGGCTGAGCTTTACAAGCGTTCAAAAAAGCTTGTCAAACGCAATACTGGGGTTTTATTTTATGACTGCACGAATTACTTTTTTGAACTCGAACACGAAGACGGATTGAAGCAGTATGGTCCAAGCAAGGAACACAGACCTAATCCGATTGTACAGATGGGATTATTTATGGATAAATCAGGTATTCCTCTTGCCTTCTGTATTAATCCCGGCAATCAGAATGAACAGTTATCTTTAAAACCTCTTGAACAGCAGATTATGCGTGATTTTGAGCTTTCTAAGTTTGTTGTATGTACTGATGCCGGATTATCATCAGATGCAAACCATCGGTTTAATAATTTTGGTGAAAGAAGCTTTATAACAACACAGTCCATCAAAAAGCTGAAAAGCGACTTAAAAGAATGGTGTCTTGACTGCAAAGGCTGGCAGTTGGAGGGAAGTAAGAAATCTTATGATATTTCTGAAATCGAAGACACGCCTGAAAACAGAAACAAGATTTTTTATAAACAGATGCTTATTGAAGGTTATGATGAAGAAAGAGATATAGCATTTGACCAGACACTTATTGTCACATACTCTCTCAAATACAAACTGTATCAGCAGACTATACGTGAACGCCAGATTGAACGAGCAAAGAAATATCTGCAGCATCCGGCACAGTATGATAAACGCTCTGTAACTGTTGCAAAAAGATTTATCAAAAAAACTCCTGTCACTAAGGATGGCGAAATTGCAGAAAAAGCTGCCTATGAGTTAAATATAAACGCTATTGAAGAAGAAGCAAAATATGATGGCTTTTATGCCGTATGTACAAACCTTGATGATGATCCGGCTGAAATAGCCAGAATAAACCATGACAGATGGGAAATAGAAGAAGCTTTCAGAATCATGAAATCAGAATTCGATGCAAGACCTGTGTATCTTCATAGGGATGACCGCATAAAAGCACATTTTCTCACATGCTTCATATCGCTTATGATTTACAGGATACTTGAAAAACAGCTTGATAACAGCTTTACATGTGAGGAAATCATAAACACCCTGCGCAAAATGAATGTCAGGGAAGTTGGTGAATATGGCTATATACCTAACTATACAAGAACCGAAATAACAGATGCATTACATGATAATGCTGGATTCAGAACCGATAACGAACTTACAACACCTAAATCAATGGCTGGAATAATCAGACGTTCCAAAGGATTATAAGCATTACGTAAAACATTACATATTTCACGAAAAAATCATAAACGCCGCAAACGTAGTAACTGTCTGCATTTGCGGCGATTTTTAACCTTAAAAGTGTCAAAGATTTGATTTTAGCAAAGAAGGTGAGGCTTACGAAGAGGAAAATACAAATTTATGCACATTTTTTAGATAAGGAATCAGTGTAATCATTCAACGTGGATAACTTTCCTAAATTTATAAGAAATGTGGAAACAGACGAATTTGGAAGATTGGCAGGTTATAAAATAAATTTACCTTTTAAAGCTACAAAAAATAAATGGTTGTTGTTTTTAAGCAACAATTATGTTATGCTATTATCGCACTCTTTATGAAGGGATAATATTTATGAAAACAATACTTAAATGGCCTGGAGGCAAAGAAAAAGAGCTTCCTATTATTAGAAAATATAGCCCAATATACTCCGGACGCTTTATTGAACCTTTTGTCGGTGGAGGAGCTGTATTCTTTGATACCCATACTGAACACTGTTGTATAAACGACAAATCTACAGAACTAATCAATTTATACACTTGCGTTAGGGAAAAAAACAAAGAATTAATAAAGTATTTGCAATTGGAAGCAAATGAATTTAATTCTCTCGGTTATTTTGTTGATGAACATACCACAGAAATATTAGACCTATACCTTTCGAAGATATCTATAGATGAATATATTAATAATTACAACGAATTCTTTTCATCATTAGCGGAAGGATATACCAGTATTTTTCTCAAAGAATTGAAGAAAAATCTCACAAACAAAATATTTCGCTCAGCAAAATTAGAAAAAGAAAACGGAGCAATTTCTGATAAAGATAGGCTTGATAATATTGAAGCATCAATGAAGTCTGCCTATTATATGTACATTCGATATTTGCAAAACCATTTATCTGAATTAAGTAAAGGTAGACAAGCTGCTGTATTTTTCTTTATAAGAGAATTTTGCTACTCTTCTATGTTTAGATACAACGCCAAAGGCGAATTTAATGTTCCATATGGTGGAATTTCATACAACAGAAAGGATTTCCAAAAAAAGATTAACTATCTCTTCTCTAATGAAATGATTTCCAAATTAGCCAATACAGATATTCATTGTGAAGATTTTGAGACATTTATTGAAAACTTAAATTTGACTGAAGATGACTTTATTTTTTTAGACCCTCCATACGATTCTGACTTCTCAACATATGCTCAAAATGAGTTTGGCCACGAAGAACAAATACGGCTATGCGAATGTCTAAAAAGAACACCTGCAAAAATTCTATTAATAATAAAAAATACTGATTTCATATATAATTTGTACAATAATGAGCATTTTAATATAACAAGCTTTGATAAAAAATATATGGTTAGTTTTATGAATCGTAATAATAAAGATGTTGAACACTTAGTTATAACAAATTATTAAGCACAAAAGGAGCCCCTCAGATAATTGATGAGCTCCTTAATGCGTTACAATGCTTTCTGCTTAATAAATTTATCTAGTACTGCCTGTCCTGACGTTGTAATATTCAACAACCCTGCATTACTATATGATACTAAGCCTCTATTAATTATATTATTTGATGAATCATTTCTGTGGCTAATAATATTTCTAACAATCTGGTCTATAGCCGTATCGTTCCTGTCAACTAATGGTACAAGATTAACTCCATCTGGTTCTGTGTAATACCAGATGTACTTCTTTAATTCACTTGTATTAATATTGGGATGTCTATCCAAAATATACAAAACAATAAAGTCTAAATCTCGCTCTCCTATTTTTCCATAATTAGACATTCTCTTTATCCTCCTTTGTTACTACTTCTGTCATTTCTATTCTGCTCTTAGCCGCCTCGAAAAAAATAGGATCAATTTCACATCCAACATAATTTCTATTTAATTCCTTCGCAGCAACGCCCGTCGAACCAACCCCCATAAAAGGATCAAAAATCAGGTCACCTTCATTACTAGCTATTTTTATTAAATGTCTTAACAATTTTAGTGGTTTTTGAGATGGATGTTTAGGTTCTTTCAAACGCTCCTTTCCCATACATATCGGACATTCAAAATAATTATGCATCTCATTTTGACTTAAAAAATTCCATTTATGTTTTTTATTCCATAAACAAACTATCATCTCACAACTATTTAAGAATCCATTTTTAAATATCTTTGGCATAGGATTTGTTTTGTGCCATATAAAATATTGAAATGTATCAAATTCCGGATCAAAAGCTTCATGCCATTTACCTATTAAATTATAACTAGTAAAAATAAAAACATTTCCATCTGGTTTTAAGATACGCTTAAACTCATCCACAAAATCAAACGGATTAATTTCTTTTAAATCCCACTCTCCCAAATCATTATTAACCGCAGTTCTTCCTGGTAATGAAATATTTCCTGTAGAATATTGAGCAATATTATAAGGTGGATCCGTAAGTATCAAATCAATCGATTTATCTGGTATTCCTTTTATATATTCTAAGCAATCACAGTTAGCAAGTACACAATTAATATCCATTTGCAATTATATCTCTCACTCTAACATTATTCTCAAATGCTTCAGAATACATAACAATAAATTCATCATATATCATTTCATCTAATGGTAATATTTTCTCCCAAAAAAGTCGTCCAATTGCTTTGTGCTCTGCATCTAACATACCAAAAATGATTCCATCAGGGGAATTGCCCTCACCCCTATTATTATAACAAGCAGCAAACTTTGATTTATTATTTCCAAACATAGAAAATACTTTTTCAAGACGAATAACTTCATTCATATTTTCACCTTTATTCTTTGTATCCAAATTTCCACCTACTTTAATTTCATATACATATGCACGCTTACATGAAACACTCGGATAATTTACCACATGACCACTCCAGTATAAGTGCTGTGTCATTCCTTTATCTAATGGGTATGATAAAATTTCAACAACCAATCTTACACCATTTTCTCTCATTATAACAATATTTGGAACATTAAGAAATCCATATCGATATCGAGCACAATAAAATGCAATCTTCTGTAATCTCCTTCCTAGTTGAGAATCGAAGCTTCTCCCTACAGCCATATATTTTTCTTCATCACCATCAAATAAACTAAAAGGATTATTTGCTCTATTTGTAATATTACCTGCATATTTTTTTACCACATTCTTTGCCATCTCATTTAATTGGCACTCGATAAACTGCTTCAAATCTTCCCTGAACACTATCTTACTGTCCTTCTTATCATCTCATTTATTCTTAAATTAAGGTCAAGTTCCTCTAGTGCCATTTTGTACAGTTCTGTAAATCGCTCATATGTAATACCATCCGGGAGAATTGTGTTCCAAAATTTCTTTCCAATTAAAAACATCTCAGGAAAAGCCATATGTTTTTTTACAGCACCAGTCCATGTATTTCCTTCACCATTTTTATTATATAGAGTAGCAAAATAAGCTTTTGAATTAGAAATATTTAATCCCGCGTAGATAGTAAGAAGTTTTTCAACATTAGCGGGTGCATTGGAACTATCCAAATCTCCTCCTGCTTTAAGTTCCAAAACCACCCAATCTTTTCCATCAAAAAATGCTAGGTCAACCGGCTTTGTGTGATAACCAGGAGCTTTGTATCTCTGTGCCATTGGCAATAATGATTTTATACTATTCTGAGTAACTCCACTTTCCGAACGCGTACTACCTTTTCCTGTTGCAACATTTGATGCTCTGAACTCAGATATTGCTCCACGAAGTGCTCCATTATCAGTATCAATATCCGTCACAATAATCTGTCCACTTATTGAAGCGGGGTTAATATTATGTTTGACATTTCTAGGATTTACGATTGTTGGTACATTTTCATCTCCAAATTTTAATCGCGCTACTCTTTTTGCACATGTCTCGATAGCGAAGCCACTCTTAGACTCAAAGCTACTTACAAATACCATGTTTGCAATAATCTTTTCATCAAGCTGATTTAGCAAAAAATTATATCTTTTCTTTACAAAATTGGTTTTAAAATCACCTTCAATATTTAATATTAATTTGGAAAATTCCTCATAAACAATATTCTTTATCTGATCTTCTGTATTAGTCATCGCAATCTTCTCCTATGCCATCAAATAATTCTGAAATTGTAATATTAAGCCCTTTAGCAATTTTCTCAATATTTTGCAAAGAGATATTTCTCTTTCCTAATTCCACAGTCGCAAAATAAGTTCTATCCATATCAATTTTTAGCGCAAATTTTTCTTGACTCAGACCTGTTTTTTTGCGTAATTCTTTAATTCTTTCTCCAAGTTGCTTGGCTATCATTTAAGGCTTCCCCTCCTTTTTCGACAAAATAATTCTATATTTTTTTGTGGTTTTGAGGCAACGGGTTATAAGCAACATTTAAATATACAATGCTATTCGATGGTCTGCAGCTGCAAGATATTCACAATTAAGTTCGCTTCCTACAAATCTTCTGCCTTTTTTTATCGCAGAAACTCCAGTAGTACCTACACCCATAAATGGATCAAAAATTACACCTCCTGGGTTAGAAGCAACTTCGATAAAATGATCAATTAATTTCAAGGGTTTTTGAGCAGGATGAAATGGAGATTTAAGACGCTCAGGATATGAACAAATAGGACATTCGAAAAAATTATGCATCTCATCTTGAGTTGAGAAATTCCAAATATGACCTTTATTCCATAGAAATATAACAAACTCACAGCTATTACAAAACCCCGTTTTGTACACTTTCGGAGCTGGATTTGTCTTATGCCATACAAATATTTGAAATGTATCAAATTCTGGATCAAAAGTTTTATGCCAATCGCCAATTTGATTGTAACCTGCAAAAATAATTATATTACCTCTTGGTTTAATAATACGCTTAAATTCACGTACATACTCAACTGGATTTATTATAGTTTTATCCCAGTCGGCAATATCGTTATTTAATGTGCTTTTTCCTTCTCGTGGAATGTTTCCAGTAGAATACTGTGAAATGTTATAAGGTGGATCTGTTAAAATCAAATCTACTGATTGAGACGGCATTCGTTTCATTAACTCATTACAGTCCTCATTGAATAATTTATAGATGCTTGGTTTTTTAGATATCAATCGTTATCCTTTCCCCAGTCGAGTTATTTTATAATATCACTTTCAGATTATATTGCAACAGATTATAAGCAACAAAATGGCCACAATCTCAGTAGTTCTTCCTACCAACAATTGTGGCTTTTGTCATTCATATTACATCCCTAAGTAGTCGAAACCGTAGTAATTCCAAGGCTTTCCGCCCTATTATGCCGTACTCTGCCCCAGTCTGCGAAGGTATGCATTATCATAAAACTGGAGTGCCGTGGCAGATGAATAGTATTTTTATCATAATCTCTATAATCCTCCATAAGTCTCAAAAATGTTGATTTTACAAGGCTTTTTATTGTATTTCATAATCTTTGCTTTTATACGGTGTTTTTGGTTCTGCTACCATCGACAACTTTTCCTCCGTGATAATCACATTAAGGTCATGGTCGCGCTGTTCCACCACATACTCATGCCATTCATTCATGACATCATCCACATCATTGATTCCTGCAATAAATGTTTCAATGAGCTGTTTCTTGCTACGCAGTTCCGGGCTGGCATCAATCGCCTTATTGATGGTAATCAGAACTTCCTTGTCTTCGCAATGGGTATCATGGTACTTCTTTACGAGCATGAGAATATAATCAATGTTAATTTCTATCCAGACAGAAGTTTCTTTAATGGGCTCGATGGTTGCATGAGAATATAATCAATGTTGATTTCTATCTGTCGGATTAGTTCAATCTCAAACACTACATCATCTGTAATATCCGTGCTTTCCTGACGCTTGCGTTTCCACTCATCACGTAAGTCCTGATAGTGTCTAAGATAATCCTGTAAATCACGTTCAGAATCGAACTCTCCACCAGATTTTCCGGCATTCGATGCATAATGGTCTAAGGTACTCGTATGCATCACCAAAGGCATCTAAAATACTCTTAAATACATATTGTGGCAAAATCATTACATATATTACTTATCTTTCCCACAACATTTCTTATATTTTTTCCCTGACCCACAAGGACACGGATCATTTCTTCCTATCTTAAGATACTCTCTTACATATGGCTGCTGATAACCAAAATCTTCATAATCAAAAGGATAATCGTTAAACATAATATCATCAAATTCTGTATCTTCAAATGAATTATTCCACTTTTCATCTTTTAACGCACCTGGCATCTGCAGGATTATTTGCTTATGTTTCCTCAGTTCTTTTGCCATCTTTTTTCCTAATTTGGATATTTTCTCAAGTTCCTTTATAAGACCATCTGCCTCTTTATATTGTTCAATCATCAGATAATTAAATGCCAAGTCATATATATATTCCTCAGAACAAATATTTTCTTTATTCTTATATTCCATAAGCTTATCTGCATAATTAATAAACTTCTTTTCACTATCAGTTGTTACATTTTCATTACCTATGCTGTACATCATACATTGTATATCAGCCGGAAATTCATACATATGTTTATATTCTTTATTACCAATTTTCTGATAATTATTATCTGATACCATATCTAACGACCAGGCTGATATATTTTTTTCATCTGCATATTCTATTCGGTTTCTTCCTTTAAGCATCGGCAGCTGAATTTCTAACATCAGACCTGTAATAGTCTCCCATATCTGTATACATGCCTCTATATTTTCATTATCCATATAATCTTTAAATAACTCATCAAATATCTGGTCAATCGTATATCCACTAATCACCTTACTTAAAGTTTCTATGAGTATATCATTTGCCTCATACTCAGGTATATTAAATATATTAACAAGACTATCATACAGAATATCTATCCACTCACTCCAATTGCCAATATCGTCTGCATAATCTACTATCTGTTCTCTTGTATAAATTATATATGGCATATCTTTTACATATTTATCCATATTTTTTACTATATTCTCTGGACTGGTTACATACTTCGACGAAACATATCTCTTTCCATCACCGTTAGAAAATGTATTAATCAGGTTGTTATATCTTGCATGCCAGTATACATAACGATAAAAATCTTCTTTATTCTGATTTTTGTAATACCTGCTCCTATATATATCATATAAGCTTTCAAGTTCAAGCATTCCGTAGGCCAGCACAATACTTCCAACCCTGTCATCAAGTTTATTTATCTCTTTATATACTTTCTTTTTTACGTTTTTATCAATATTTTCAATATATTTATCAATATCCGAAGCCAATCCTATCCTCACATAGTCCCCTTCAACCGAAAAACTTCCAAGTCCCAGACTTATAGTTTTCACTATTGTCTCTTCATATTGCCCCAGATTACACATGTATCCTAACGGCTTACTATTAAGCTGTACAAGTTCATCATATTGTTTTTCATTATATATGTACATAATATATTCTGGATGATTTATTAATTCATTTGTTATTGCTGATATCTTTTCTTCCTTTGATAATAATTTATCCTGTGGCAATCCTAAATATTTATAATAATCTGCCGCTTCCTTTTCTCCTAATGACATAAGCAGTTCTTTCTGGCTGCTAATATTTCTTGCTATACACAGGTTATTATCTTTATATGTACCATTCTCTTCTGAGTTATCAATAAATGTTCTTAATTGCATTAACTTCTTTGTCATATCAGATGCATTGCCATTATATTCGTCCAATACTTCTGCAACAATATTATTACGCACTTCTGGATTCATACCCGCAAGCTTCTTTAATGCTTCTTTAAACATCTTCAGATTATTGTCTATGACACATTCAAATTTATTGCCTTCCTCGTGACCTTTTCTTATGTTATTTTTTTCATTTTCATACACTGGAATACTCATACATCCTAGTTTTCTCTCTACAATTTCTTTATTGAACTCACTCCTATAGTATTCTTCTATGCCACTTTCAATATTATCTGCATCATCCAATTCATCATATAATTCCTCGAACTGACACCATACTCCGCCACAATCTTCTACGAAATTATCTCCCTTAGTTTTTAAAAGTTTTACATAACGAGCATTATATGTTTCATCATATTTTTCTATATTTATCTTATGACGCCAGTCATCACCAAAATCATATGTATAGCGAATCCACTTATAATTATTAAAAAATTCATCTATGGCAACTGATTTTTCATCATACCATTCACGCCATCCATAGACATCTTCATCATCACTAATCACAATATTTTCTGATGGCAGCGTAAATTCATGCAAATGCATATCTTCCCAGCCAAATAATATCTGTATTATTCTATGGACATCAAAAAAAGTAACCTTATCTGGAATTATCACTCTTCTCCATATTGGTGGATGTGAATCTTCTATTACTATCTTACATACA
>ENA-OPWW01001111-OPWW01001111.1-human-gut-metagenome-genome-assembly--contig:-NODE-1111-length-11133-cov-1.398357_pt1 | contig 11133 bp, 8 predicted proteins | sample MGYA00241513_ERZ502018 | MGnify/ENA primary metagenome ERZ502018 (study PRJEB25962, sample SAMEA2042987) | human gut metagenome | biome: human gut; feature: human-associated habitat; material: faeces...
GAAAGTATGCTGTCCGTTTGTTCACCATATCCCTTTTTCTGTTGAAAACATTGATCATACCTGATTTGTAATTCATTACGACCATATTTCAACAGGTTCTTAACCGTAAGCAACCGTTTTTCAACAAGATTATCACCTATATAAACAAATGGAAGGAGAAGAGATATCGTCTGAAAATCGATATCCTCTATATTCTTCAACTCATAGATGCTAACCATATTTCCGTATCGTTTCCGGTAGGAAAGTAGCTGCTCGATTTGGCGATCGGATAGAAAAGGTAATCGCTTCAGTTGTTCTTCCGTCACGGCATTCAAATCAAAAGGATGCTCAGTTAAATAAGATAAATCGGCATACAAACTTTCGATACGCTCCGTATCCTCGGTTTCCAAGGCTAGTTCCTCTACATACTCCATCCACTTATCAACAGAATATTCTATTTGAGAATTAGCGTAATAACTATTTATCAACAGGATTATCGACAAGATTATAAACAATCGTTTCATAGCTAAGTATCATTTAAAAAGAGAATGATAAACCAAGACCGGTACTCATCCCTAAAATCGGATGGTAAATAGAGGCTACATCTATCGTAAAGCAAGAAAAGTTATAACCAATTCCTAAAGAGGGCAGGAGAGGAGCGGTCTGTATTCCGGCACGAATAAAAAAAGAATCGAAAGCGGTGTATTCAAGACCAAAGTTTCCAACAACTAGGTTTTCATTTTCCGTTCCTACACTTCCTGTAATTAACAGACTGTTTATAATCTCCCATTGAAAACTTATTTGAATTAAATAATAATTAAAATCTTCTATTTCAATATCTTTATCTCCTATAGAAACAGAAGGAAAATTCATTATTAACATTCCTATTAACAACTTATCAATAGAAGAGAAAGTGATTCCAATATCTGTTGACAGTCTGGATCTTGTATTTTCCAATAGATCAGTTTGCAAGAAACTATAGTGAACTCCAAGCCCTAACGCCCATTGATCCCCCAAGCGTTTTCCTCCCAGCACACGAACCATCATCTCCCTGTACTTATCAAACCCGAAAACAGAGATATCAACACCTGCGGATAATAGTTGATTCGGATAATAAAAACTACCGGACATCGTACCCAGTTCTTTCAACATGTACCGATTAAAGTATTCTAAGTGAATAGATTTTTTCTCTTTATCGACAATAAGGGCCGGATTGAATAAAATAGATTGCGTCGCCACATTCCCTCCCATTCCCACGCTACGAACATCCGGTAAACGTAAGTTATCAACACCATGTACATACAATGAAAATACCCCCGCAAACAGGGATAGCAATAGATATTTCATAGTTAAGATTTTGTATGGTTTCTACTTATTCTTCAAGTTTTTCTTATTATCCTTATTTATCCTACGCTGTACCTTTTTAATATCCTCATTAGGAGAAAGTTGTTCAGGCTTAATCCCCCTTTGCAATAACATATCACGTACAGCAGTATTGTTATCAATATGTTCTTTTTCAATAGGAGATTGTCCATATAGATCCTTCGCTTGCACATTTACATTTGTCATTTCAGTCGCTAGGTCTTTAGCTTTTATACTTATAGTCGGTAAAAAATCAGCGATAGGTCTATTCGTGGGGACGTTCATTCTCTTTTTCAACATCTGTGTACTTAAATTGAATAAAGCTTGATCTCCCTTAGAACGAATAATCGCGAATCCTTTATTATCAATACCTCTTTCGTATAAGATTCCAGATAATTGTTTTTCAGTCTGACTCAATTTTTCCCTGGCCTTTAAGCGTTCACAATCCAATAGACGTTGTTCAATCACCTCGGCCTTACGGGTTTGTACCGCAAAATAAGTCTGTGCGAAAGCGACTTGTGGTTTACGGCTATCACCATTTTGTGCGATTAAATAGCATGCGTAGCGTGTTAATAAGATGTCATCTATTTGTTTTTCAACACCATAACCTATTGAAACCATTTTCCCGACGTCGGGAAAATGGTTTTGTACATCTTCTCCCGCATTCCGGCACGCTTCTTTGGCTTTCACCACTACATTATTGATAAAGTTATCCCATTTGGCATATCCTAATAGGGGTTGCAACTCTCTGGCACTCCAGCATTCTATGCCTTCTACCTCACATGAAATGGATTCGAATTTTCCGAATAGGGCGGTAATTTCTTCTTTCTTCATAGTTAATATATTCTTAAGTTGTTGTCAATTGCGCAAATGTAATGTTTTATATTCATTTAGCAAGTTATTAACAGATAAATGATGCTGAGAGTCACGCAGTATTTATATTTTCGCGGTATATGATACGAAAAGGGATATATTGTGTTTTGGCTCTACTTGTTCTCTGTAGCTTTAAAGGGATGGCGCAGGCGGTAAAGACAAATATTGTTCCGGAAGATTATCAGAAAGCTCAACTGTATGAAGGTGATACAATGGCTGTCGTCAACCTTCGGGAAGTTTTTATATATCCTCAAGTTAAGTTTAAGAATAAGCGTGAACAAGCCAAGTACAATAAGTTGGTACGAGACGTAAAGCGTACTTTGCCCTATGCCAAGATGGTGTATGATACGTTGATAGAGACCTACGAATACATGGAAACCTTACCGAATGACAAGGCCCGCCAAGCCCACTTGAAACGGATGGAGAAAGAGTTGTTCGCCCAATATAAACCGGAACTAAAAAAATTATCCTTCTCGCAAGGCAAGCTACTTATCAAACTGATCGATAGGGAATGTAATCAATCCAGTTACAATTTACTGAAAGCCTATCTGGGAAGTTTCCGTGCGGGCTTTTGGAATTTCTTCGCAGGCATGTTCGGAGCCAGTCTGAAATCGGAATACGACCCGAAAGGTAAAGATGCCATGACCGAACGGGTCGTCGTATTGGTTGAGAATGGTTTAATCTGATAGTTGCTTGAAGAAATCCCAGATCACGATACCGGTAGTAACCGATACGTTCAAGGAATGCTTTGTACCGTATTGAGGTATTTCAATACATATATCACAGTTATCAACCACATTTTGTTGAACGCCTTTTACTTCGTTACCCATGACGATAGCGTATTTCTTTGTCTTGTCTAACTGCAAGTTATCTAACATGACACTACCTTCCGCTTGCTCTACGGCACATACCGTATACCCCTCTTGGCGCAGTTTATCAACAGCCTCCGGGGTATCCTTGAAATATTCCCAATCTACGGTTTCTTCCGCTCCTAAGGCGGTCTTATGGATCTCCGCGTTCGGAGGGCAAGCCGTAATACCACAAAGATAAATAGCCTCTACCCGGAAAGCATCGGAGGTACGAAACACGGAACCCACGTTATTAAGACTTCTAATATGGTCTAAAACAACGATTAAAGGTATCTTCTTACTTTCCTTAAAAGCCTCGGGAGTCAGGCGGTTCAATTCGGTTACTTTTAATTTTCGCATAACAAATATCTTTGACCGCGAAAGTAGCGAATATCCGTGGATATGCCGTTGAAAAGCTATTAATAAGTAGTGGACATAAAATGAAAAATATTTCTTGCTTTATTCAAATACTTGTCCATACACCCCCCTTTCTCAAATTAGCAAATGAATAAGCCACTTATTTATTACGCGCTATCAACAGCCCTTATACACCTATTGACAGCCTTGCTGGAGGATCTATTTTTTCACAATCAAGGTTATCAACAATAAACAGCTAAATATTCATAAAGTCTATAACTATAAGAACTACAATCTATAGATAGACATCCATGCTGTTGGTATCCTTTTGATAAACCGTTCACAGACTTTAATAAGTCAATAACCAAAGATTGTAACAAAAATGTATTAACCATTTCAACAGCCTATCATATTCATCATATTTATTTTTAAAATTAAAGATTAATAAGAATATAATATAATGATTGTGGATAACTCTTGAGGGTTGAGGGCAACTCATCCATCGGTGGCAAAGATAAGAATCTTTCTTGTTATTTCTATAAATGAAGAAAGTTTATACCTTTGTGCTTTGTGAACAATAGGTTGATAAACTAGATAAGATGAAGATTATCAGTAATACTTTCTGTGGATAATATTGTTTATATATAGTGAAAAGCCTATTGGGAGCAGTAGAAACAGGAATCATTAATATATAAGGCTATGTTGACAAACCAATCAATCGGGTACATGGATGCGCCCGTTCCTAAGGATTTAGACCTTAAGGAAGCGATCGACAAGTTACGTAAAGAGAAGAATGCGATTATTTTGGCGCATTACTATCAAACAGGCGATATACAAGATATAGCGGACTATGTGGGAGACAGTCTGGCCTTGGCACAATGGGCGGCTAAGACGAAGGCGGATATCATCGTGCTTTGTGGGGTTCACTTTATGGGAGAGACGGCGAAGATCCTCTGCCCGGATAAGAAAGTGCTGGTACCGGACTTGAATGCCGGTTGCTCCTTGGCGGATAGTTGTCCGGCTACGGAGTTCGCCGAGTTCGTCAAGCAACATCCCGGTCATACGGTAATCTCTTACGTGAATACGACCGCCGCCGTGAAAGCGGTCACGGATGTGGTGGTTACTTCCACGAACGCCCGCCAGATCGTGGAGAGCTTCCCGGAAGGTACACCGATGATTTTCGGTCCGGATCGTAACTTAGGTAATTATATCAATAGCATCACGGGACGTAATATGTTGCTTTGGGATGGCGCTTGCCACGTGCATGAGCAATTCTCATTGGAGAAGATCTTATCTTTGAAGAAACAGTACCCGAATGCGGAAGTGATCACCCATCCGGAATGCAAGCAGCCGGTTATACAGGTCTCAGACTTCGTAGGATCGACCGCGGCTTTGCTGAAGCATACCATTAAGTCCGACGCAAAACAATTCATTGTAGCGACGGAAAGTGGCGTTATTCACGAGATGCGCAAGCGGAGTCCGGATAAGGAATTCATCCCGGCTCCTCCGAACGACAGTACTTGCGCTTGCAACGAATGTAATTTCATGCGCTTGAACACGATGGAGAAGCTATATAATTGCTTGAAGTTCGAGATGCCGGAGATATTCGTGGACGAGGAGGTACAGAAGAAGGCCATCAAACCGATCAAGAAGATGTTGGAGATCTCTGAGAAGCTGGGACTCTGATCCAAACAAATGCGGGATAGGTCTCAACCGATAGGCCGGACTTGAGTGATATAAAAGCTAAGCCCGGTCTATTATATGTAAATAATCAAAATTATGTACAATATCTACAACTATCCTTATAATCATTTGATTTTAAAATATTTATCCTATTGTTGTAGATAGGAAAACATCTACAATAGTAAGTCTTTATCTACCATCATTTCCCGCTTTTAGTAAGTGTCTTTGCCATGCCGTCAAAGGAATTTTCTACACTCTACGTATATAATCAGTCCGTTTTTCTTCCTTTCTTTATATAGATAAAATATTAATATATAAGTATTTGTGGTTTTTTATGGTATAAAACAAAAGTTTTACACATGGAAAACATTTGTTTTCATAGAAGAAAACTAAAGTTTTGTACTGAAGAAACTTCTGTTTTCCCATATAGAAACTTTTGTTTCCCTAGGAAGAAACCATCTGCTTCGCTACTCGAACTCGGACGATCCCGGGAAAGAATATATCAAGAATGATCGCTATTAATTACCGTAACATTCTGAATTTAGTTACTTTTGCGTAGAAATCTAATTGTAATTCTCAATATCATGAAAAAGATAGGACTAATGTTGGCCTTATTATGGGTGATTTGTGCGCTCTCGTGGGCTTCTTCTCCGGATGCCCGTATTAAGGGGCAGTTAATAGATGCCTCTACGAATCAAGTGATTAATTATGCGGATATCTTTCTGTTTACGATGGGAAGTGAAAAACCTTTGCAACAGACTTTTCCGGACGATCAAGGACGTTTCTCGTTTACTAAGGTGGCTCCGGGTAATTATGTGGTCATGGTCCGTCTGATGGGATATGATGTGTTTACAAAGAATGATATCATCTTGGATGCCTCGTCTCCGGTGGATTTAGGTAAGTTGATGATGAGTCCTTTGGAGGTAGGTATCGCCGAAGTGGAGGTAGTGGCCGAGAAACGTCAATTGGTTTATAAGTTGGATAAGAAAGTGGTCGAGGCCTCTTCCAATATGATGGGAGGAGGCGGTTCCGCCGTGGATATATTAGAGAATACGCCTTCCATACGGGTAGACGCGGAAGGCGATGTTACTTTTCGTGGAAGCAGCGGCTTTTTGGTTTACATAGATGGTAAGCCGAGTGTCTTCTCGGGTACACAGGCTTTGGAGCAAGTCCCGGCCGGGCATATAGAGAATATAGAGATTATCACGACGCCCTCCGCCAAGCATGATACGGAAGGCGACGTGGGTATCATTAATATTATCACGAAGAAGCATTCCCAGCGGGGATTGAGTGGGATGGTGAATCTCTCGGGAAGTACGTGGCTTTCCCGCCATGTCGATTTCTTGTTGGCACAGCAACATCAGCGTTCCCGTTGGTACATCGGCGGACAGTGGACAGACCGGTTGCGCAAGAGTGATTTCGACCAAGAGAAGATGACGGTGGTGGGCGATCAGACCACTACCTCGCATTCCGTCGGGCCTCGTACGGGAAACAGCTATCATTATACGATGAAAGGCGGTTGGAGCCTGAATCTTCCCAAGACAACCATCGCGTTGGATCTGGAGGGCGGCTATGGCGGACTATAAGGAACCCCGTTCGGTAGCGGGCGGCTCTCCGGTGACGGAAGATTATCGAAGCATAGATGATTATGATAATGATGAGAATATAGGTTTGGGAAGTCTGGCGGTACAGCATAAGTTCAACGATAAGGGACACGAGCTTTCCGGTAGTGCCTATTACAAATATGGCGGTCATGCCTTGGAATATTTCTTTAACGACTTGATGTCCTTGGAAGGGCAACGCCAACAGGTGCTTATGAGGCCGAGCACCGGGAAACGATGCGTATCAATCTGGATTACGCCTTGCCTTTCGGAAAAGGAGGTAAGCTAGAGGCGGGTTACCAATATTATTCTTATCTGGAAGACGGCGATTACAATATGGAATGGTGGGACCCCAAGGGACAAACGTTCTTTTGGCGTGATGATATCTACAACACGTTTTATTTTCAAGAAGGGGTGAATTCTATCTATACGATTCTTTCCCATACGTGGAAGAATTTAGAGGCGCAAGCCGGCGTTCGGGGAGAGCATACGCATACGGTCTTGCGAAGTTCCGTGGAGGGAGCGGATCGTACGAAGAATCGTTTTGAGTTTTTCCCATCGGTGCATTTGGGCTATACGTTCCCGAATGAGCATCGTTTGTTGGCTTCCTATTCCCGTCGTACCACACGTCCGCAGCTTTTCTATATGGAGCCTTATATCACGTATCGCGACTTTTATACGGCCGAGATCGGTAATCCGGATATACGTCCGGAGTACATCAACTCCTTTGAATTGAACTACCGGAAGAGTTTCGGGGAAAACACGGTATCCGCCACCGCCTTTCATCGGTATCGGAAGGATAAGATCGAGCGGTTGCGTGTTCCCTATTCAGCCGGTGTAACCTTGGATTCGATGGCGAACGTAGGACATGATTACTCGACAGGTATCGAGCTAAGCGTCAGCCTGCATCCGGTGCGCTGGTGGAATACCACGGTCAACGGAAACGTTTATCACTATAAGGTGAAGAACGAACAGGCCGCCGGTGGAAATACGACCTCAAGCACCAATTACGATATCCTATGGAATAACCTGTTTAATCTGGGGAAATACACCCGTATCCAATTGGATGGTAGTTTTGTAGGCCCTTCCGTAACGACGCAGGGCCGTACGGACGCTTATTGGTATGCGAACGTAGCCGTCCGTCAGCAACTATGTAACCGAAAACTAACCGCCACCTTAGCTTTCCGGGATATTTTCCGTTCTGCCAAATATATCAGCGATATCCAAACGGCAGATTTACGCTCCCTGACACGTATCAAACCCAAATATCCACAAATCACGTTGACGTTGAGTTGGACATTTAATAGTTTCAAAGCTAAATCCACCCAAGCGAAAGAAGATCGCTCGGAGATGTTTGAGGGTATAAAGCATTGATATTGTATCTTTACTATATTGGTTTGTCTTCGGGAAACAACTACGATTGCAAATAAATTCTGCAGTCGTAGTTGTTTCCCTCTTTTACGGATGGTGGAATTTGGTTCTTGGCATTAATCGCTGCGAAAGGAGCGGAGAAGATAACAGATCAGATCATCTGGTCATTGCGTTCTTCTAGGCTTTCTTTTTAGGATGATATAAACAGGGTTTCTCTATGTATTTCCAGGATAACATACCCAATCCGGTGCTAAGGATAGTGGTAAGAGCCAATGTCAATATAAAGCTATACCGATCAAGTCCGTAATGAATGAATATCTGGATGATCGGGAAATGAATCAAGAAGATACCATACGAGAAATTTCCCATCCGATTGAATACATGTAACCACTTGAATCCATAAGCTACCGTGATAATGATAGAGGCTAGAGCGATAGGCTCGAAAATACTCAGCAACAGATACTCTCTACCCAATAAAAGAAATAGGCTGACAGGGAACAAATATCTCATATATTTTCGAAAAATAGGGAAATAGGCAAGTATGATAATACCAGAACAAAAGTACATCATTTGTCCGGGGAATTGTCTTTTCATGAATTCATAAATAGGGTTGTGTGTCATATCATCTAAATAATTACACGTTGTCGAGTAGATGAAAGATAAGATATAAATAAGAAGTAGGCATACTAATTTGTTATATCTTTTCAGTAACCAATAGATAATGGGTATGGTGATATATAGCATGAATTCAACCTTGATAGTCCATAAAGACCCATTCATCGCTTGTAAAGGATTGGTATCGAATACGCCGGGTAAATCCGGCGATAAAAAGTTAAATGTAAGTAAATTACAGATAAGATAGGTGTATAAGCTAGAAGAGGTGAGGTATTCCCTGCAGGATAAGGAAGTAAGGAATAATCCGATTAAGGCACATAATAAAATAGTCAAGCTGTAGGCGGGCATAATACGTTGAATACGTTTACGGAAAAAAATCCGGGTATTAGGCGTACGTAAGAAGCTAAACATAACAAGAAATCCACTAATAATAAAGAAACCTTTCACTCGAAATCCTCCGCTAACAAACCAAAAAGGATCAGTATCTGTCAGTGTGCTGAAATGGTTGAACATGACAGAATACGCAAGAAAGAAGCGAATAAAATCAAAATTATTCGCTTCTTTTACTTGATTTATTAATCTGGAGTTGAGTAAAACTTTCTCTGATTGATTCATTGTTCTATTTGACTACAATGATTTTTGTTACAACGCTCTCTGAGGCTTCCTCTGTGGAAGCTAGTACAAGATATACGCCTGTCGCTACACGTGATCCGCTTGCGTTCCGGCAATTCCAGATAGCTTGCCCCCCCAAGGATTTAGTTTGATAAATAATATTTCCGTTTAAATCCGTGATTTTTACATTCGAATTATCCATTAATCCTACAATCGTTACTTTATCCATATGTTCGGGACGTACCGGATTAGGATATGCGTAGATCTCCGAGTAATCAGATTTACCTTCCGAAGCTTCTCCTTGATAGGAATTTAGTCCTTTATCGGTACCGATAAAAACTTCACCGGTCTTATCGTTTATCTCTATATCGTATATGTTATCGGAAAGGAGCGGGCTATTGGTCGTATTAAATTGATAAACGATTGTCTCATTATCATTATCTAGAACATAGACGCCATTTCCTTTGGTTCCAATCCATTTTCGATTACCTGCGTCTACTTTTAGGGTCGTGACGACAACGTTATCTAAGAAATAAGCGAGATTGCCAGTTTCCTCATTGGTATATTTTACCCTTGTACAACGTGTAGCGGCTTTATCCTCAGCGGAAGAGATCCTAGGTTTAGTGAAGTATACGGCTCCCCGATTCGTACCAACCCAGATATATCCATCCTTATCCTCGGCTACGCATGTATAATTACTAGGAGTCAATTCTTTTCCGTCGGTATCAATAAGTGTAGTAAACTCATACGAGGAAACTTCGTCTAAAGACTCGCTATTCGGTATCATTACAAGTTTAGGGGTGTTACGAGGCACATAAATCCATTTGTCGTTAGTGGAGGTTATAAGTATATCGTTTATTGTATAAACTCCTCTAAGTTGCTCGATATCCAAACGATGCCATGCTCCTGCTTTGTCAAGAACAAGTACCGCATGGTTAACCTCTGAGCTTGTCATCCACAAATTTCCATTTTTATCAAAGGCCAGTCCATCTATATAACAATAACCGGACCCATAGCCTCCTGCGGTTTCTTTAAAGGCATTCTTTTCATTGTATGACTGGACGGGAGTTCCATTCTTATATTGGATAACGCCATCACCCATGGAAGAGGCGTATACGATCTCATCATTAGAATCATCGGTCGTTACGGCTATACTTGTATAGTCTCGTGGATTTCTTGGTAAATTGAGTTTCTTTTGGGCTTCTTTAGGATCGATAAAAGACCATTTATCATAATCGTATGTAAGAATATAACCTCCTTTGTCGAAGCGCTTACCATTTAGGAGGTCTTTACCTCCTATGATCATATATACTTTATCATTTTTACAAACAATATCGAATGCGCTATTGCTGTAAGGTTCGTCTAAAATGATAGGTTCATTAAGAGCCTCAAAACTATTTGATCCTTTCCGTTGGATAGAACGTAGCCCTTTGCTTCCTTCCGCTATCCAATATTTGTCTGTTTGATAGGTACTGATATCATTGATACTTAAGTTTATTTGGTCAAACTTTTGCGTATCGGATACGATGAAAACCCTTGAGTTATCTATACATGCTAATTTTTCGCCTATTACTTTCATGTATTTTAGGGTTGAGCTATTTATTATTCGGGAAAGCTCTCCATTGTTTTCATAGAAGATACCTTGCTGACTGACCAAGTAGAACAAAGTATTCTTGAATGAAGCGATAGCTGAGATCGTATGACTATCGGAAAGGTTTGATAATCCATAGGGCTTCCAGTTTGCCTTATCCAGTAGGTTCTCTTTTAATGAGGCGTATATAATCCCCGAAGATACTTCTGCCTTATTGGTTGTAGAGGCATATATATTGCCA
>ENA-OPWW01001114-OPWW01001114.1-human-gut-metagenome-genome-assembly--contig:-NODE-1114-length-11123-cov-1.433502_pt1 | contig 11123 bp, 8 predicted proteins | sample MGYA00241513_ERZ502018 | MGnify/ENA primary metagenome ERZ502018 (study PRJEB25962, sample SAMEA2042987) | human gut metagenome | biome: human gut; feature: human-associated habitat; material: faeces...
CGCCGCTTTGTTTTTTCTGTCATGTCAGTTCACGCTTTCCGTGGTGGAAACGTCCTCTGTGGCGGGGAGGGTGTGAATGCCGTCGTCGCTGGGCGGCGTTACGGTGTTGGATTTCAGCTCGGGCAGCAGCTCACTGAGTACTTGCAGGGTGTTGGGCGTCGAGCCATTCACATGGGGGCTGAGCGTATACACCTCCGGGCGGCCTTTTTCATTGGTGGACTCAAAGTACAGCTCGAGCCAGAAGGAGATGGGGGGATCGTACTGGTATTCCTGCACGGCGAAGATGTCGCTGCCGCCATTATCGGAATCCTGAACGTCCTGCATCAGCGCGGCGTAGACCTGTTCAGCCTGCGCGGCGGTGAGGGCATAGTCCTTTGTGTTGGAGTTCTCATCGTAATAGTAGCAGTAGCTGTCGAGGAAGCGCGGCGTGTCGCCGAGGTGATCGCAGCCGTAGCCGAGGACACGGCGGAGCACGGACTCTCTGCACATATAGAGCGCGTTCACGCGCGCCGTGGCGGACGAGGGCGCGGTGAGCTCGCTTCTCCGCAGGTAGAGCGAATAGGAGCGCGAGAGCTGCGAGCCGTCCTTGAGGTAGTAGGTCAGGCGCAGGGAGAAGTGTTCGATGTCGTCATGATCGCTCTGGGAGAGCGTATCCGCGTCCCATGCGTCTGCGATGCGCGCCTGCTCGTTCCGGTTTTTGACGATGGCCTGGTGTGCCGCGGTGAGACGGCGGATGGTATCGGCGTCGTCGGTCGTGACGTTCGTCATGCCGGAGAAGGTGTAGTAAACGGATTCGATCTCGCTCTCGTCCGGCACGTGCTTTTCATAGCCCGTGAGGTCGAAGCTCATCGCAACGCCGAGCAGCACAAGAGCAAGCGCGACGATGGCCGCGCCCTTTGCGCCCGCGCGGAAGACGCGGAAGCTCTTTTTGATGAGCATCTCGGCGACAAAGTAGCCCACAAGCCCCGCCGCCGCCATGCAGAGGATCGTGCCGGGCAGGGAATCGTTGCCGCTCGAGCGGTACTGACCGAAGAGGAAATAGTAGAGGAACTGCCCGAGGGCAACGGCGGTACAGAACGCCACGCCGTACTTGAAGATGGGCGTCGCCCACGGGAAGGCGACCGTCGAGCCGGTCATCTCGCTCTTGCGCGTGCGGTAGAGAAGCAGCGCGATGAGGGCGATGACAAGTCCCGCGAGCGCGTAGGCGGCGAGGATCATGAAAGAGCGGTGCTCAAGCGCGTAGGCAGTCACATAGTACGAGTCGCTCTCGCAGGTCTCGATCGAGGCGATGTCCACCTCGGGGTACATATAGAGGGGCGGGGAGAGGAAACCGAGCGCAACGTCGGTGTGCCCACTGTAGCCGTAGAGGAAATTGCCCGCAAAGTTGCGCAGCAGATATTCCATTCCCGGAACGAGGATATTGCCGACGAAATAGAAGACGGGCGCGGCGAGGATCTGCCCCGTCATCATCATGCACAGCGCGGCGAAGGAGTAGAAAAAGACGGCTTCGAGCATGGCGCTGCCCATGGCCGCGCCAGTGACGCTCCAGAAACTGAGGTGCAGCGGGGCGGAGACCGCCGCGCCGAGCAGAAACGTGACGAGGATGGTGGAAAGCTGGCAGAACAGTCCCGTGAGGTAGGCGGTCAGAAAGATGGTCTCGCGCCGCACGGGGAGCGCGTGGAAGCCGTTCGTCGCGCGGCTCTGCGTCAGGTGCGAGAAGGCGAGCATCGCAAAGAAAAGGCCGAAGAAGAAGGAAATGAAGATGCCGCCGCGCACGCCGGTATTGAGCAGCAGGTAGGATGCATCCGCTGCGCTGTAACCGCCCTGATAGGCGGAAAGCTCTGAAAAGAGCATGACCGGCACGAGGAAAAGCCACAAGGCGGTGTAGCCGAGCCAGAGGGGCCAGGTGTGCTTGAGCTGGCTGCGGAATAGGGTCTTATCAAAGAACGATGTCGCGGATCGCATAGTCCTCACCTCCCAGTTCATAGATGAAAATTTCTTCAAGTGACAGCGGCACCGCGTCGATAAAGATCGGGTGCAGCGCGGCGAGCTGCTGTTCCAGTTCCTCTGCACTGCCGCGGCAGATGAGCGTGTGGACGCGCCCGGTCTGCGCGTGGTGCAGCACCTTGATCTCCTGCGGCAGGGCGGGCAGCTCCGCGCCCTCGAAGGCGAGCTGGAGCTTGACGGTATAGTCCTGCAATTCGCTCAGCGAATGCTCAAGCAGGAGCTTGCCGCGGCTCATCACGCCCACGTGGTCGCACACGTCCTCCAATTCGCGCAGGTTGTGCGACGAGACAAGCACTGTCGTGCCGCGCTCGGCAACGTCCTGCAAGATGAGGCTCCACACCTGACGGCGCATCACCGGATCCAGACCGTCCACCGGCTCATCCAGAATGAGGTACTCCGGCATACAGCACATGGTCAGCCAGAAGGCCGCCTGCTTCTGCTGGCCCTTGCTCATGCGGCGCAGCGGCCGCTTTTCATCGAGCGCGAAGACCTCGCGGAGCTTTTCAAAGCGCTCCTGATCGAACTTCGGGTACAGCCCGCGGTAAAAGCGCATCATATCGCGCAGCCCCGCCTGCATAAAGTAGAACCAGTCGTCGGGGATGGAGGCGATGCGCGCCTTCACGTCCGCGTTTTCCCAGACGGGCTGGCCGTCAAAGGTCACGCTGCCGCTGTCCTGATGATAAACGCCCGTCAAGTGGCGCAGCAGCGTCGTTTTGCCTGCGCCGTTTGGCCCCACAAGGCCGTAGACCGCGCCGCGCGGCACGCTCAGATCCGCGCCGTCGAGCGCGGCAAAGCCGTCAAAGGTCTTTTTAAGACCGCGTACTTCGATCATTTCGCGTCTCCCTCCCTGCACAATGCTTGAATGTCTTCCTCGCTCACGCCCATGGCGCGCAGCTCCTGCAAAAGCTCTTTGAGCTGATGCTCAAGCGATAAGCGGCGCGCGTCGTCCTGCGCGCGGTAGGTGTGCACGGCAAAGCAGCCCTTGCCGGGCACGGAGCAGCAGTAGCCGCTCGTTTCCAACTCGTTGTAGGCGCGCTGGATGGTATTGGGGTTGATGGCAAGCTGCGTCGCCAGCGCGCGCACCGAGGGGAGCTTATCCCCGTCGGCGATCGCGCCCGAGACGATCAGCCGCCGCAGTCCGTCGCACACCTGCTCGTAGATCGGGCGCGCGTCGCGGTAATTTAAGGTGATCATGGCATTCCTCCTGCATTCATCGGCTGCACAGCACGGCGAGCAGCAAAATGCCGAGCAGCAGTACAACAAGAACCGGGATCAGAAATATCAAGTGGAACATAGGCGCCTCCTGCTGTATTAAGTGTGTTAGTACAGTTAGGATAGCATGGCGGACACCGGTTGTCAAGCGGGGAATGCAAAAAATTTCCGCCGTTTTGCTGTGCAAATCACTAAATGTAGGTAAAGAATGCATTAAAATTTATGCAGAATGTATGATTTGCCATGCGCGCACGACAAAAAACGACACTTGCCCCGTTGACAGCGGGCGGCCGATTTGGTATTCTCTGAGATATGAAAGAAATTCATCAAACGTTTTACGGAATGTGATTTTTGGGAAGGAGAAGTGTATGGAACAGTTTATGAAGATCAACACTGCGGTCAACGGCTTCGTCTGGGGACCGGTGATGCTGGCGCTGCTGGTCGGCACGGGCATCTACCTGAGCATCGCTGTGGGCTTTATCCAGTTCACCAAGATCGGCTACTGGTGGAAAAACACCATCGGAAAGATCTTTAAGAAGGGCGAGGCCGGCGACGGCGAGATCACGCCGCTGCAGGCCGTGTCCACGGCCCTTGCCTCCACCGTCGGCACGGGCAACATCGCGGGCGTCACGGGCGCGATCATCTTAGGCGGCCCCGGCGCCGTGTTCTGGATGTGGGTGTCGGCGCTTTTTGGCATGGTGACCAAGTTCTCTGAGGTCACGCTCGCCGTCAAATACCGCGAGCGCAACGAAAAGGGCGACTGGTGCGGCGGCCCCATGTACTACATTAAAAACGGCCTCGGTCCGAAGTGGAAGTGGCTCGGCGGTGTGTTCGCCGTGCTCGGCGCCATCGCGGCGTTCGGCATCGGCAACATCGCACAGGTGCACTCCATCGCGGATTCCGTCAAGTCCGTTGCCGTCGCGTTCAATGAAAACGCGGCGAGCAGGGAGACGATGATCTGCCTCATCACCGGCATTTGCGTCGCCATCTTCGTCGCGCTGGTGCTGCTCGGCGGCGTCAAGCGCATCGGTCAGGTCACGGAAAAGCTCGTGCCCGGTATGGCCGTCATTTACATCGTCTGCGCGCTTATCGTCGTGTTTGCGAATGTCAGCGCCGTTCCCGGCGTGTTCGCTTCCATCTTCAAGGGCGCTTTTAACCCCGCTGCCGTCACCGGCGGCGCAGCGGGCATTTCCATCAAGCTTGCGATGACCAAGGGCGTCGGCCGCGGCGTTTTCTCCAACGAGGCGGGCCTCGGCTCCGCGCCCATCGCGCACGCCGCCACCTCGGAAAAGAACCCCGTCAAGCAGGGCCTTTACGGCATCTTTGAGGTCTTTATGGATACCATCGTCATCTGCACGCTCACGTCCCTTGTCGTCCTCTGCTCCGGCGCGGCGGACGGCAATTACGGCAACGCGGCAGCTGCGGGCGTTCCCACGGCGGTCGCGGGCTTTGCCACAGTCTTCGGCGACAAGGCGGGCTCTCTGATTCTTGCGGTCGGCCTGCTGCTGTTTGCCACGTCCACCATCCTCGGCTGGGCGCTCTACGGCACGCGCTGCGCGGAGTTCCTCTTTGGCAGCAAGATCATCCGCCCCTATCAGATCATCTTCTGCCTCGTCGTTGTGGCCGGCGCGGTCGCGGACCTGACGCTCGTGTGGGATATCTCCGACACGCTCAACGGCCTCATGTCCATCCCGAACCTCATCGCGCTGCTGCTGCTGAGCCCCGTGGTCATCAAGGTGACGAAGGAGCATTTCGCGGGACTGAGAAAATAATCGAAACAGCGGCGAGGCCGCTTTTTGAGTGAGAACGCATGTGCTGAAAAGAGACGGCCTTGGCTGTCTCTTTTTTCTTCTGTTTTGCCGCGAGGGACGGGAAAAAGCAAAAAAGCGGTATCATTTCACAGGTTTTGCTTTACAATAGGAAAAAGCTGTGCTATCATAATTCAGCACGATTATCGTGCGCATTCCCGCACTTAGGACGTGGAGGATTCACCGACCCGCCGCTCAGTGTTGGGAGAATTTATGAAAGGTGGATATCACACTATGATGCTCAAAGACCAGAAGACGGCTATCATCGAAGCCAACCGCACCCACGAAGGCGACACCGGTTCTCCGGAGGTTCAGGTCGCTATCCTCACCGAGCGAATCGCTCAGCTCACCGAGCACCTCAAGCAGCACCCGCAGGACAACCACTCCCGCCGCGGCCTGTACAAGATGATCGGTAAGCGCCGCAGCCTGCTCGACTACCTCATGAAGAAGGACATCGAGCGCTATCGTACCCTGATCGCCAAGCTGGGTATCCGTAAGTAAGTTTGAAAACAGGGTGGTGTGCATGCGCACCACCCTTCTTTCACACTTTCGCCCTTGGCACTTTCCCCGCGCGTATGAGAGCCTGCTATGCTTTAGCAGTTGAAAAAGCGGCGGCGTGACCGACGCTTTTTCAAGTGCTAAACGGTCGGCTCCCATACGGAATTTTACAAAAAAGGAGATCGACAAATGTCTACCATCATTACCCACAGACAGTTCCCCAACTACCACAAGTACGAGATGGAGCTCGCTGGCCGTCCCCTCACGCTTGAGGTCGGCAAGCTTGCTGAACTCGCCAACGCCGCCGTCATGGTCGGCTACGGCGACACCCGCGTGCTCGTCTGCGCCACGGCTTCCGCCCGCCCGCGCGACGGCATCGACTTCTTTCCCCTCTCCGTTGACTTTGAGGAGAAGCTCTACTCCGTCGGCCGCATCCCCGGTTCTTTCAACCGCCGCGAGGGCCGTCCCGGCGAAAAGGGCATCCTGACCAGCCGCGTCATCGACCGCCCCATCCGCCCGCTCTTCCCCTCCGACTTCCGCAACGACGTCTCCATCATGGCGACGGTCATGAGCGTCGACCATGACTGCTCTCCCGAGATCGCGGCTCTGATCGGCACCTCCGCCGCGCTCGCCATCTCCGATATCCCCTGGAACGGCCCTGTCGGCGCGCTCAAGGTCGGCCTTGTGAACGGCGAACTCGTGCTCAACCCCAACTCCGAGCAGCGCAAGGTCAGCGATCTCGACGTCACGGTCGTCTCGACCGGCAAGAAGGTCGTCATGATCGAGGCCGGTGCGAACGAAGTCGACAACGACACCATGTACAAGGCCATCGAGCTTGCCCACAACGAGAACCAGAAGCAGGTCGAGCTCATCAACCGCATGGTCGCCGAGATCGGCAAGCCCAAGTTCGACTACCCGCACGCGAGCTTCAATCAGGAGCTGTTCGACAAGATCGTCGAAAACTTCATGGACGAGGCCAAGGCCGCGATGGATACCGACGACAAGAACGTCCGCGAGGCCCGCTGGAACGAGATGATCGAGCACTGGCACGAGAAGTTCCTCGAGGAGTATCCCGATATGGATCAGTTCCTCGACGAGATCACCTATAAGTTCCAGAAGAAGATCGTCAAGGCGTGGCTGCTCGAAGGCCACCGCGTCGACGGCCGCCAGAAGAACGAGATCCGTCCTCTCGCTGCCGAAGTCGGCGTCCTGCCCCGCGTCCACGGCTCGGGCCTGTTCACCCGCGGCCAGACGCAGGTGCTCTCCGTTTGTACGCTTGACACGCTTTCCGCCGCCCAGAAGCTCGACACCATCTGGGAAGAGACCGAAAAGCGCTATATGCACCACTATAACTTCCCCGGCTACTCCGTCGGCGAGGCCAAGCCCTCCCGCAGCCCCGGCCGCCGCGAGATCGGCCACGGCGCACTGGCTGAGCGCGCTCTCGTGCCTGTGCTGCCCTCTCTGGAAGAGTTCCCCTACACCATCCGCTGCGTGTCTGAGGTGCTCTCCTCCAACGGTTCCACCTCTCAGGCATCCATCTGCGGCTCTACACTGTCTCTGATGGCGGCAGGTGTTCCCATCAAACGCCCCGTTGCAGGTATTTCCGTAGGTCTGGTAACAGGCGAAAACGATGATGATTTCATCGAAATTGCCGCCGAAGACATCCATAGCCTTTTTGCGCATGTCCGCTTTTATCTTATCGTTGACGATAGGCATCCGTAGCAGCAGCTTGCCTATCTTGTTGTCTATGAGTGGCAGGATGTTTTTCTTGATAATCTTCTCTACGATGAGCGGCACGCAGGATATGACGCGCGGCTTGATTTCGGAGAATGACTGCGCGATAATCTTTGGCGACGGCATGCGGGTGAGGAAATAAAGGTGTGCACCTGCCGAGAAACCGTAAAGAAAATCGTAGACCATGCCGAATACGTGTCCCATGGGAAGGTCTTTCAAACCCGGCCCGTCCGGCAAGGGCTTGTCGCATTGCAGGCGGAACCATGCAAGGCCGCCGGCTTTCGAGGTGCTTCCCTGTTCGAGTATGTCGGGCTGGCGGGCGCCGATGTGGAGCACATAATCTGCGGCAAATGTATTGCCGGTCATACGCGCCAGAGCATCGGCGTAGCCAACACGCGTACCGCTCGGGGTAAGTATCTTCTGGTGCGAGCTGCCGTTGCCGCCCGATTTGGAGAATGGCGGCTGCTGGTAGATGACGTACAGGGCATTTCCCTGATACCAGGGGTCGGAGAAATAGTTGAAGCCGGTGAGGCGGGTATAGAAATAAGGCACTTCCACAAGTGTACGGATGTTGACGTGGAAGTAGGAGTCGCCGTTGTGCCAGGCTCCGTCCTTGTTCAGACCGGGAAAGCGGGCGAGCCACAGGTTATAGCAATAGTCCGTCCACGCATCGGCTTCGGGCAGTTCACCGTAAACGGTAAAGGCTGCCATGGTGAGGATGCGGAAGGGCATCTGCCACACATGGTTGTCGGCGATGTGGTTTTCCAGGCGGTTGATATCGTGCATGTACATGCTGTTGCCGAATTCTTTTATTTCGTTCAGCAGGAATCTGCGCGTGGCATCGTCCAGAACATCGTACAGTGCGTCGTATGCCATGGAGCAGAGCGAAAGCAGGGTGGCTTCGTTGAAGTCGCCCACCACGTTTTTGTTGTCTCCCCAGGTGGCCATCTCCTTGACGCGCTTCACGGCTTCGTCGGCATAGCGGCGGTCTTTGGTGAGCAGGTAGGCGCGGATAAGTACGTCGGTATTCGCTTCTTCGCTGTCGATGATGCGGCGGCTTTCGCGGGTGAGCATGGCATTTTTCTGCATCTCGTTGGTCAGCCCTTTTGCCAGGTCCGAGTTAATGTCGTTTACCGACTTCATCGGGGTGGCAAGTACTTTGTTGGCACGTTTGAGGTAAGTCTTGCGTTCGGTTTTGCCCTCGCTGCGCTTTATGAAACCGTCCCATTCGTCCCTGTCGAGCCATACACGGGGGTGGTGGGCAGGCAGGTTCTTAAGTACGGCATCCAGTGCGGGCGGGCAGAACTTCCGGGGATTGTTCTTTACCGTAAATTGCAGCGTATCGCTCCATTCGGTCTTTCCGTCCGTAACATAGCCGTATTGCCAGTACCATGTGCCCGGAGTCAAATCCTGTTTGGGGTTGAAGAACGGCCAGCGCGTCTCGGCTTGTACAGTCGTTTCCGGCTTGAATGCCGGAGTTTGCGAGTAGCGCAGGAAGTAGCGTAGCTTGCTTTTGTCTGTTTCTTTTTTTGGGGTGTTCTCTTCCGCACCGTCCAGTCCGCTGCGCAGGATGTTGAGGCCTGCTGGCAGCGGCCATTGGAAGGACACGGCACGGTCGCTGATTTCAGCGCCGTCCAGCGGCGAGGGAGTTGCACGCATTTCATGCATCAGCGTTGTGCCGGTGAGCCTGATGGTGGCTTCTCCGGCCGTTTGCGCCTGTGCAGTGGCTGCAAGACTGAAGAAAATGATGGTGGATACTATTTTGTTCATATACAGCGTTATATAAGTTTATTTGTTCCTGGTCTGATGGCGGATTAATGTTTGGTTGCTTTTGTGAGCACCTTTCCCGGTACGTCGTGCAATTTGGGACGCGTCGGTCTGATTTTATGTCTATTCATGAATCTCTCAAGAATATCACGATGTTCCTGCGCCACTTTCGTATAGGCGTTCTCCATCATCAGGTTTCTTGTCTCGCCCCGGTCGTTCTGCATGTCGAACAGTTGTTCGCGGTGTCTTCCTTTGTCGTACAATACATATTTGTAGCGTGCGGTGCGTACCATCCAGCCCCGTGTCTTGCTGCCGTCGAATTGTGTTTCGGTAATGACATACTCCTGGTGGGGAGCTTGCGGATTGCCTTCTTCGGCTATTTTGCGGAACGACTTTCCGTCAGCGTCTTCCGGTAGTTTGGCGCCTGTCCAGTCGCAAACGGTAGCGAAGAAGTCTACACCGTTACTGATGAGCTGCGGCAGCTTCGTGCCGGCATGTTTCTTGCCGGGTAGGGTTACGATGAACGGGATGTTTACCACTTCTTCGTACAGGGCCGATTTCTGGTTCCAGTGGTGGGCGCCTATTCCGTCTCCGTGGTCGCTGGAGAAGATAACGACGGTATTCTCCCACAAGTTATTCTTGTCGATGGCGTCTACAATCTTGCCGATTTCACGGTCTACTTTCTCTACGAGGCGGTAGTATGTGTAGCGGTACATACGCCAGTCTTCGGGGGTGAAAGTGGCGGTGGGGTAGACGTTGAAATTGTTTTCCCTTTCTTTCTCGATGACATCGGCATCGTATGGGTTCTTGGCAAAGTTAGGGGGAAGTCCCGGACAATTGCGTATTTCGGGTATGTCCAGGTTGCCGTAAGGAAGATTCTGGCTGCGTGCATATTCGCAGATATTATGCGGATTGTCGTAAGAAGCTACCAGGAAGAACGGTTTGTCGTGTTTGCGCGAAAGGAATTCCACACAGGCCTCTGCCAGTCCGTCATCGCTGTGTTTGTAAATTTGGTCGAATCCTCGCACTTTATCCGGAATATCGAGTTCGGGCACATGCCATTTGCCGCCGTAGGCGCATTCGTATCCTGCATTTTTTACCAGTGTGCCCAGTGTCCGTGTCTGGAGCGATTCTTGTAGTGGAGCACCGTTGACCAACAGTCCTGTTGTGCCTGGGTAGCATCCTGTAAACATGGCGCCGCGTGACGGACCGCTGAGGGGCATGGAGCAATAGGCGTTTGTAAAGCGGATACCCCGTTCCGCCAACTTGTCCATGTTGGGAGTGCGCAGATCGGTATTACCGGCACAGCTCATGGCGTTGGCCGTTTGCTGGTCGGTCATGATGTAGAGGATGTTCGGACGTTCTTGTGCCGACAATGCCGCAGGAAGCATCATACCGCAAAGTAATGTAGGTTTTAAATTCTTCATGATTCAATTTGAGGATTAATGTTTATGTTCACAAAGATAGGAGATTCCCGTATGAACGGAGTTCACTCTTGTGCAGACCTTGTTTGAAAGTCAATATCCGACTTTTGAATCCTATCGAAAAGCTTTTGATTTTGTCCATATCCTATTGTCCGAGTCCTATTGCTCCATATTCTTCCCCTGATTCTTGGCATACTCCGATGGCAGGCAACCTACATACTTCTTGAAGCTCGTCGAGAAATAGGACGGTGAACTGAAACCAATCTTGTTACTGATTTCAGAGATTGAATATCGTCCCTCAAGCAATAGTTTGCAAGCCTTGTTGAAACGGATACGGCGGATAAAGTTGGCGGGTGGCTCTCCCGATATGGAGTTCATTTTGAGATACAATGAAGAACGGCTTATAAAGAGCTTTTCCGCTAAATCATCGGCAGTGAAACTCTCATCATCGATATTCTCTTCCACGATCTGTATCGCTTTGCTCATAAACTCCTCGTCCAGTGCGTTGGACGTCATTTTTGCCGTGTCAATATCAATCGTATTCGAATAATAATACCTTAACCGTTGTTTGGATTTCAGGATATTCGCGATTTTTCCTTTCAGCAAACTCATAGAGAAAGGTTTGGGGATATAGTCGTCCGCCCCGGTCCGGATACCGGTAGTCTGAGCTTCA
>ENA-OPWW01001127-OPWW01001127.1-human-gut-metagenome-genome-assembly--contig:-NODE-1127-length-11036-cov-1.896184_pt1 | contig 11036 bp, 10 predicted proteins | sample MGYA00241513_ERZ502018 | MGnify/ENA primary metagenome ERZ502018 (study PRJEB25962, sample SAMEA2042987) | human gut metagenome | biome: human gut; feature: human-associated habitat; material: faeces...
TGGCACTTGTATAACTGTAAATACCAACCCCATCAGCTCCGAATACTCTAGATACATAGGGCGCTGTGATTAAAGGGGCTATAATTGCTAATATTTCATAAAGTGTGTTGTAAATATAGTTTTTCTTTATACTTGGCTGTGACATGATGGACTTTCCTCACTAATAATTATAAATTAACAAAATATTTTGTTAATTTTCTTCTATTCAACACATAAGCTGAAGAAAAAGAAATAAGCGTAACAATCGGATATATTAAAAATGGTAAATATATACAAGAATAACTAATGTATCTGTTTATAAACTTCAAAACAATCGGGTGTAAAATATAGCACCCCATGCTGTATGGCGCAAGTATCTCCACAATTCTAGATATTTTATTTTTATAATTCACACGCATAAAAAAAGTAAATATCATTGTGTTATTGGCAATAGCCACGAGATCTCCATAGTAGTCATTAAAGTTAATATGATTAACTGCGTATAGCTGATACAATGGAAACCCAAAAAATAATATTGCAGTGAGAACACCATGTGTGGGAAATGATATTTTATCATTTAACCATGGTATTATATGCTTTAGATACCCACCTAATATAAAATACAACAACCATTTCCAAATCATAAATGTTTGAATAAAATTTTTGTCGTTTAATAATTGTGACTTGCTAAGGTAATTAAAGCAAACAATTATTATGCAAGGAAGTAATGTAAGAATTAAAAGTAGCGGATAACTATATCGAAAGCGATTAACTACTTTATGAATCAAAGGTGCAAAAAGGTAAGTAAGTATCATGGCACCTAAAAACCAGAATTGCCAAAAAAAACCTTCCTGGATTAGTGATTCTGCAACTAAAATTATTGGATTTTCTAATTGTTGTTTTATAACTAATTTCAATAAAAAATAAACTAAATTCCACAGTACAATAAGAAATAGGATTTTCAAGATCTTTTTTGCAGTATAAGCATAGGTTACCTCTTTTTTATTTAAAATCAAATATCCATTTACTAAAAAAAAGATGGGTACAGCATATCCACACATATAATGAATATATGTAATAATGGTATTATTATAATTATAGGTAAAAACATGAAGTCCAATTACCGCCAAACATGCTAATAGTTTTAATCCGTCTAAATTTACATTTCGTTTTTTGGTCATATGTTTTTTCTCCCATTCTTTGGAATCTGAAATATTCTTCTATTTCTCCCTCCTTTAAAATAAATTTGAGGGAACAGCAGAAGCAGGCAATTATAGTGTATATTTAACCATGTGTTGTTAACAACAGTAAAAATAGCAAGGGAAACAATCCAAATTGCTAAAACTTTATCGTTGTGCTGACACGCTTTAAATAAAAGGAAACTATACATAAATAAAAGAATAAAAGTCAAGAGAATGCCATATCCCAAAATTGAATATATAAATCCAGAATCAATATAGAAGTAATTGTGTTGTGCAACCACACCGTTGGTCATATTATTTGTTTCAATATACTGACCAAACAGTTTAACGGAATATAAATCAAAAGCCTTATGCTGAAGACGTAGTCTGCCCGATAAAATATCATCTAACTTTCTCCAAAATAAATTATAATGAGTATATTGAAACGACGACCACACTGTAATAAACAGCATGAGTGGGTACAGTAAAAATGATCCTACATAGAAAGCTTTATGATTTAGTCTGATTCGTTTCATTTTAGCAACAAGTAAATACAGTATGATAATTAAAAATGTTAAATAGTAAGTGAGCCGCAAGGTACTTAGATGATACACGCCTTGATTGATTATTAGCAGAACCGCTATTTCTATCCATGTAATTGACTTCTTTCGAATATACATATAGGATAGCATATTAAACATTAAAATATACGGGTATGCACTATAATAAGAAAAACCCATGCTGTGTGCAATTTCTGTTTCTCTTTCAAATACATAATCTTGCACAATTCCTATTTGCGATGCAATCATTACGATACACGTAGCTGAGAGTGTCGCAATCAGTGAATATTTCACAATTTTTTTAAATTCTGCACAATTAGAAGCAAGGAGAAAAAGAGCATAAATCAATAAATATTTTCTAGTTGTTGTGATTGTGACTAGTAGAAAAGCACTTATAATTATAATTTGGCACAAAAGTTTTTTAACGGAAACTTTATCATATGTTATCCATAGCACTGCGAGCGTTGCACAAACAATTATAAATACAACATTTGATAGGAAGTCAATATTCAACAGGGACGTATCCAAAATACGAACAAAAGCAAACAGAAAAAAAGTGATTAGATATAACACTTCATGTGTAAATGTGATTTTATATTCTTTGCATAATGCTATTTTCTTCATCTTTAACTTTCTTTCGGTTCCAATTGCGAAATACCTTTATCTAATGCTTTATAAAAGTAATATCCATTTCGCAATTTTTCCGCTATTCCCTTTGCATTTTGACACATTATAACATATTCTTCTTTTGTAACTTGTGAAATTGCTTCTTCCAAGTCAAACAAGCTGCTTACGGTAATACCCACTTTATTTTTTACTACAAAATCAGCAATGGCAGCTTCCGTCCATACAATGACGGGAAGTCCAGAGGAAAGGTATAATGACGTCTTATGTGGATTATTGTACTTAAGATATTCCCCTGTATTTCCTGCACAAGTGTATGCTTCGCTTCCATCCCATACTAATCCAAAATCACCTTCTATACAAGAAGGCAATTTTTCCGGAGGAAAAGAGCCTTTGTAAACGAGTCTATCATTTGTTTGCGATTCATCAAAGTAATTTCCATAAAGATTCACTACAAGGTTTTTGTTGTGAATGTTATCTAAGATCTTATAAATATAACCACTTTTATTAATATGTAATGTTCCAGCAATTGCAACAGATGGCGGTAGTGTTTTTTCTCTTGGTCGGCATACGGCATCGCTTAGATAGTCAAAAATTTCAAGGCAAACAATCTGGTGTTCTTGGAAACCATTATCCAATAGAAATTGTTTCATTTTTTCATTATGACAAATAATCACATCAAATTCTTTAAATAAAGTAAGTTCTACCTCATCATTAATATGCCCATTGTTTTTTATAAATCCTTCGATACCTTTTCGTAGGGATTCAAGGTCATGAATTAAAACAACCAGTTTTACGCCATTTTTCTTTATTTTTGAGATGTATTTAGCAGCAAGATGCTTAACGTATAATGGATGCTGATAAATAAAAACATCGCCTTTTTTCAATGTGTTGCACAAGTTTTCCCAGTACTTTTTCGCAAAATTATACTTCCATATTTTTTGCAAAATTGCTGGAAGATTTGGCGATGGCATCAATATTTTAACAAATGAATACCCTCGCTTTTCACACAATTTTTTTATGTCAGCAGGTGCTTTTCCACCTGCTGTATTCCTTGTTGCTTCCTCATATCCTGTGTAATATACCATTTTTATACGCACCTCCTATAGATTCTCTATTAAAAAACTAACATGCTTTTAAAATTTGTATTGTTTTGCTTGTACCTTCTTGCAATGAAAATAAAGCTTTCCAGCCCAATGCTTCTAATTTTGTGCTATCTAACGAAGAATTCATCATTTTGTTGTAGCCCTTTTGTTCTTCTGCGTTTGCTTGTTCAAACAAAACATTTTTCCCTACAGTTGCTGCAAAGGCTTTTGCTAATTGTGCAATTGATATAATCGAATTTGGATTTGATATGTTATAAGCCTGTCCACTTTCTCCAGATAAGAGCACAGTTAAAATTGCAGAAGCACAGTCAAGAACATAACAGTAGGAACGTAACTGCGTTCCTGCAGATTTCATCACAATATCTTTTCCTTCCACCGCACAACGTGTAAACTGTGCGGAAGCACGATCATCAGTATCTGTAATTGTTGGACCATATATATGTCCTGGGCGAACAACCACAGTATCTAATCCATATTCAGATGCATATGCACTACACAGTGTTTCAGAAGCACGTTTAGAACTAGGATAACACGAACGTGGATTTAGTAAATCTACATATCCATAATCAGACTCTTGATAAGGTTGATCTTTCAACTTGCTTCCATAAACTTCACTAGAAGAAATATAAACAACACGATTAGATTTATTTTTTACGGCTGATTTTAACAGACAGTCCAGGCCCATAAAATTGGCCAGCATAGTTTCTACAGGTTCTTTTACGTATTTAGCAGGATTCGCATTACATGCACCGTGAATAATGTAGTCTGCTTGAAAGCAAATTGAATTAAATTGTGTAGCATCATAAAAAGCAAATGTATAGAATTTTTCAAATCCTAAAAAACGTTTTTTGATTTTTTCATTTGATCGTCCAGCTAAAATCAAATGAATACCTGCATTTTTATTGCAATTAAGCCAGAGTATAATATCCGCAATTGCCGAACATATCATACCATTTGCACCAGTAATGCAAATACTTTTATGGAACAACTGCGTTATATCTGGAATGTTTTGCACTGTTTTCTTTACGTCTTTCCAATATAAATCACAGTATCTCATCATTTTAACCAGTTATCCTTTTTTGTATGCAGCAAAGCTTTAAAAATCATGATATCATCAATTGTAGTAAGCTTTAGATTTTCTTCAGATCCCTTGGAAAAATAAACAGTTTCTCCTAATGCTTGCATTAGCGTACACGTAGCAGCCGTGTTTGTAATGTTTTTTTCCTTTGCCTTTTTATGTGCATCTAACAATTTTTCTAATGTATATGTATGTGGTGTTTGAGTACGAAAAAGCTGTTCACGTGGGATTGAATCTACGGAAGATATACCATCATCATCACTACGAAAAACGGCTTCAACGCACGGAATTGCAGTAACTGCACTTCCGTATTTATGAAAAGTAGCAATGCTATCTGATATAATCTCTCCAGAAACCATGCAACGATTTCCATCATGAATCATTACAATTGAGTTAGATGGAATTTCATTCTCCAAAGATTTTAATCCATTATAAATAGACTCTTGTCCAGTTTTACCACCCGCAACAACCCAACGTAGTTTTGAAATGTTAAACTGCTTTGCATATGCTTTTACAACTTCAATCCACGATGGTATTGTTACAACCATAATAGCATCAACACTTGGATGCTTTTGAAACGCTTCCATAGTATGAATAATTACAGGCTTATTGTCTACATGAATAAATTGCTTCGGAATGTCTTGCCCCATTCTTGTACCTGATCCCGCTGCTGTTAATAAGGCTACTGTCATTTTTCATTTCTCCTAACAATCTAAAATTCAAACTTTTATAGTTACTTGTGTTTTTTTTCATCTGGGAATTTTAATTCTACTCGAAAATGTGTTTCTCGATTTTCCTCAGAAGGGATTTCCATATAATTACCATAAAGCTTTGTGAGATAATCGTTATAATTTTTGGCGATTTCCCAATTATGTCCTTCAAACGATACTTTAATGGTATTTTCCATGCCATCTCGTTTGTATAACTCTCCAAAAAAATGTTTTCTGCCTGCTGGAATAGTAACATACTTTGATTTGTTGTTTTTACACATACCATAACACTTTTGAGTTGTTATCAGACAATGTTTTAATGAAATAAGGCTCAAAAGCCTACCAATGTTAATTTTTATGCGAAAGACTTTCTTCAACGCCTTATCATCATTGGCTAATTCCATCATTAATTTTCTTTTTTCATAAAAATTTCTACAAGAGAGAAGAAAGCCAAATCCCATGCATAAAACTCCATGAAAAAATCTTAATATAGAATTGTCAAATGTGTTTTCAATTCTAAATAGATCTATACCGATACCACATTTTTCATCATTACTATCCTCAAATCCACGTGAGACAGTACCTTTCATTTTTATGGAACTAACAATAGAAAAATACCCAGGTGTTTTAACGGTGTTCACCCAATATTTATCTCCAAAGTCCTTTTCAAATTTTTCTATAAATTCATCGCACTGTGAGCCGAAAATATTAATATCTAGATCATCATCCCACGGAATAAAACCCTTATGGCGAACTGCTCCAAGTGCCGTTCCTCCAGATAATTGATATACAATCTTTTCTTTTTCACATACAGATATAATATCACTTGCTATTTCTAGTAAGATCTGATGATATTTTTTTAATATTTCGCCCTCCATGCACACATACTGAACGGCGTTCTTACTTTGTATTCTTTTTAGAGCATCAAATGTTGATAGCTTCATTTTTCTATTCTCCTTGTATCATCAAGTGCATCAAGATAATATTTCTCTAAATTTTTAGCTTGTTGTTTAATATCAAAATTTGCTTGTTGTAGTAAGGATAGACTACTTTTCCTTTTGATGTTTGAATCAGCTACTTCGAGAAAAGCATTCACCCATTCATCTTTTGATGCTTCTAAAGAATGCGCTTCTATTAGATTTGTGGCGAAAACTTCTTTTGGCATAGCATCTGAAACAACACAGTGTAGCCCAGATGCCTGTGCTTCAATATTTACAATACCTAAGCCTTCATACAATGATGGCAAGAAGAAAGCATCCATTCCTTGATAGAAATCTGATATATCATTTCTACTCCCTAGAAAAATAACGCTCTCTTTAAGATCAAGTGCTTCTACATATGCTTTCAGTTTCTGTTCCAATGGACCGATTCCAATTATCCAGAAAACAGCATTATGTTTTAGTTTCTTGATTTTAGAAAAAATATCAATTGCAAAAAAATAATTTTTTTGTGCACATAGTCTTCCAACGCTGCCGATAACAAATTTATTTTCACAATTCATTTTTTGCCTAATGTTTTTTCGCCTAATCTCAGAATAATTAAATTTTTGAAGATCTATTGCATTAGGAATTACTTGATATTTTTGATTTTTAAACAACCAATCTCCAGCTAAACTGGAGCAAGCGAATCTTAAATTAGAATATTTCAGCCCCATTTTTATTAATGGTATATTTCTGACTACATGCGAAAATTGATCAGCTGCTTTATTTTGATGACTATGTAATATTCTAACGGGTACATTTTCTTCTTTTGCAACTTTTAAATATAAAAAAGCAGCATTTGCCATGTGGCAATGAACAATTTTATATTTTTCCCCGCGATGTAACACTTCCCGAAATATCTTGGTGTTTTCTTGGAGAGAACAAACAGAGATTTTAGGCAATTCAATTATATTACCGCCTAAGTTGTAAATTTTATCAATAAAAGATTGGTTTAATGGCTCGCAACTATTGTGATAAGCAAAATCAAAAACGATTTTATTACGATCAATATATTCGAAATAGTTCATAATCCATTTTTGAATTCCACCAATATTGGATAAATCGTTAACGATATGCAAAATACGCATAACTTTGTTCAAAAACTCCCCTCATACTTCTTATGCCCGAACTTCGCACCTATAAACGACTTGATTTTTCGATTCCAGTCAATTTTTTCAGTGTAAATACAGGGTATTTCCTTGATATCTTTTTGGCTTATCATACCTGATTTTACTTGATAGTCGAGCCAGACATTAAATATTATCTCGCTAACTCTTCCGTAAAAGCGACCTTGAAAAAATGATAATTCTTTAGAAGATTCTCCAATTCTTTTTTCTAGCTCAAAAAGAATATTGAAGAGCCATTCGCAGTAGTTCTGGAACAGATTTTTTCTCATGATCATCATATTAAACATATACCCATAGGTCTGATTGTATACTTTGTTGCAGGAATCTGTGTACTCAGGGTACTTTTCGGCAATAATCTCTTTTGTCACATCAAGATGCTCTGCATAATGTGTATGTGCATAATGAGAATAGAGCGTTTCAATATAATACTTCCGTTTCTTAGGAACAAACACTCTATATTTGCTCAGAAGCGGTGCAAGTTCATCGTATGTGAGAATATTATCAAAGGGATCTTTAGACTTCTTGCTCAGAGAAAAATGGCGTCTGTAATGCGCCAAGCCAACATAGTCTGAGTCAACATTTTTCCACGCCCAGTAAAGACCTGTTAATTCGCAAAACGAAGGGTTCTTAAGGGAAATATTATCTCCGGTATTGTCTTTAACATATCCTAAGTCCAGATCATTTCCATCAGAATCCTTTTTCCCTTCTGCTCCAACATGAACAGGCAAGTACATTTTATCTGCTGGCATTTGATACTTCTTATGCGTAGCTATTATGATTGTAGCTTTATTCTCCAAAATTATGCTCCCCTTTTTCTATTTAACCCATCTACAAAAAACCGGAAGACATCACAAAGATATTTTTGTACCAGGGCCAAAATCTAAATACAAAACGCCTCTAGATTCCAAACTCCAATTGTAGCCTATCATTGTGCAAAGCACCATAAAACACGACAGAATACTACGTTTTTTCAAACCAAAAAGCTTTTTCCAACGCCTCTTACATCTGCCTACACCTATATAAAACAATTATACCACACGCCCCCACAAGTGTCAAGCAAATCCCTCGACAAATACGCTCACAAACCGAAAAAATAACACCGAAAAATTAATTTTTTCTGTTCATATTGTCAATTTCCCGCCGGAACATCTGCCAATTTCGCAGAAATTCACGCTGGGGAACGAAAAAGCAGCATTTTCTGCACCATCAAAAAAGCCCGATGGATCACCTTCCATCGGGTAAAAAATCATTTTAAATTCGGGTGATTTGTGCTTTCGGAGCGGAAACTCAGTCTTCCGCCGCCTGCTCTTCTGTCACCAGTGCTTTTCGCTTGATGCCAAGGTAGCAGCGCTTGGGGTTGGCATCGCTGCTTTTACGCTTGCGGCCGGACTTCAGTTGCAGCTCTGCTCTGACAGCCTTCGTAAAGGCATCGTAGTTCGGGAAGCAGTACGCGTAGCTCTCATCCAGGGCATATTCCTTGTAATCGGCGTACATATCCTCGGTGAAAATGTAGTCATCGTCGTTCTCAGTGCGTGTGTAGCAGGCTGTAAAGAAGAAGTCCAGAGACTTGCTGGTGCTGCGGCTGACTGCCGTGGGCGGCACATAGCTGTCATAACTTTCGCCCTCTTCGGAGTCGCTGAATTCGTAGTGGTTGTCCTTGAGCGCCTTGTACGCCAGAATCAGCTTTCTCACAATGGCTGCCTTCTCACGTTCCAGCTTGTCCATCAGTACCTCAAAGGGCTCTGCATTGTCGGTCAGTCTGTACTTGAACGGGATCACAAGCTTACGCATATCAAATGCCGCATCCGGCATCTTCGTGGTAATGTCGTAGTTGGAGGCGTTGATGATGTGTGCACGGCTTTGGAACGGGACACTGCCGTTTTCGCCCTTAGAAAACAAAAAGTTCGTGTAGTTGATAAATTATCTGGTGCTATTGATGATGCACTTAAAACAATCAGTGTATCAGACTGCATTGGGCGGTTTTACTCTTGCGGCTATATACACCTTTTGTCAATCTTTTGTGTAAATGCTATAGATACAAAGTGCCTTTGACTGCAAGCACCAATATCAGCTTCTAATCCTTGAAACGATTTTTGTTTACTTTTTCAATGAATTCACTATATCCAATTGTATATTTGGAATCAATTGTGATTCTTCCATCATCAGATTCAAATACTACTAGATACTTTGCGTGTTTCTTTCGATAGACAATTTTTATATCACTATAATGTATTGTACACTTTCTTCTCCAAAAATTAGAATGCGTAAATGATACATCATCATATATCGTATAAATATTAAAGTATGACATTATTATAATAACTGAAATTAGGATCATTCCGGCTAATACAAACGAACAAAAAATTGGTATATTATAAATTGGCACATTATCAATTAACATTAAAATAATAAAGAAAAGCCAAAATGATAAGCTTAAAATTCCGATGCAAAGATACAATTTAGGATATTTCACTTTATTTGTGCTGGGATCATTCTTACACACAAAATGAAAAACTGCAAAAATAATGATAAGAATTAAAATCTCAATTAACATGAAATTATGTCGCCTTTCTCACTGTGTTTGGACAAAATCTTGATGCTGCAGCGTATTGAAATTTGACATTGCCGGCTGTACTATGTTCTCCTTCCAATACTTTGAATCTGTTATCATTATACCATAAATTACTTGCTCTTTCAAGGGAGTTTGTCATATTCTTATTTTGCAGTTGTACATCATTATCGTGAATCTGTGCCAGGTACTGATGATACGATCATGTCGACCGCATAGAAAAACCGCCTTCGGGCGGAACATAGGGACATAACAAACTGGTAAAAGAGTGCTGCTGACGATTGCTTTCCTTAGGAAACGCTGAACAAAAGCGTAGTTAAGGAAACACTGAATAAAGCCCGCTTGACGACTTTATTCAGTGCTTCTTTATAATAATATCCTTGCTCTCTTCGATCAGCTCGCCCCAGTCTCTGTCGTTTGCCTTGAAGTTCACGAAAAAGGAGAGCGTATCCGCCAGCTGATCTGCCAGATCATACGGGATCTGTTCACTTGTCAGCACCTCATACAGAGATGCCATATCCACATTGCCTTTCTGGATCATATCGCTGATGGCAGCATGCACGGCTGCCTGCTGTTTGCTGCCCATATTGGGGTTGTGGGATTCCACAATGGACTCGATTTTTCGGATGGTATCTTCCCCATTGCCGGAGTCGCCCAGTTTGAGCAGGTCAACGGGGATTCCGTCCTCTTCGATGCGGTGGAAGGTGATATGCTTGGCGATATACGCCCGGACATCCTTCTCTGCCGTTTCACCGCAGCCCACAGACAGCTTTTCCAGTATCTCCTCTTCTGTAAAGGATTCACTGGTATCAAAGACAATAACGGGACGGTGCAGCTTTTGCAGGCTCACCATTCGTTCGGTGAGACAGTGTGTTTTGCCGGAGCCGCTTTTCCCCAGTGCAAAGAAGTGCATATTATCCTTGCGTTTTTCGTCAAAGACCTGGTAGGAAACACCGCCGATGCGGTTTTCCGTGAGGGGGATAAAATGCTCCGGTGCAGGCGCTGTGCTGTACCATTCTGCATAGCGGCTTTCCTCGATCATGAGTTCCACGTCGGAATCCAGAATCCGGTCGCTTTTCAGGGCGATCAGAGCAGGCCGCAGACTTCTGTGGTGGGAATACA
>ENA-OPWW01001131-OPWW01001131.1-human-gut-metagenome-genome-assembly--contig:-NODE-1131-length-11015-cov-2.260401_pt1 | contig 11015 bp, 7 predicted proteins | sample MGYA00241513_ERZ502018 | MGnify/ENA primary metagenome ERZ502018 (study PRJEB25962, sample SAMEA2042987) | human gut metagenome | biome: human gut; feature: human-associated habitat; material: faeces...
GGGGGGGGGTAGAATCAATATGTAAAAAATATTATTTAAAATAAGGAGGAAATGATTATGAACAAGCTGAAAAAAGCAGTGGTAATGGTTTTAGCATTGGCGATGGTTTTAACATGTGCTATGGTAACACCGGTGCAGGCTGCGGGAAAACTTAACAAGAAATCGGTTTCTATTTATGAAACAGAGACGGTTTCACTGACTGTGAAAGGAGTAAAATCCGTAACTTGGAAAACTTCCAATAAGAAGATTGCCGCCGTTGATAAAAAGGGGCTGGTAAAGGGTGTAAAGAAAGGCACCTGTACTGTTACTGCAACGGATACAAAGACAAAAACTGCATATTCATGTAAAGTTACCGTAAAAGCTGCAAAATCACTTGGAATTGCAGCAAAGGACATTAGTGTATTCACTGGTGGAGAAACTATTTCTTATCCGGGAGAGGAAATCAAGGGCGCAACTTATGTACTGGATGGAAAGAAACTCGGGAAAAAGGATTACAGTACATGGACAGATAAGGATGGAGAGCGTGTAGTTTCTTATGTTACACTTACAAAGAAACTTACAGATGGAAAACATACTTTTGCTATCCAGAAAAAAGGTTATAAGACCGTGACAAAATCCTTTAAATTTACTGCATTAAAGATTGATGGAATGTTTCCAGAGGGTGAAGATGGGGAACCTTGGGTATCCGATGGTATATTGTATGTATTTTGTACACCAAAGCTGGATGGAAAAGATTTTGTGATTAAAGTAGATGGTACAGAAGTAAAACCTAAGGATGCTTTCTTAAGTGGAGATGGTTTTTTTGTTATCTGGGTGGATGCTACAGGACTTTCCGCAGGAGAGCATAAGGTGAGCGTTACCGCAGAAGGAATTCCGGATGGAGAAGCTTCATTTACAGTAAAATAATATATTTGAATTTCAAAGGATATGAATCATTGTCAGGAGGATGACTATGAAACAAATGAAAAAACTGCTTGCATTTGTACTGGCATTTGCGATGATCATCACGATCTATCAGCCATCAGTGGCATATGCAGCAACCAAAAAACCAAGATTAAATGCAAAGACAATGACACTTCAGGTGGGACAGAAAAAGACCCTGAAAGTAAAGAATGCAGGGAAAAAGGCCAAATTGAAGTGGTCCAGCAATAAGAAATCCATTGCAACCGTTTCCAAAAAGGGAGTGGTAAAGGCAGTAAAAGCTGGAAATGCTGTTGTTACCTGTAAGGTGACAACAAAAAATGGAAAGACAACCAAGCTGACTTGCAAGGTTGCGGTTAAGAAAACAGCAAAAGTTACCAGCTTGACCGTTGGTTCTCAGAGCGAACTGGAAAAGGCTCTGAAAAATAAAAACGTCAGAAAGATCACGGTTGCAACGCAGGGAGCCGTTACATTTACGGTACCACAGGGCAATTACAGCAAAGTGGATCTGGTGATCAACGCGCCGAATGCGGATGTTGTGAATAACGGAAAATTCAAGTCTATTGATATTCAGGCAATCAAGCCGAATACTTACCGCGAGAATGCGAAGGGAAATTCAATTAAAATTACTGCCGTAGATGCAAGAATTATTGTTGAAGCGGGTGCATCTTTGGCAAAAGTTTCCGTAACACAGGAAGGTGGAAAAATTAAAATTGAAGCATCAGGAACAATTGATGCAGTAGAAATTTCTGCACCGGTTATTGTTGATCTTGCTGTAGATGGAAAAATTGGAGAAGTAAATGTTAAAGCGGCTGCAGTACTTTCTGTAGAAGGAAAAACCACAACTGCAGTACCAATTAAGGTTAGTGAAAAGGCTGCAGGAGCAAGTGTTGTGTCCAGTACACCGGTAGATGTAAAAGCTGCCGCAGATATTTCTCTTACGCTTTCAAAGGGAGCAGAAGGAAGTAAAGTTGCAGCAACTGGAGAAAAGACAGAAGTTGCAGTAAAAAATGATACAGCTACGGCAGTTAAAGTAGAAACACCATCTGGGACACAGGAAGTGGCTACAGGTACATCGTCCAAGGTAAATTCAGATGGAAAGAATACCGAAACGACAACTACCAATCCTGGATACACCTATACTTCGCCAGATCCGTTGAAACTAACTAATATTATGGTTCGTTCTTCACAAAAGATTGCAGCATATTTTAATCAGACAGTTCCGGCAGAAATTGCGTCAGAGGCAGTGACGGTTACAGATGCAGCCGGGAATAAGGTGAACATAGATAAGATATACAGACATCAGCAGGACACACAGGCATATTATATGGAATTTTCAGAAAAATTGCAGACAGGGGAATATACAATAACAATAAGTATATCCGGCATAAAGTTTGTAAAGAAATTCACATATGATGGTTCTGTCTGGGCATCTTTGGATGCAGCAAAGAAAATTGTGCAGGCAGAAATGGAAAAGACACATATAGCTTCGGTATCGGGACTAAAGAGTGCGGAAATTTGCAGACATGCATTCGAAGAAGATTTAAAACAGGAACTGAGTAAAGATACAGAGGCTTGTAAGATTGAAAGATGGAGTGTGCAGACCCGTCCTTTCAAGTATGAGGAAGAATATCCAGATGAAACAGTAGAAAAAGACCATGCGATGGTAAGCATCTGGGTAGGAATTTATAAGGGCGATGCAAATTATATGATGAATGATTTTGTAGATTTTGCCTGTACAGGAGATGCAATTACAGTATCAGAGCCTACTATAGTAAAACAGTTAAAGGAGTCAATTGTTGTTTCTTATGAAACGGGATATGAATATGCTTGTGTCACAAGTGGTACAGCAATTTCTGATGTTCCGGAAGAAAAATGGGACGGTTACGCAGACAGACTTGGAAATTATGAAATCAAAAATCTTACAAATAATACAGAGTATGTTTTATACAAACGTCTCAAAGGCTGCTCTGAAATGTATGCGCAGACAACGTTTTCTTTAGATAAAAATGCCGATGAATTTGAAATAATATTGAAAGAACCGGATCAGACAACAATTAATTTGGAAACTGTAACATCCGGAAGTGCAATTGCGGTAGATTTTGGAAAAGGAATGTTGAAATATACGTATGGAACAGTGCCGGACGAGTTACAGGAAATTGGTTCTATTTCCTTTGAAAATCTGAAAATTCAACAAAATGGTTACGATTGGAACAGAGTAAGTCAGGAAACCGGCTGGGGCATTGTAGATATTCATTGGAATGATGAACTGTTTCATGAAGGAAGTAATACAGTAAAATTTGAAATATCGTTTGGTTATGCAAAAAATGATGGAACTATCGTAAAACAATCAAAGTCGGTTGAAATTACGGTGAATTTTACAGTACAATAAAAAGAATTTAGCATTAAATGAAGAGGGGCTGTCGTATGAACTTTAGTTTGTATGACAGCTTCATTTAGTTTATCAAGATCGACCATAAATATGGAAATATGGATTTATAAAAATTTAATTTGCTATCAGAATCAATATCTTTTACAATAAAATCACATACGTTCTTTTGGGGAGATTTTTTGACGGGGATTTTTATGTAAGAGGAGGTTTTATTTGAATACAGAGATAAAGAATGCCATACAGGCAGCTGATAGTGAGGCACAGTATGATGAAAGCGCAAAGCGTCTGTTAGCACAAAAGTATGTATTGGCTCACATTTTAGTTAGAACAGTGGAAGAATTTCAAGGGATGGAAATCGAAAAAGTAGTTTCCCTGATAGAAGGAGATCCATATATCAGCAAAGTACCGGTTGCGTCCGGACTGACCAATAAGGACAGGAATGTGGAGGGGAAAAGGATTGTAGGACTAAATACAGAAGCCGGAGAAAAAAATGAAGGACTGGTTCGTTTTGACATTATTTTTTATGTGCGAATGAGAAACGGGTTGGCACAGATGATTATCAATGTGGAAGCCCAAAAAGATGAACCCGGTTCCTATCAGATTTTAAACCGCGCTATTTTTTATGTAAGCAGACTGATTTCTTCACAGAAGGAACGGGATTTTGTAAAATCAAATTATAATGATATAAAGACAGTCTATAGTATATGGGTTTGCATGAATATGCCGGAAAACAGTATGTGTCATATTTATTTAACAAAAGAAGATTTACTCGGAAAGCATAATTGGAAAGGAAATTTGAATCTGGTAAATATTGTGATGATCGGCTTGACGAATGCGCTTCCACAGCGTCATAATGAATATGTGCTGCATAGACTGTTATGTGCCATGTTTTCTAATGAATTATCACAACAGCAAAAAATGAAAATTATGGAACAGGAATATCATATTCCAATGGAAGAAAGTTTTAAGGAGGAAGTGAGTATTATGTGTAATTTGAGTCAGGGCATTAAAGAAGCTGGAATTGCCGAGGGGCGAGAAGCTGGAATTGCCGAGGGCAAGCAAAGAGAAATTGAAAAAGTAATTTTAAATATGCATAAGAAAGGGTACTCGTTAGAACAGATTATGGATGCAACAGAATTGGAAGCAACTGAATTAGAAACCATAATTGAAAAATTAAAATAAAGCATCGCAAAGACATTAGTAAAAGTGTTTACGGTAGTTGAAAGAATTATAAGCAAATACCTTATAAAAAAACGCATAAAACAGAATAAAGAATAAAAATGCAGGTATAATTGCATAAAATATCAAAAAAGGCGCAGTGATTTACAACATTGCACCTTTTTCGTTTTGTGCAAAATCTCTTTCATACAACGGAAATGTATGTGAAAAGTGTATAAAATGCATAAGAAAAACTTGGAATTCCCGTCAATTGAATAAACGGTTGCGCAAGTGGTATAGTGGACATATCAACAAAACAAACGGTTGCGCAACACGATAGGTCTGGTGATAAGGGAGAGGATATCAGAACTATCGTGTTTGTGTCCAAAGAGGGAGGATCGTGTATGAAAGAGAAAAAACATTGGAACAGGAGAGTGCTCAGTTTTCTTCTGACACTTGCTATGGTGATTACACAGCTTGGGGTGTGGAATGCTGGAAAGGAGAGCGTACAGGCAGCGGAGAATAGCAGTTTTACATTGTATTATTACAATGAAAGTCAGGAGCCGTTGTATGTGAATATATGGAGTTGGACTGGAATTTCATTTGCAGAAGATGTAGAAGTGACTTCTGAATTTGGATGGAATCATGATCTTGCCGTTATGAAAGCCGTTGATGGAAATGAAAACTGGTATAGTGTAACTATTAAAATTTTGGATGCAGAGGCAGATGATGGATTTACCATTTATCAGAATGGAACAGGAGATGACAATATACTGGTACAATATGACAGTCAGTATAATAACCAAAGCGATTATGCGAATTTTGTTTCCGGAACGGAGAGCGCTTATGCAGTAAAAGATGAAACCGTATATACAAATCTGTCAGAAGCTGGATTGAATATGGAAGATCAGGCAGATGATGATGACAATTCCACTGAATACAATCTGCAGATCACAGCAGATAACACTACAGTAGAAGCAGGTGATACAGTTAGTCTGACAGCCGTACTGAAAAAGGGACAGACCGAAATCACCGATTTAGAAGCAGCAGGGCTGCATCTGTACTGGTGGAATAATACAACAAACAGTTCCAATGAGTTTATAGATTATGAAAACAGTGGTTATTCCCTGACTTTGCAGACAACTTTAGGAACGCTTGGAACCAACGAAATTCAGGCAGAACTTCAGGACGCAGAGTGGAAGGATATTGTGAAAAAGAAAATAGAAATTACAGTGAACGAGGCATCCAACAGTGTAAAAGATGCACCGATCAATGTAACAAAAGTAAACAATTTGTCTTCTGATTTTATCATGGGAATGGATATCTCCTCCATGATCTCTGAATTACAGAGTGGTGTGGTATACCGTGACTATGACGGAAACGAACTGACAACGCTTGATGATATCTGCAGGTTTATCAAAGAGCAGGGCATCAATCACATTCGTGTCCGTGTATGGAATGATCCGTATGATGCCAATGGCAACGGCTATGGCGGAGGAAACAATGATGTGGCAAAAGCAAAGGAATTTGCAGATGCATGCCGCAATGCCGGATTGAAAATGTTAGTTGACTTCCACTGCTCCGATCTGTGGACAGATCCGGGCAAGCAGCAGGAACCGAAAGCATGGAAAGGTTACACCCTTGAACAGAAAAAAGAGGCATTAAATACTTATATCACAGAATCCTTAAATACCATTGATCCGTCAAAAGATGTTGTGGATATGGTGCAGGTTGGTAATGAGACAACGGGCGGATTTATCGGTGAGACAAATGTCAGCAATATGTGTGTATTATTTTCAGCGGGCGCAGCCGGTGTAGAAATGTACAATCCGGATGTCAAAGTCGTCATCCATGTGGAAAGCCCACATAAAGGAACCATGGTAACATGGGCAAAAAATCTGCAGGACAACAATGTTGATTATGATATTCTTGCCACCAGTTATTATCCATACTGGCACGGAACATTAGATAACTTAAAACAGCAGTTTGAAACAGTAAAGAATACATATCATAAAGATGTGATGGTAGCGGAAACCAGTTATGCTTATACGTTAGAAGACAGTGACGGACATGCCAATACAGTGCGTGTGCCGCTCAATCAAAAAGCGCTGGACATACTGGAACGCTACAAGGATCTGGAGAACGCCCTGCTCCCCCGGTTCTCGCACTTCGGCTACAACAAGAAGATAAAGGAGATACTCAAGTATGTGGGCATCGACCGCAAGGTCATAGTCCTCGACCCCAAGACGAGGGAGGACGTGGCAAGACCTTTATACGAGGTCGCATCTACCCATACGGCACGCAAGACCTTCATTGGCAATCTATACAGACAGGTCAAGGACCCGAACCTGATAGCCTCCATGTCGGGACATTCGGAGGGCAGCCGGGCTTTCGCGCGGTACCGCAAGATTGACGACGAGATGAAGAAGGAGCTGGTAAACCTTCTGGACTGACAGTCTCTCTTTTCCACTTATCCTTTTATATCAACCTGTAATAATACAATATGAATATGGACGGGCAGAAACAGACATACGAACAGTTCAAGACGGACATCCTCCAGTGGAAGGACGCGCACAGGGAAGAATACCGCCGCTTCGCGAAAATGATGGCGGACGGGAACGAGATGCAGTACCTTGCCGTATGCCGCGCCATATTCAGACAACTGCCCGGTATCAAAAAGGAATGGCAGATGTCATGGTGTGACGACAGCACGGACGGATTCGAGAACATAAGCCTTCATTTCAAGGAGAACGCGGTGCCGGGGCAAATCGTGGAGCTGTACAGGAAACAGAGGGAAGAGGATGCTGCCCCTCCTCCGACTACATTCTGGAGCAGGATGAAATACATTTTCAGACAGAGCGTAAGAAAACGTTGCGTGACATTGTCCGCCCCTCTTGTACTGAGCTGGCTGTACTACGGCAAGAGCTTCGAGTCCATGGTGGACATGGTCAGCAGGCAGGCGGGACACCCCAAGGCGGGGAATGCCGAGCGGATGGGCTGTTCCATAGTCGTCAGGCAGATTATCGAGGTGTCCATAAAGAACGGCTTCCGCACGCAGGAGGACTGGGACAGACATTTCGCCATGAAAGGCGCAATCGAGAAAGGCAGCATCGGAGAATGGGCATTGCAGTCCGTAAAGGACGGGATGGGTGATAGTGATGCCGATACCGGAAATAACTCGACAGAAGCGGCAGACTCCGGCAACGGCACGGCACCGCAGACACAGCGGACAGCAGGAAAGAAGAAGATACAGGAACGGCCTCTCGCGGATTATCTCAAATGCGAAAAGAAGGAGGCTGTCATGCAATGTATCCGCTGTTTCGTGTCCATCAACACGAGTGCCGTCCATCAGGCACTCCCGTTCTATGTGCTGAAAGACCTGCAGCTGGTGGCCGGAATGCACGCCGCGAAGGAGTACAGCGTGGGCATGTCGTTGCAGTTTCCCGACCTTCCCTCCCTGAAAAGCGAGAGCGCCATACGCCAGGCGGTCGGCTTCCTGAAGGCGGCAAAGCATGTCATCAAGGACGGGAAAGACCAGATGGCACCTCTTATCGAGAGTGACGAGAACCGGGAACTGTACCGGACACTGGCAGCGGAAATCAGAGAAATCGCTGCCGATGATGAAGCGGAAACTGTGGCCGGATAGGGCAAAACGAGCCGTTTTACATGGTCATGCAGACTTGAATTGTCATGACAATTTAAGACAAGGCATTATATATCAATCCGTTTTAATTCCAATATACTTTTGCACCGTCAATCCTTTTCCCGAGGGTAGGCGGTGCTTCTCTTTTATAAGCCATCGGAAGGGAGGCGTCAGGGAACTTTTGAAGATGGTCATCACAAAATTCAAAACTGATATTTATGATTACCATAGAAAGTCTGGTCGAGCAGGGCGCGAACGTGAAACTGGAAGTCACACCAGCCGACCTTAAGATGTTTGCCGAGTCCATCGTGCAGCGCACCATCATGGCGCAGCAGGAAGAACTGGATGCGGAGATGCGGCGTGCGGCGGAAGAGACATGGCTCAACACAAGACAGGTGCGCGAACTGCTGAACGTGTGCGAGGGGACGCTCAACCTGTGGGCGAAGCGCGGCTACCTCGTCCCCGTCAAGGTGGGCAACAAGAACATGTATGCCAAATCCGATGTCCGCCGCATACAGACGGGAGGCAAGTCCGAGAGTGTGACATCCTATTGCAAGAAGAAAAATGGCTGACATGACAAACATCCGGCTCGAACTGTGCAACCGGATCCGCATGGAGGCGGAACATATCAATGATACCGATTTCCCGTTGGAAGTTTTCCCGCAGACGATGCAGTCCGTCATCCTTGACATGGCCCGGTACGAGAACTACAAGGCCGAGTTCATAGCGACGGCCATGCTGTCGGCTGTGTCAGCGGCATTGGGCGGCACCTACCGTATCCGCATCAAGGGCGAGTGGCAAAGCAACGCCGCCCTTTACATCATCCTCGTGGGCAGGCCGGGGCTGGGCAAGACACCGCCGCTGGAGGCGGCATACCGTCCCATACGGAAACACGACTATGCCCTGTTCAAGGCGTATGAGTCGGAACTGGAGGCATGGAAAGCCGCCGGGGAGAGCGACAGGAAGCCTGTACTGCGGCGCACGGTCGTGTCCGACTTCACTCCGGAATCGCTCCTGCTGACACACAACAGCAATCCCCGCAGCGTGGTCATCCTGGTGGACGAGATAATGGGCATGTTCAACTCAGCCAACCGCTACACCAACGGTCAGCTCATAGAGCAGCTGCTCACGGCATGGAGCGGCGGAGCATTGGACGTGACAAGGGTCGGCAGCACGATGCCTGTCCACATCGAACAGCCGTGCATCAACATCGTCGGGACCACGCAGACCAAACGCATACATGAACTGCTCACGAAGGGCTTTGAGGAGAACGGGCTGCTTGACCGCATCCTGTTCGTGCTGCCCAAGTCCCGTGAAGTGCCAAAATGGACCGATTGGGATGATGGCGGGGAGGACAGGGCTTCCATGGCAGCGGCACGATGGGAACAGATACTTGGCAAAGTGCTCGCCCTTGACTATGACACCGGAGAGGAAGAAAGGATGCCCCATGTGCTGTCCATGGACAGGGAGGCTAAAGAGTATTTCTACTCATGGTGGAACAGGAAGGTGGAACGCATCAACCTGATAGAGGACGATGCCGAGGTGGACAGCCGTGAGATGAAGCACCCGGCGCAGGTGGCACGGCTGGCTCTGCTCATGCAGGTGCTGCGGTATGCATCCGGCGAGGGCAACCTGCAGTCTGTGGACACGGCATCGGTAAAGGCCGCCATCCGGCTGAACGGCTATTTCGAGGACTCATACCGCCGCATCCGCTCCTTCGTGGCGGAGGACATGTGCGAGGAACCGCCCAAGGTACTGCTGTCATTGCTGCCGGATACATTCGATACGAAGACGGCCATCGCCATTGGAAAGGAACTGCAGAATGTCAGCGAGCGCACGGTGATGAACTACCTCAAGGAGCTGTGCCGGAGCAGGCTGCTGAGGAAAGCCAAGACCGGGCATTACGAGAAAATTATATATGATAAATCTGGCGAATCTGATGAGAGCGGCAATGAATTATCAACCCTGGACTGCAACGGATGAAGCCCTGTTGCAGCCTGCAGTCTTTGCAGTCTTGCAGTTTCTGGGTGCCGGAAAAGGAAAATTCCTGCAAGACTGCAAGAACTGCAACTGCAAATAGAGGTTTTCATTTGCAGGAATCCACAAAAAGAACATCATGAACGGATACAGATTCCATCTACAGAAATACCGTCTGGGCAGCAAGACCGTCTGTCCGGAGTGCGGCAGGAAAGCCTGCTTCACCCGTTATATCGACGAGGCGGGAGAGATTTCCTTCCCCGGCAATGTGGGCAAGTGCGACCACATCAACAGTTGCGGCTACCACTATACGCCCAAAGAATATTTCCGGGACAATCCTACCGTCAAAGAGAGGTTGGACGGACACGAAAGGGATGGCCGGGCAAGGTCGGCAGTGAGGACAGTACCGGAACAGGAGCCAAAAATATCCTTTCTTCCCTCTGATTGGGTGGAGCAGTCCATGCGCAGATACGACATCAACCCTTTGTACCGGTACTTCTCCAAAGTGGCGGGCAAGGAGGACACCGGCAGGCTGTTCCGCCTTTACAGGGTAGGCACGTCAAGGATGTGGGGCGGAGCCACCGTATTCTGGCAGATAGACCGGAACGGCAATGTGCGTGCCGGCAAGATTATGGGCTACAATGCAGAGACCGGGCACCGGGTCAAGGAACCTTTTAACCAAGTCAGCTGGGTGCATTCGGTAAGGAAGGTGCAGGACTTCCGCATGAAGCAATGCCTGTTCGGAGAGCACCTGCTGTCGGACACTTCCTCCACCATATCCTCCAAGCCTGTAGCCATTGTCGAGAGCGAGAAGACGGCACTGGTAGCTGCCCATTTCATACCTGACTTCATCTGGCTTGCCACCGGAGGAATGCACGGGTGCTTCAACAGCGAGGCCATGCAGGTATTGGGCGGTCGGGAGGT
>ENA-OPWW01001135-OPWW01001135.1-human-gut-metagenome-genome-assembly--contig:-NODE-1135-length-11002-cov-113.535215_pt1 | contig 11002 bp, 4 predicted proteins | sample MGYA00241513_ERZ502018 | MGnify/ENA primary metagenome ERZ502018 (study PRJEB25962, sample SAMEA2042987) | human gut metagenome | biome: human gut; feature: human-associated habitat; material: faeces...
TCCAAGCTTCATCAGAGATACGCCATGCTGCAGCTACAGAAGGGAACCAGCCCCAGCGGTTGCCGTCTGCGAAGCGGGAACTACCATCGGTACGGAGTGTAGCTGTAGCCATGTAGCGGCCCTTGTAGGAATAGTTGGCACGGAATGCGAATGACTCCAGTGATGACTCTGTATAAGAGCTGGAGAGCTTCTTGTCGCCACTGGCTGTTCCCAGGTTGTGGAATGTAGTGTGGTCGCTGGCGATACCTTTGCCTTCTTCGTACTGATATTCTGTGTTGCTCTTGTAGAGTGAGAACAGTGCCATGGCACCAACAGTGTGGTCGCCAAATGTGCGGTTGTAGTCAAACTGGTTGTCCCAAGTCCAGTCTACACGGGTTGTATTGGCAACGGATCCGAAGTTGGTCTTGTTCTTCTGGTAGTAAGTAGAACCTACGTCATTACCCTCATTGATACCTGTTGCATAGAAGATGCCCTGGCGCTTGTGAGAGTAGTTAGGAGAGAAGGTGGTTGTAAACTTCAATCCCTTGATGATGTTGGCACGCAGGTAGAAGTTACCCATCAGTCGGTACATCTTGCTCTCATTGGTGTAGTTGCCGTCATTCAAATCGATGAGCGGGTTGTATGTAGATGTAAAATTTGCATCTGCACCAAAGGCAGCCTTTGCACCCGGGTTAGGAATCAGATTGCCATCTGCATCTGTAGGAGATACGAATGGGTTGAAATAGAACGCATTTACGTATGGAGAATAAGTACCATCAGTACATACATCTTCGGTGCGGCTCATAGACATGTTGGTAGAGAAACCTGCCTCGAAAATCTTGGAGAGCTTGGCATCCATAGAGCCCTTGAAGTTGAAACGCTCATAGTCGTTGCCCTTGAATACGTTCTCTTCTCCCTGATAACCCATACCTACACGGTAGTTTACCTTGTCTGTTGCACCGGCAGCACTGATAAAGTGGTTCTGCTGGGCAGCAGTACGGGTAACCATCTTCTTCCAGTCGTAACCGTCGAAGTTTGGATCCATCATCAGTTCATAAACTTTGGAATCTTTATAGCTGGTTGCTCCCTTGCGGGCAAGGAAGGCAGAATTCAAGTCGGTATTCTTGATGATATAGTGTGGATGTCCTTCGGCATCAACACCCTTGCGGCTTGAGCCATCGTAGCTCTTACCGTCGAGCGTGGTATATCTGGCAAAACGATAATCCATAAACTCTTTGGCATCCATAAACTCAGGCATGCGCACCAACTTCTTGATACCATAATATCCGTCATAAGAGATGGTTGCCTTCTGTGCCTTGTCTGCACCCTTGCTGCCCTTGGTGGTAATCATGATGACACCGGCAGAGGCACGGGAACCATAGATGGCGGTAGAAGATGCATCTTTCAATACGTCGATGCGGTCGATATCATCAGGATTGAGGAAGTCCATGTTGTCGCAAACTACACCATCGATAACATACAATGGCTGTGCCTGCTTGTTGATAGAAGCCTGTCCACGAACCTGAATATTGAAGCCTGCACCTGCGCGGCTACCAGACTGGGTGATGTTGACACCAGGAACAGAACCCTGCAGAGACTCTGCAAGATTGGTAGTACCACGAGCGGCTATCTTTTCTGAGTTGACAGATGCGATAGAACCGGTTACATCGCGTTTACGCATAGTACCATAACCAACGACAACGACCTCGTCGAGGGCTGCATTGTCATCTTCAAGTACGATGTTCCATGTTTTCTGACTTCCTACTTTTACTTTCTTAGGCTTGCAGCCGATGTAGCTGAAAGTCAAGACCGCATTAGGGGCTGCGTTCAGAATGGTAAACTTACCGTCAAGGTCGGTGATGCCACCTGCTTTGCCATTCTGGTCAGTAATGGTTACACCAATCATTGGGTCGCCATTAGCATCCTTAACGGTACCTTGGATTGTTTTCTGCGCAAAAGCGAGGAAACAAACCGAACTCAAGGTCAGTGCCATGCTGGCACGTTTCAGTTGTTGATACATAACGATGTTTGTTTTTAGGTTATTATTAATCTTGTTAAGTTTCTCTGGTCTAATTGAACTTACTAGCGATTAGTTGTTGTCGTGTTTGATTCTCAATAGATCATAAGGAATCTTCGATTTTTGGTTATAATCTTAGATTTCTGCTACAAAGGTAATTAAAATTTTTAAATGTTGAATAAAATAAACGAAAAATCTAACGTAAACGTTTTCGGAAGTGTTGTTTCTACAATATTGTCTTTTCGTCGTATTGATTCAGGCGGGTAAGTGAGGCTTATTTGATGGGGCAGGAGGTAGCCGGAATTACGTCACGACGTAATTTCAGCAGCCCATGGTAAGCGGAGCCGCTTACCATGGGGCGTGGCAATAGGTGACAATAGGTGATAATAAAAATACCGCTTATTGCCACCCATTATTCATTTATAATCAGAGAGTTATAGCACGAGTGGCAGATGTGACAACAAAATCGAAGAAAAAAAATCTACAGAAGTCTTTCACCACAAGAAAACAAGTTAGAAATAGCATAAAGAGGATTGACTAATCAGTTATTTTTAAAAAGTCAGAGGCTTCAGTTGGCTTGTAGATTCGACTGTGCTGGCCTAAAGATCCGACTGCGCTGGCTTGAAGATTCGATTGTGCTGGCTTGAAGATTCGATTGCGCTGGCTTGAAGATTCGATTGCGTTGGCTTGAAGATTCGAATTCGTAAGCAGAATGAGACGGATTTGTTTGCAGAATGAAGTAACTGAATTAGCTGACTAAAGTGGCTGAGTTAGCTGACAGAAGTGACTGTGTTAGCTGACAGAAGTGACTGAAATAGCGAAAAAAAAGAGGGCATGTCATCCCACTTATGACACACCCTCTCTATTATTCGTATAGTATTATTGTTCCAATTTCTTAATCTCATCGATAGATAAGTCGGTGAGATCAGCAATTTCATCTAATGGAAAGTTGTGCGCCAACAACTTCAAAGCAATCTTTTTGCTTTTCTTTTTTGCTTCTTTCCTATCTTCTTCTTTAGCTTCTTTCCTACCTTTCTCTTCAGCATGCTTATATACAGCATAATTGTCCCACATGACCATCATGCTGTTGTCGTATTTCTCCTGTTCCTCTTTGGTCAGGCTCTTGGAGTCGGCGATTTCTGCCAGTCTCTTGAATATCTTATGCTGAGCCTCGAAAGGCATTTTTTCTAAAGTCTCCATATGCTTCAAATTATAAATCCAACAATCTAAAAACGTAGTACACTCTTCCTCTTTCTTCTTGAAAAGAGGCATTACCAAGTAGATGAAGCGGATTTTGTTAGAATAAACCTCTCCGCTATCCTTGTCTGCCAGCACAACGTCTGTTCTGAACTTCTTTGGTGTATTTTCATCTACATCAAAGTTCATGAAACAGATAACATAAACGGGTGTGAGATGATAATCCCATTGTCCTTTTATGCCTTGGTCTACTATCGTTTTCGATGCATAGTAGAGAGACCGGTCGATGAAATAGGACTGGCTCCTGTTTTGCATTTCAACGATAATGTGCTCACCTGTGTCAGTTTCGCAAAAGACGTCGTAGATGATACCTCGTTGGTCTTTTGTTTCTGGCAACATCTCCTTGTCCTTAAACTTCACATCAGTGATATGCTGCTCTCCCAGGAGCAGCTGGTTCAAGAACTCTATCAGCAAGTCTTTGCTGTATTCCTAGCCGAAGATTCGTTTGAACGACCAGTCAGAGAATGGGTTGATGTATCTTGCCATATCTTTGCGATTTTATGTTCTCGCTGCAAAGATACGCTTTTCTTTCGTAACTTCCAAGAAATTAATAAAAAAAGTTTTTGTGAGTGGTGGGGGAGAGGGAGAGAAACAAAAAAAGTGCAACGCCCGATGGGGGCATTGCACTTTAATATGATTGATAATAGGATTACTTCCACTTAGAAGCACCTGCTTCACTGTCAAGATTTGCGTTGAACTTGAATTCACCATTTGCTGGATTTGTCCAAAGATCTGTCTCAGAACCCTTGAAGTCGATGAGACCTTCTATGCCGTATGTTTTAGCGTCTGCACCGATAGGTGTGTAAGCAAAGTTAGTCTTGTATGAACCTGCAACAGAAAGCACTGTGCTTGCACCATTCAGAAGAACACTTCCCTTAGCGCCTGGTGTGTAAAGCTGAAGTTTTGCTCCTGCACTTCCGTCTGTAGCCATAGAAGGACCAAAGATGCTGTTGGTGATGTTCAAGTTTGCTGCATTTGTAGCAAAACGGAACAATGGTGTGTTAGCATTTGCTGTAGTCTCCATTGGAGCATAGCAGAATGTACAGTTGTTTACATTTACAGTAGGAGCCTGGGCAGTCTTACGTAAGTCGCAAAGCATAATAATGTTTGTAATAGTACAATCATCGAATGTTACGTTGCGGAAATCTCCACCCTTATCTGCGATGGTTACAACGCCCTGATCACCGACACCATCAATTGTACAACCCTTGAAGGTAATGTTCAGGAAGTTGTCGCTGTTCTTCTGACCTCTTACTACACCACGGAAACCGCGGATGTAGCAATCGTTGAAGATGAGTTCACTGATGGTAGAGCCAGTACCGCTGACATTGATAACCTGACGGCCACCGAAGCCCTTGTCTGTACCTGCGAGGAACGCATCCTTATCAGCTTGCTTATCGCTAATCATATCGATGCTTTCGAACTTCACCTTATCGATATTAACACCCTTCTTGACGTTCATACTGCCGGAGAAGGTGAACTGAGCGTTACCGCCCAATGTCATACCGGTAATGAAGGTTACATTGCGGTCGAGATTGATAGCGTTGCTAATCTTGTATTCCTGTTCACCACGGAGGATGACAGTCATACCGTCTTTAACCATATTCCAGAACTCAGCAGTCTTCAATGTATCCTTAGCTTCCTTAGCATCCCAGTTGCGGGTATCCAGCCACATGCCTTCTCCATACTCCTCGTCGAAGTTGACGCTAGCCTTGGTTGTAGCTGTTGTTTTACCTGCATAGGTAGTATTATTGAAGTCAGAAGAACTGTCGTATGTCTTGAATGTGTATGATGTTTCTGGCTGCAAGCCGTAAATATCTACATATCCCTGAGCATAGTCCGCATCGCTTACTTTAACTGAGATAGTATCATGGTTTTCTGCGTCTTCAGCAGGGCAAGCCATTACATACTTGATTTTCTGACCACCTTCAGCCCAGGATACACGAGCAGCGTTATCAATAGCCTTGGCACCAGAAACCTTTGTTGGGTAGTTGATGCTCTGAGCCTTTACCTGATAATACTCAGATTCCTTGTTGTTGCCAATACACTTGATTCTTACACCATACTTCTCGTCCCATCCTAAGTCATCGAAAGTATAGGTATCATCCTCTGTTGTGGCTTTCTTGATTACTTTCAGGTGATTTGTGCCATCCTCATCTGTAGATGTCACAAGACCCAATTCCAACTCATAACTGGTGGCACCCTGGATTTTATCCCATTCTACCTTCAAGTTATTTGAGTTGACCGTTGCGCTTGCAATTGGACGGAACAAACGAGGTGCATCGCCCAAGTTGTCATCGTCGCTACAGCTTACCATTGTGGTACCAATTGTAGCAGCGAAAAGCATAGACAATATATATTTATTGTATTTCATAATTACTTACTTTTATTTGTTATGGACTACATAACTCGATTTACTTGTTGCGAATAGCATAACCTTCGTTAGACAATACACCGTTTGAAGAAGCAATGTTGTCCTTAGGGATAGGCAAGATATATGGAGTTACCTTTTTGCGGAGAGGCTCCATGTCTTCTGCACCTGTTGTCACAACTCCGTCTGTCAGACCAAACCATGAGTATAAGAAAGCCTCATTCATGACACCCTTCTTGATAGTGTTGCCATCTGCGTCGGTTCCATACTTTGTGTTTGTTGTTGGATCAGTATCACTGACTGACATGTATGTATCCAAGAACTTGATGTATTTCAAACCGTCGAAAGAAGCTCCCGCAGTCTTGATGTCATCATCTGCAAGTGTTGTAGCCTCTTTGTATGGGCTTGCGCTGTTATCACGATAAGTGAAATAGTTGTTCTCGAACTGAATCTCGCCATTTACATAGTTGTAGTAGAGGCGTGGTGCGATGCCCATATCAACAATTTCTTTAGTCTGGTCGTAGATGAATTCTCCATTCTCCAGACGGAGCTGGTTATAGTTCATAGTTACGTCACGAACCCACTCCAAAGTATTAACGATGGCATCTGAGTAGTAGTTCCAACGAACGAGGTCGAACTTACGGATGCACTCGCCACCAAACTCCCAAGCACGTTCGTTGATGATAGCTTTCTTGAAAGAGTCGTGATCGTTGAGATTATCAACATATTCATTCACCATCTCGTTCTTGTTGGTTGCATTTGCAAAGGCACGGTTACGAACTCGCTTCAACATCTCCTTTGCCTCAGCAGTAGGTCCATTGTTGATTTCGTTATCAGCTTCAGCGAGGAGTAACAATACGTCAGCATATCGTAGGATAGGGAAGTTGATACCTGTACCCTTAGACTCAACGTTGTTGACACTCAAATCCATGCGGCACCATTTAGCTGGCTGGATGTTGACGCCATCCACTACTGCCTGCTTGTTGTCGTACAACCAACGGTAGTTAGCACATGTAGCCTTCAGACGCTGGTCTTGTGCATTGAATGAGCATGCATAGCTTGGAGTCAGGTTGGTATAAGTTGTACCAGCACCCTTAGAACTTGAAACTACGCTCAAGCCAAGACACCAACCGATGTCACCACCTGAGTTTGGAACATAACCCATCTCGAACAATACATCACCATTAGCTGGGTTGCAGCCGTTGATTTCATTATCAAAAATCTGCTTGAAGTTGTTGTTGAGCTGACGGTCCTTCAAGGAAATCAACTTCTTGGCATAAGCCTTAGCAACCTTGTAGTAATCGTCTGCAGAAGTAGCTGTAGCCTCGTTACCATTTTCATCAACATAATGTACAGTATATTCATCGCCTGTACCTGTGCTGCGGGCCATTGTACCATCAGCCTGCATAGAGTAACCGGCACGGAACATAGCCAACTTGGTGATGAAACCGAGAGCGAATTCACGGTTCATGCGCTCTACTGTAGCTTTGCTGCTCCACTGCATCTCACCCTCGTTGTTGATGAGGTCTTGAATCAAGTGGGTATAGATGATGTTCTTATCTGTACGTGGATCATTGTGCATATCGTCCTTTGATGTAGGAGTTGTAGCAAATGGCACGTCACCCCAGAAGTTACACATCAGGAAATACCAGTATGCACGAAGACAAATAGCCTCACCATGAAGTTGCTTCATATCTGCATCTCCATTCTTATATGCATCGCTTGCCTCAATTCCCTGAATACACTGGTTGGCGAAATCAATGGCTTTCTGGGTGTTGTTCCAGCAGTTCTTGATATCACCGAAGTATGATGGGTTAAGGGCCCAGATACCGCGACGTGTTGTCTCTGTAGCTTGAGCCTTCTTTACGTAACCGATCTCTACGTCAGTATTCTGCATCCAGTTTGTACCCATACGTGATGTATAAGTGTCCTCGCAGAAGTAGGCATATACGTGGTCTACCATCTTGCGGGCATCAGTTGCGTTTGAACACAGGTAGTTCAAATTGTCTGTAGACAAAGTCTCTGTGTCCAATAAGTCACTACAAGAGTTAAAACTTGCTCCTGCAATGAACATTGATATATATAGAAATATACGTTTCATAATTTGTATCTTGTTTTCTATTAGAATGAAATGTTTACACCTGCTGTCCAAGAGAATGACTTAGGATATGATGAGAAGTCGGCACCTGGAGTCAAACCGCTGGTCTTGCTGCCACGGATTGATGAGTTAACCTCTGGGTCATAACCTGAGTAGTTGGTCAAGCAGAACAAGTTTGTCAATGTGCAGTACATGCGCAGTGAGTTGCAAGCGAACTTCTTGGTCCACTCCTTAGGGAATGTGAAACCTACTGTCAAGTTCTGCAAACGGAGGAATGAACCATCCTCAACAGCCCATGATGACGGTACAGGGTTGTTATCTGACAAAGTTGCTGCGCTCCAAATAGAAGCATTTGCATTCATATTCTTCAATGTCTCGTAATCTGTTACGATTTCACCTGTAGCCTGATCCATGTAAGTCCATGCCTTACCGCCCAAAGTTACAGGAGTCATTTCCTGACGGAGACTTGCGTATGTATTACGGTATGACTGTGATGTAACCATCTTGTCGAGGTTGTAAACGTCATTACCTACTACGAAGTTGAAGTTGGCAGTCAGGTCAAACCACTTGTATGTGGCGTTGAGGCCGAAACCACCCTGGAATTTAGGCTGAGTCTTACCGATGATGGTGCGGTCTGACTCTGAAATCTTCTTGTCACCATCAAGGTCTCTTACCTTCATTGCACCTGGACGGAGACCTGCCTTAGAACCTGCAGTAATGAATGAACCATCTACTACACCTTCCTTCAGGATATAGTTACCGCTCTTGTCAAATACGAACTGAGTCTTGCCGTTCTCATCGATTGTGGTCTGGAAGTCGTCAACAGTATAGAAACCGTCGCAAACGAAACCATATACCAATCCGAGAGGCTGACCTACAACAACTCGGTAGTCGTCGTAACCGCGCATGTCGGTAGAGAAGGCACCAGAGTTGTAAGACTGGTAAGTCTGACCACCAGCCAACTTGTCAACCTTGTTCTTATTGAAACCAACGTTGAAGTTGAAGTTCAAAGAGTAATCCTTCTTGCGGAGGATAGCTGCATTCAAGTTCAACTCAACACCACGGTTAGATGTCTGACCGATGTTCTGCTGCATAGAAGTATAGCCGATTGCTGTTACAGGAGCATCGAGGAGCAGGTCCTTTGTGGTGTTCCAGTAGTAATCCAAGCTACCTGAGATGCGCTCATCGAAGAAACCAAAGTCCAAACCAACGTTACGTGTAATGGTGGTTTCCCACTTCAATTCTGGGTTAGCCAACTGAGAATTGTTCAATGTATAGTGAGGGTTTTGCTGGTTACCTGCACCATAATATTTTCCGCTACCATAAGCCTTGTAAGTTGTCTCATACATGGAAGAGCTGATACGGTTGTTACCGGCTGTTCCATAAGAGAAACGGAGTTTCAGGTTAGACAACCAGTCCTTTGTATTTATCATCCAAGGCTCCTCTGCGATACGCCAACCCAATGCGGCAGCAGGGAAGTAGCCCCAACGGTTGTCCTTCACGAACTTAGAAGAACCATCGGCACGCATAGTGAATGTCAGCAAATAGCGGTCTGCATAAGAGTAGTTCAAACGGCCGAAGAAAGAAAGAGTACGATCTTCCTGACCCAATGAAGAGTTGATGGTACGGGAACCTGTTGCACCTGAGTTTGAAGCAAGACTTGCAAACATCTTCTCTGGAGCAATATCCTTCTGGAAGTATTTAGCGATAACACTGAGGCTCTCATTGTTTGTTGCTACATACTCCTGGCCAATCATGGCGTTCAGATTGTGTACCTTGTTAAATGTCTTGTTGTAAGTCAAGGTATGGGTCAAACGGAGCTTCCAAGTATCTTTCTTGGTCCATTCACCCATAGGAAGGCTACCGCCATCCTTTACAGCCTTGTCACTCAAAGCAGCATAATAATCTTTCTGCTGGAAGAAGGTGTAGTCGTAACCAGCCTCTGCACGATATGTAAAGTTCTTGAGGAAATTCCATGTAATGGCACCATTATAGTTGTAACGGCGTTCATTCTTTCTTCTCCAGTAGTCATTTACCTTATCCTGCAAACTGCGGGTAATAGAGATGTACTCATCATACTCATCGTCTGGAAGAGTTGAAGGATCGATGTCGAGCTGATCGTAGAGACCATTAACAGGCCCCTTGGTAATTGCCTCATAAGAACGGATCTTGTAAGTACCACCACCTGTACCAACACCCTTGGTTGTAACATCAGCCAGACGCATACCGAAGTCGAGCTTCAAGTTCTTGCAAATCTCATGATTCAACTTGAAGTTTACATTGAAACGGTCGTAACCGTTGGTCTTCATCAAACTGTTGTCGTTGGTGTAAGTACCGCTGAGGTTGAACTTAGTCTTTTCAGAACCACCGCTAACACTTACGTTGTGAGACTGTGACAGGTCGTGATTGCCGAACATCTCGTTCTGCCAGTCATGCCCCTGCTGATACTGATACAAGTCGAGGTCTCCGAAAGAACCGAAACGCTTTTCGAAGCTACTGATATCAGATGTACCGCGGAGAGCAGCACGCTCATAGTTGTACATAACGTACTGATAAGGAGTCATGGTGTCAAGAGTCTTAGCGATGCTCTTGCCCTGAACGTAGCCATTGTAAGAAACAACTGTCTTACCAGACTTAGCGCCCTTGGTAGTAACCAGGATTACACCATTTGCACCCTGAGAACCATAGATAGCTGTAGAAGCAGCATCCTTCAATACGGTAATGTCCTCAATGTCAGAAGGAGCAATGTCACCGATGCTGGATACTGGAAATCCGTCTATGATGTAGAGAGGAGAGTTGTCACCAGTGATAGAACCACCACCACGCACCTTGATGATCATTTCTGCATCAGGTGAACCGTCGGTAGTTGTAATCTGCACACCAGGCAACTTACCTGTCAAAGCTTCTGCTGCATTTGTAACAGGAACCTTGGTCAGGTCTTCACCCTTTACGGTAGCAACGGCACCAGTCAGATCCTTCTTTTTAACTGTACCGTAACCGATGACAACGACATCGTTGAGGGAGTTAGCTTCGTCCTCGAGCTTTACTGAAATGGTTGTTTTACCTGCAACATTAATTTCCTTTGCTTTCATACCAATGTATGAAATCTTCAGTTTCTTACTGCTGCCTTTCAAATTAACGGTGAAGTTACCATCAATATCAGTGATACCACCATTACCTGCTTGACCAACCTCCATGACAGAGGCGCCGATAATAGGCTCACCTGTATTGTCAGTAACAACGCCTTTTACTGTTTGTGCAGATACACTTGTTACTACGA
>ENA-OPWW01001140-OPWW01001140.1-human-gut-metagenome-genome-assembly--contig:-NODE-1140-length-10900-cov-1.297280_pt1 | contig 10900 bp, 7 predicted proteins | sample MGYA00241513_ERZ502018 | MGnify/ENA primary metagenome ERZ502018 (study PRJEB25962, sample SAMEA2042987) | human gut metagenome | biome: human gut; feature: human-associated habitat; material: faeces...
TTAACCGCTACTTAGCGAAAATGTTATTTAGAACTTATTTTTATTATAAAAATATATACATATATAATCACGTGATAAAATCTGATTTTACTAAAAATTATATATTTTAATATATTCGATATATTAAAAATAGCCATATTTTCATACGACTGTTCTGAAATATACATTTTAACACTTGAATCAACGAATAGCTTGTGATATAATTAAATGTAAAAGATTTCAAACTATCCTGTTTCTATTAAGAAGTCGAATCTGTCGAATGTCAAGGCGGTTTTGTCTCGAATTACTCGAATATTGGGAAAGGCAAAAATATGAATTATTTCAGATTATGTGGCGGAACTTTTTTTACATTAATCGTTAACTCTGCATTGCAAAAGCCAACTAATGGGAAACTTTACACAGGCACAGAAAATTTAATAACAGATGAAAATATACTTACCAGTCTTCTTCGTATCGCTATGCCCAGTCTTCAAGATGTGTCTAGTGACGATGCTCATAATTTTAAGCGGTGTAAGGTTAAGCAGAGCAGAAATTTGAAAATGATAAATTGTGAAATAGGTAAGGCATTGCAAGAAAGGATGAAATCTGACTATTTTGCATGTTTAAATGAAATGGTGACATTTATATCAAAATTTTTGGATATACAACAAAAGAAAGAGCAGAAGCTCATAATGGCATTGCTAGAACTTATTGAACAAGATCAAGATATCCCATCAGATCAATTATTCTGTATTTGTCCAGATGGTAAAGCCATAAGTAAGAGAGAAATGTCAAATATAGTTGTTGTTAATATTCCTTCTTTTCTTTTAGGTGTACTTCTTTTTACGCTTACTGAAATCACGGATAACCGTGTAGGGAAAGATACATATGATAATTGGTGTCCAAATGGGAATACCAAGCATAATAGAAGATATTATCAAGGTCATATGGGAGAATCAATTACCCGTACAATTTCTTTTGACAATAGTATTGGACAGACGGCATCTGTAGATAAATCACAAGGTGTATTCGCTGCTGAAAGACTAATGGGTGAAAGCAAAAAACATCCATTACCACGTATGTCAGCACCAAATGAGGTTGTTGAAAGCGAACGGAGATATGTCGATGCTTTGCTTGATGTGTATCGTGAGAAAACAGGAGTATCTGATTTAAAAGTTGATAATCTTAAAGCTTATCCGGATATCGAGAGACATTTTAAGAGACAGAGAGATGATTATTATGATGCAGAAATATTGCGTAGAGGAATACGAGATATTTATAACAAGGATGGTGAGGAATATTTTGATCTATTTTTAGACGAGATATTTACGGGTGTAATTGATACTTTTGAGGGAGATTATATTTCCGGTTATGCTCGTCTCAGTGCGGTATTAACTATTGCTGCACAAACAAGTACAGAACAGTGTGTTATCAGTCGTGAAACTTTTTGGATAGGCAACCATGAAAAGAAAGGTGCTTGTCATTTCCTTATTAATGAACAAAAACTTAGTGGGTGGATGTAATTGTGATACGAATATTTAATAGCGAATTTGAAAACGAACTACGTCTTATTCTTTTGATTGATGCTTTCAAAAAGCCACAAAATGCAGACAAGATTTATGTCGCTGATTTTATAGTGACTTATGGTAAAACATTTGGAATTACTAATCATAATTTAAATGGCGAAAATGTGTATAAATTTAGTGAATTTATATCCCGTCGTCCGCTGGTGCTAAAGATCTTAAAGAAATTAACTTTTACTGGATATGCAAAACCTTTATTGACTACCTCCGGAATTGTGTACAAACTTACAGATGAGGGTGAACGCTTAAGCAGATTACTTGATAGCGATTATGCAAGAGAATATCGTGCAACTGCAACAGAAGTTATACGCCACATTGAAAATAAGGCTGAACGAACACTAATATCTGAGATTAATAGAATGGCAGCGTCATCATTGAGAGGAGTTGGACAATGAGTAGGTTTTATGTGCAGAATATTACTGTTTATGGAAGCACTATGGAGGTGTTGGCATCAAGGATTGAGTTTCAGGATGGGGTGAATATTGTTCATGGACCATCAAATACAGGCAAGTCGTATATTCTTGGCTGTCTAAATTTTATGCTTGGTAGTTCTGTGATTCCATTTTCAAAAGCGGTTACAAAATATGATGTAATAGAAATCACATTCAGATCAACAGATGGGGAAAAAATTCGCTACAAGCGAATGATTGTAGAAGGAAAGGGTAAAAAGAAAGAGGTTGCTAGTAATTCTATAGAAGTGATCTACTCTGATGTCTCTGCATTTCCAGTGGGAGAATATTATGCGGATACCGCTAAGAAGAATGCAAAGCCATTTTCAAAACTTCTTTTGTATCTTATGGGGTTAACAGAAACACCGCAGATAATTAGCACAAAAGATCGTGACACGAGTCCATTTTCACTCAGAACAATTTTTCAATTTTTTTATCTAGATGAAGATAATATTTTTAAAAAAGAAACAACTTTTTATCCAAGTCATGGATTTAAGAAACCTGTGGCAATTATTATGTCTTTGCTTTATCTTTTTGAGAAGAATAACTATGCAGAAGACGTACCTAATGAAAGTAAAAAAGAACGAGAGCAGAAGAAACAGCAAAAGGCAGGCGTTGTTGCCTACCTTAATGAAAAATTTGAGCAGTATAGTGACCAACGTGCTGAACTGCAAAAAATGAAAGATGAGATCGGTGATGAAAACATTGAAGAAAGACTGAAAAATATCCTTAACGAAATTGCTGAAATTGAAAATATGATTTCCTCAACAAATGAAAAATGTCAACAATTGCTGGAACAGATTTTTTCAATAACACCTCTTCTGGATGAGATGAGATTACGTCGGGATCGTTTTCACATTTTACATTCACAGTATGACTCTGATATAAAAAGGTTGCAATTTATTGCAGATGGAGAATCAAAACGCGGAAAGGTGTATAGAGTTTCTAAATGTCCTTTTTGCAATCATGATATGGATTTGCAGCCACAACAGCGAATCGAGTATACTGCAGCAATCAATGTTGAGTTAGAACGTGTAATGACACAAGTACAAGATTTAGAGCTTGCAGAGAGCGACGCTGATAAGGAGATTCAAAAACTGGAGAAGAGGTTAGCAGAACTAAATGAACAATATCAACAACTTAATGGTCTGATTGAAAAACAGTTAAAACCAAAAGCAACAAAATTGACAACTACTAAAGAAAACTATCAGAATTGGTTATTGCTGCAAAGTAAAATATACGCTTTCGATTTTATTACGCAGGAAATTAATGGTGAATTAATATCTCGCTTTTCTGAAAAGGAAGAAAAGGTAGCAGAATTTGATGCGATAAAGAAAATCTCACCAGATTTATGGGAAGCATTGAATAATACATTTCAGGCTATTGTAAGAGAATGTGGATATCCAAATAATCCGGTTGCACGAATTGATATTGATTCATTGGATGCTGTTGTAAATGGAAAAGCAAAGGAAAATGAAGGAAAAGGATATCGTGCTTTCTTGAATACGATCATGCTCTTTAATTTGATGAAGCAACTTGAATGCAGAGGAGAATATGCATTCCATATGTTGTTTCTTGATTCTCCAATACTTTCACTGAAAGAACAAGAAAATGTAGAAGAGTCGGAACTCGCTACACCTGGAATGCGTGAATCATTGTTTCAGTATATAATCAGTCATTGTGGGAAAAATCAGATTATTATCGTCGAAAATGAACTGCCTGCAAATGTTGATTATAGTGCAGCAAACCTTATCACATTTACAAAAAGTGAAAATGGAAGATATGGTTTTTTGCTAAGTGAATGTGATTTCTAGACAATTTGAATTGAAGCGGATGACGTTACTTCTTTCATTTACAACGCATTAGTTTTAGTCGTTTTTATGCTGTTGCCATCAGAATCATACTGCTGTAATAGTTGATTTTTTAGTCTGAATATGGTATAATAAGTTAAATAGAATACCAGGGAGTTTTATATGAATATTGATATCAATGAGGATATGATTCAGCAAACCAACAAAAATTTACTTGAATTGCTTTTAATAGATCGTTCGACTAAAAAGCACATTGTTTGGGCAACAAGTGATTATGTAGAGCAGTATGGAGGATTATATTCACCGGAGTGCGAAATCACACCAGATTTAATAACAGGAGCTTTTGCAGCAACGATTCGACCTCGTGTAACAAAAGAAAAATCTGAACAGACAAATAGAACTCGTGATAAAGCGGAAGTGTTTACTCCTTCATGGGTTTGTAATAGGCAAAATAATTTAGTTGATGAACAGTGGTTTGGAAGACAGAATGTCTTTAATGTTGCAGAAGGAGATAGATGGAAACCATGCAAAGGAAAAATTATATTTCCTGGAAAAGCAAAAAAAAGCTGGCAGGATTACGTAAGAGCTAAACGCTTGGAAATAACTTGTGGGGAAGCACCGTATCTTGTGAGTAGATACGATACTGTTACGGGTATAAAGATTACAGATGTAAATAAAAGAATTGGACTTCTTGATCGAAAGTTACGTGTCATTAATGAAAATATTGATAATGAGCAGAATTGGATGCAATGGGTAAAAAAAGCGTATCAGAGTACTTATGCATATGAATATCAAGGAGATAATTTACTTCTTGCACGTGAAAATCTGCTTTATACATTTGTAGATAATATGCTTTATAAATTTGATAGAGAGCCGAATTCTAATGAATTATGGCAGATCGCATACATTATTTCTTGGAACATATGGCAAATGGACGGATTAACATACACTGCACCATATAGTGAGATAAAACATGAAGAGGAATATGAACAGTTAGTATTGTTTGATTTTGAAGACAAAGAAGAAATGACTCCAAAGGATGCAGTGCCGTGTATCATTAGAGATTGGACAAACAAGTGCTATGTTGAGTTTAGGTCGTTGATTAAGTGAGGGGTGAACTATTATGAACGAACAATTTTCAAATGCTTTTTCATACAAACTTATATATATTTTCAGAATAAACGATGACGCCCATAAAGGATTGCTGAAAATAGGAGATGCAACTTTAAAGTGCGATGAAACAATTGACAAGTTACCGCCAAATTGCCGAGCATTGAATATGGCAGCAAAAAAGAGAATCGATCAGTATACCAATACTGCAGCTATTTCATATGAACTATTACATACTGAACTTGCTGTACGCACAGATATTAAAAAGGGGATAGTTGTAGCGTTCCGTGATCACGATGTTCATCGTGTTCTTGCTAATTCTCACATTTCAAAACAAAATATAAAAGGAAGCTCAAGCAAGGAATGGTTTAAGATTGACCTTGAAACAGCTAAAAGAGCAATTGAGGCAGTGAAGAAAAGTCAGACATCTCTCCATCCATCTGAAGCAGGAGAAACTTTTACGCCTATTATCTTCAGACCGGAGCAGGAAATGGCAATAAGAGCTACATTGAATGAATTTAAATCCGGAGATCGCATGCTTTGGAATGCAAAAATGAGGTTTGGTAAAACGCTGAGTGCATTGGAAGTTGTAAGAAAAAGCGGATTTGAAAAAACGATTATCATCACACATCGACCTGTTGTAGATAGTGGTTGGTATGAGGATTTCAGAAAGATTTTTTATAATGAACCGGATTATGTATATGGTTCAAAGAATAATGGGAATACAATTGATGCACTTTTGAAAAGTGGGAAGAAGTTTGTATATTTTGCCTCGATGCAGGATTTAAGAGGTTCTGATATAGTTGGGGGCAATTTTAATAAAAATACCATAGTATTCAAGACAGATTGGGATTTTGTCATCGTAGATGAAGCACATGAAGGGACTACAACTTCTCTTGGGGAAGAAGTCCTGAATACGATTGTGAAAAGCAACACAAAGATGCTTGCGTTATCAGGTACACCGTTTAATATCCTTGGCAAATATGAAAAGAATGTGTATACCTGGGACTATGTTATGGAACAGCAGTGCAAAGCGGAATGGGACTCTGCACATTTTGGCGATTCCAATCCTTATGATGAACTCCCTAAGATGAATATTTTTGTATATGATTTGGGGAAACTGCTTGGAAACCGCTATGTTGAATTAGAGGATAAGGCATTCAATTTCCATGAATTTTTCCGCACCTGGACAGGGGATATTCGCCGTGATTTTAAACCGATGCCAAGTTATGCAAAGATTGGCGATTTTATTCATAAAGATGATGTACAAAGTTTTTTGGAACTCATTACAAAGGAAGATGCGGAAAGTCAGTATCCTTATTCTACAGATGAATATCGCAATCTGTTTCGGCATTCTCTTTGGATGGTGCCGGGCGTAAAAGAAGCTCATGCACTTAGTGAAATGCTGAGAAACCATCCTGTTTTTTCAATGTTTCGGATTGTAAATGTTGCAGGTGATGGCGATGAAGAAGAAGGATCAGATACAGCATTACAAAAAGTCAGAGATGCCATTCGGGATAACGAATATACCATTACTTTGTCTTGTGGCAAGTTGACCACAGGTGTTACAGTGAAAGAGTGGACAACTGTCTTAATGCTTGCTGGTTCGTTTTCTACGTCTGCATCGAGTTATCTACAGACCATATTCCGTGTACAATCACCTTGTAATCAAGATGGCAAGATGAAAGACAATTGTTATGTTTTTGATTTTGCACCGGACAGAACACTAAAAATGGTAGCAGAGTCAGTTGCTCTTTCTACAAAGGCGGGAAAAGCGAAAGAGTCTGATAAGAAAATTATGGGTGAATTTCTGAATTATTGTCCTGTCATTTCAATTGATGGAACAGTAATGAAGAAATACAGCACAGACAGACTGTTGCAGCAATTGAAACGTGCATATGCAGAGCGTGCGGTACAAAATGGATTTGATGATACCAATCTTTATAACGATGAACTTCTCAAACTGACTGATGTAGATCTTGCTGATTTTGAAAAGCTGAAAGGCATTATTGGCAAATCTAAGGCACAGCAGAAGACTGAAAAGATTGATATGAACAATCAGGGTTTCACCGAAGAAGAGTATGCAGAAAAAGAAAAACTTGAAAAGAAACCTGCAAAACAAAGAACACCGGAAGAGTTTAGATGAGTTGAACGAAAAGAAAAAGAACAGAACCAGTGCGATTTCTATTCTCAGAGGGATCTCGATTCGTATGCCACTTCTGATCTTTGGTGCAGATATTCCAATCGATGAAGATTTTACAATCGATATGCTCTTGGATGACAAAATCGTTGATGAGGCATCATGGAATGAATTTATGCCAAGCGGTGTGACAAAAGATGTATTCAAGCAGTTTATGAAATATTATGATCAGGATATTTTTGTAGCAGCAGGAAGACGAATCAGAAATACGGTCATTGGGGCGGATGAACTTGCACCAACCGAACGAGTAAAGCAGATTGCCCTTCTTTTCTCCTGCTTTAAGAATCCGGATAAAGAAACTGTACTGACACCTTGGCGTGTCGTCAATATGCATATGAGTGATTGCCTTGGAGGATATAGTTTTTACGCAGAAAATCCGCCAGTGAATGCACCGATGCTGGAAGAACCACGCTTTGTAGACCATGGACAAGTAACTGCGGATACATTCAGCAATCAAAATGCACATATTCTTGAAATCAACTCCAAGACAGGGCTTTATCCGCTTTATGTGGTATATAGTATTTTCCGTGCAAGATGTGCAGCGTTTGCTGAGGAAGAACTGACGATAGAGAAACAGAACGAATTGTGGGCGGAAACGGTTCAGGAAAATATTTTTGTTGTATGCAAAACGCCAATGGCAAAGTGTATTACAAAGCGAACTCTCGTTGGTTTTAGAAAAATTCCTGTCAATGCCCATTATTTTGATGACCTGATCAACACCATGCAGCACAAGCAAAAGCAGTTTATTGATAAGGTTCTAAAACCGAGCTATTGGGATAGAAAGGGTGAAAAAATGACATTTGATGCTATTGTAGGAAATCCGCCGTATCAAGAAGAAGGAAATGGCGATACAAATGCAAAAAAATCGATCTATCATTATTTTATTGATATGGGTGAAAAACTATCTCGAACAGGAACACTTATACATCCTGCCCGTTTTTTGTTCAATGCTGGGGACACACCTAAAGAATGGAATGAATCGAAATTAAATGATATCCATTACAAAGTAATTAAGTATTGGCCAAATAGCTTGGAAGTATTTCCAACCGTTGATATTAAGGGTGGTGTTGCGGTCACATATTGGAATAAAGACGAAACATATCAACCGATAAAATTTTTTACACCGCATAAGGAATTGCAATCGATACTGTATAAAGTTGAGCAGCTTATGCAGGAAAGCTTATCAGAAGTAATAACAAATCGTGGAACATATAAATATTCAAGTTTGGCATATTCTGAGCAACCAGAAGAAATGAAGAAAACAGCTGACAAAAGAATTGCACCAAGTGCATTTGAAAGAATGCCACTGTTATTCACTGAAAGTAAGCCTGATGACGGACGTGAATATGTTCAGATGCTTGGTAATATTAAAAACAAACGTTGTTATCGTTGGTTTAGAAAAGATTATATAGCACAGGTTGAAAATTTAGAGAAATACAAGGTTATTGTACCAAAGGCAAATGGTTCTGGTGCTATAGGAGAAGTGTTAAGTACGCCGTTAATCGGCTATACGGAAACGTATATTTCAATAGGTGCAACAGACAATGAAAAAGAGGCAGAAGCAACTTTGAAATATATTAAAACCAAATTTTCGAGAACTATGCTGGGTATTTTGAAAGTTACACAAAATAATCCTCGTGAAACTTGGAAATATGTTCCTATGCAAGACTTCTCTTCTCAGTCAGATATTGATTGGAGCAAAAGCGTTTCTGATATCGATCAGTAGCTTTACACAAAATATGGATTCACGGATGAAGAAATTGAATTTGTGGAAAGCATGATTAAGCCGATGGAGTGAAATTGAAAAAGTGACCTTTATGTATCGATTGGTAACTTGTTACAAAAGGAGACTAAAATGCTATTTGACGAAAAAGAGCTAAATATATTTGACTCAAACGATGCAAGGCAATACTTTCAAGAAATATTACAGTCATATTATGGTAAGAACTATCGTGCCACTGTTGTGCTTCTTTATTCTTTTACTGTTTATGATTTATTTAGCAAACTTCAGACAATGAGTAATGAAGGTGATAAAACAGCAAAAAAAGCAGTAAATGACATACGGCAGATGATAGAAGATGATGAAAAATACTCCACAGTTGAAAACACAATTATCAATTTTTTTAAAGATAATTGTAAATTATATTTTAGACGCTTTATCGAAGATATTGAGTATTTAAAAAAATGTAGAAATAAATGTGCACACCTTAATGTCGATGGAGAGAGTTTATTTATCCCAAGTGATTACCAAGTTAGAATGCTTATATGCTCAATGTATGATAATATATTTGCAGTGAAAGCACCATTTATTATGGATTTATTTTCTGTTGTTAAGACGGAAGTGGAGGCCTATTCAAATAAAATACACAGGGTAGGGAGACCTATAAGTGAAGAGGTAATAAGCGAATTGTCAAATTTATATTTTAAGAGATTGACACAAAACTCGTTAAAAAAATCTTTTGAGACTTTTCTTAAAATCACTTTTCAAGTAAAAGAGGATGATGACATTAAGAAAAATATAAACGGACTTTTTGCTTTTACATATTCTATGGCTTCTTATATCACACAATCAGGTTTAACTGAAATTTTTAATGATGATAACATTGTTGGTATCATCAAAAAAATAGAAAAACAGGTATTTGAAAATAGTAGTGAAAGAAGAAAAGCTTTTATAACAATATTATTAGATTTTCCAAGCATCTTAGATTGCGTAAACATCAATAATCATCCATTATATAATTATATTAGTGAGCTTGTATTATCATCTCCTAAGGGAATACAATACTATAATATATTTTTTCCAAGAGAAAATAATACAGCATATGACTATTATTTACAGAAAAAAAGTATCCAACGTGCTGAATATACTTCAACGTTATTTGAAGTACTAAAAAAATGTGAGAATTTTAAGATAGATGATTTCATGATACTTCAGGCAAAAAGTATTCCTAATTTTGACGGTTACAATGACGCTGATGCTTATATGAACGTTTTTAAAGAAAATATTGAAAATATCTCATCAGAGGCTAAAAAAATTATAATGGAAATATACAACAAAAATATACAATGCACTCGTAGAAATCGACATTCAAGTGACATGGAGTTCCTAAAACCATTTCTTGATGACACAAGAAGTGAAAAATAATTATATAATTTTAGGCCGAGACGGTGAATTTTGGCAGCTCATCACGATCTAATCTACACTTGAATCTGGGTGATTGTGAAAGAATACTATTCTGGAGTTCAGGACAGTGTAGAGATGATGATTTCTGAAAAGTTCGTATTATTGGGGATTTTCAATCGCTGTTGCGTAGGTTCTGACTCTATGTGGATAGATTCTTGAACAAAACATAATAGAGACCCCTGTTCAAAACGTAGAAATTGAACAGGGGTTCTTTGTTTCCCTTGCATTTTCTCAAAATTCGTGGTATAATAATATCAAATCACGATTTACTAAATCACGATTAGAGAAATGGAGTGAGAACAATGTTTATTGGCAGAGAAGCAGAACTGCAATTTTTAGAAGATAAGTATCACCAAAAAGGCGGGCAATTGATTGTTTTGTATGGTCGTCGACGTGTTGGGAAAACAGAGACCCTTCGCCAGTTTTGCAAGGGAAAACCGCATATCTTTTTTTCCTGCAGAGAATGCACGGATAAAATGCAGCTGAAAAATTTTTCGGAAAAGCTGTTGAGAGAAAATATACCGGCTCGTTCTTACATTGCAGAATTTTCTGACTGGGAAAAAGCGTTTCATGCCATTACGGAA
>ENA-OPWW01001143-OPWW01001143.1-human-gut-metagenome-genome-assembly--contig:-NODE-1143-length-10888-cov-3.414290_pt1 | contig 10888 bp, 6 predicted proteins | sample MGYA00241513_ERZ502018 | MGnify/ENA primary metagenome ERZ502018 (study PRJEB25962, sample SAMEA2042987) | human gut metagenome | biome: human gut; feature: human-associated habitat; material: faeces...
ACTCTCGTAAAGAATACACAAAATCCGACTGGATCATGTGGACGGCAGCTATGTCTTCAGATAAGGAAACCTTCCAGAAATTCTCTGATCCTGTCTATAAATATATCAATGAAACAGTATCACGTGTACCTATCAGTGACTGGCACCATACAGACAGCGGTAAATGGGTAGGATTCAGAGCACGTTCAGTAATCGGAGGATACTGGATGAAGGTATTAATGGATAAAGTTCAGAATAATCAATAATTTAAATCTAGTGTATTATGAAATGTAAAACTATGAGACATGAGATCATTGAATTTCAATGGATGACTCTATTATTACTCTTTACGATTTGCTTCAGTAGCTGTAAAGATGATAAAGATGCGTCTGCGGAACCTTATGATCCCAGCCAACCGGTGACTGTGACGGATTTTGCTCCCAAAGCAGGAGGAGCAAACACTCGAATGATTATTTACGGTAGTAATTTCGGTACTGATTCCTCTATTGTCTTTGTGAAAATAGGCGGGAAAGAAGCAAAAGTAATTAATGCGAAAGGTAATAGTTTGTACTGTATTACCCCGCAACAATGTTACGAAGGAACTATTGAAGTAAAAGTCGGTGAACAGGATGTTATAGTATCATCAAAATATAAATATGTTCCACAAAAGGTCGTATCAACTTTATGTGGATATGTAGATGAGAAGGGTAATGGAGAAATTATAAAGGAAGGTCCTTTTAGCGACTGTGGTAAAATAGATTTTCCTGCATGGTTCGAGTTTGACCCGAAAAATCACGATATCCTGTATTTAACTCAGGATGCAGAAAATAATGGTAATGGTAAGCCGATGCGTATATTGGATTTGAAAAATGAAAGAATATACACTGGAATAACCGGTAGTTCGGAAGGAGCTGACCGCTTGCGTAGCATGTCATGGACTTTAAGTAAAGATACTATGATTATAGCATGCTCAAAAGGAGCTGATAATGCTGCAAGTAATATTATGTTAATCCGTAACCAAGACAATGATATGGTTGATGTTACAGATTTCCAGAATCCTGTAGTAAAACGTCTGACCACAAGTAGAGGGTGTCAGAACTCAATGATACACCCAGAAAATGGTGAATTATACTATAATTTCTTTGGTTCAGGGGCTGTGCTCAGATATGATTTTTACCAATGGGGGGCAAATGATAATAAAGCTCATGCAGAAGAACTGTTTACGATTCAGGATGCCAACTGGGAATTTAACTTTATCGTTCATCCATCTGGTGATTATGTTTATATGATGGTACAGAATCAGCACTATATTCTCCGTTCAAATTATGACAGAGTTAACAAGCGGCTTACAACTCCGTATATCGTTTGTGGACAACCCGGACAAGCGGATTATAAAGATTTGGCAGGAACAAAAGCACGCTTGAATAAACCCGGACAGGGAGTCTTCGTATTTAACAAAGAGTATGAGGATGCGAATAAAGAGGATTGTTATGACTTCTATTTTACGGATCGTAATAATCACTGTATACGTAAATTGACTCCGGATGGAGTAGTCTCTACTTTTGCCGGAAGAGGAAGCACAGGAATGAATGTACATGCTAATGGATATGTGGATGGCCATTTACGTGATGAAGCACGTTTTAATTATCCTTATGCTTTAGCTTATGATGAAGATACAGAAACTTTTTATGTGGGTGATGTGAACAATCATCGTATCCGGAAGATAGCATTAGAAAAGATTCCTGAAGCGACAGAAGAACATCTGGAAGAGAGTCAACCGGAAGAGGGAGAACAATAACCGAATAAAAGAAAAAACACATGAAAATAAAGAATTTTATCACCATTTGTTTGTTACTGGTTTCTGTTGCCACTTTTGCGCAGAAAAAAATTGAAGTAACGGGAGTAGTGACGGATACGAATAAAGAGCCACTGGTCGGTGTCAATGTAACAGTAAAAGATCAGGCTGGCTTAGGAGCAATTACGGATATTAACGGACGTTATAAAATTAGTATTGAAGAGTTTTCAAGACTAGTATTCTCGTACATAGGTTTTGATAAACAGGAAGTATTAGTGAAAAGGCAGCAGGTAGTCAATGTAATTATGAAGGAATCTGAAGCAAGTGAGCTTGATGAAGTCGTTATTACAGGAACCGGTGCACAAAAGAAGTTAACAGTGACTGGAGCGGTGACTACCGTTAATGTAAATGATCTGAAAGCAAATCCGACAGCAAATCTTTCAAATGCTTTGGCTGGTAATGTGGCAGGTGTTCTAGCTATGCAGACATCCGGTCAGCCTGGAAAAAATACTTCGGAATTCTGGATTCGTGGTATTTCTACTTTCGGAGCTGATAACTCGGCTTTAGTGTTAGTAGATGGATTTGAGCGTAGTCTCGATGAAATTAATATTGAGGATGTTGAATCGTTTACTGTTTTAAAGGATGCTTCTACTACAGCAATTTACGGTCCTCGTGGTGCTAATGGTGTAGTATTGATTACAACAAAACATGGTAAAGCTGGTAAAATCAATATCAGTGCTAAAGTGGAAACATCTTATAACACACGGACTATCACACCGGAATTTGTAGATGGGTACACTCATGCTAGAATGATGAATGAAGCACGTATTACTCGTAATCAAGAACCGATCTATCAGAATGACGAATTGGAAATTCTACGTTTAGGACTTGATCCTGATCTTTATCCAAATGTAGATTGGAAAGATGTATTATTGAAAGATGGAGCAATGACTTATCGTGCTAATGTGAATATGAACGGTGGTGGTAGTACAGCACGTTATTTTGTTTCGCTTAGCTATATTAGTGAAGAAGGTATGTATAAGACAGATGAAGCAGTTCGTAAAGATTATAATACCAATCCCGGAAGTCAACGATGGAATTATCGTTTGAATACCGATATTGACATCACAACTCTTGTGAAAGTCGGTGTTTCCGGTTCTTTAAAGAAACGTAATGCTCCTGGACAAGGTGGAAATGTATGGGCATCGTTAATAAATCAAAGTCCGATTAGTATTCCAGTAATGTATTCCAATGGTTATGTACCAGCATTTGGAAAAGAAGATGATCGTTCCAATCCATGGGTATTGGCAACACAAACTGGATATTTTGAAATCTGGGAAAATAAGGTTCAGACTAATATTTCTTTAGAACAGAAGCTGGATTTTATTACTAAAGGATTGCGTTTTGAAGGTCGTTTTGGTTTCGACACTAACAACACAAACGAAATTAGCCGTAAAAAAATGCCTCAAACATGGCGCGCAGAACGTTTTCGAAATACTGATGGGGAAATTACTTTTAAAGAACAGCGAACCGAAGAAAAAATGACTCAAAGCTCTATTTCAACAGGTAACCGGACTGAATTTTTAGAAGCAATTTTACACTACAATCGTGCATTCAAAGCGCATCACGTAGGTGGTACTTTAAAATATAGCCAAGATGCTTATCGGACTACAGTAGATATTGGTACAGATATAAAGAATGGCATTGCCAAACGTCATATGGGCTTGGCAGGACGTGCTAGTTATAACTGGAATTATCGTTACTTCATAGATTTTAACTTCGGTTATAACGGATCAGAAAACTTTGCCGATGGACATCGATTCGGATTCTTCCCCGCTTTTTCTCTGGCTTGGAACATTGCAGAAGAGAAATTAATTAAGAAACATCTGGAATGGATGAATATGTTCAAGCTGCGTTACTCTTATGGTAAAGTAGGTAATGATAAATTGGGTGAACGTTTTCCTTATCTATATACAATTGCTAAGTCATATAAAGAAAATGATAAGGACGTAACCTTTCCTGGTTGGAATTGGGGTGATTATGGTTATGGCAATTCTTATGATGGTATGGCATATACTCAATTAGCTTCTGAAAACGTTACTTGGGAAATTGCAACAAAGCACGATATAGGTGTAGACCTTTCTTTGTTTAATGATAAGTTTACGGCCACTGTAGACTATTTCCATGAACAACGCGATGGTATTTATATGGAACGTAAATATCTACCTGGTATAGTAGGAATTGTGAGAAGTAATCCTAAAGCAAATGTGGGTAGTGTACGTTCGCAAGGTTTTGATGGCCATTTTGCCTATAAACAGAAAATAAACAGAGTGAACCTCACGGTTCGTGGTAATTTTACTTATAGTAAAAATGAGATATTGGAGAAGGATGAAGAAAATACTGTTTATCCTTACCAGACAGAAGCGGGTTACCGTGTAAACCAAGCTAAAGGTTTGATTGCATTAGGTCTTTTTAAAGATTATGATGATATTCGTAACAGTCCTCAACAGACAGCATGGGGAAAAGTACAACCGGGTGATATTAAATATAAAGATGTTAATGGAGATGGTGTAATCAATGATGGTGACAAAGTAGCTATCGGTGCGACTACCAAACCGAATCTGATTTACGGATTTGGTATCTCTGCACAATGGAAAGGATTTGATTTCAATGTCCATTTTCAAGGAGCAGGAAAGTCTTCATTCTTCATTAATGGTTCTACGGTATTTGCCTTCAAGGATAGTCAGTGGGGAAATGTTTTGGGAAATTTAGTAGCTAATCGTTGGGTTGATGCAGACACAGCAGCTAAACTTGGAATTCCTGCTAATGAAGATCCGAATGCTTCTTATCCACGTCTTAGCTATGGTGGAAATGATAATAATCAACAAAAGTCCACTTTCTGGCTAAAAAATGGTTCATATTTACGTTTGAAGACTTTAGAAGTAGGGTATACATTGCCTAAATCAATTGTAAATAAGATTAAGTTCAATAATATACGTGTATTCTTTATTGGTACCAATTTATTGACATTCGCTAAATTTAAAGAATGGGATCCGGAATTAGGAAGTTCCACAGGGGCGGAATACCCACTGTCTAGGGTAATGACTTTAGGATTGACTGTTAATATCTAATCAATATGTGTGAAATGAAAAAGATATATAAGTTTTGTATAGGTGCCCTGTTAGGGACAATCACCGTTTCGTGTGTAGACCAGCTGGATTCGGATAAAAATTTTAAAGACCGTATGACGCTGGAAGATGTATTTACTAATGAAAAATACTCGGAAGAATGGTTAGCTCATGCTTATTCCTATCTTAAAGGAGAGAATATGGATGTTGGAACCAAAGATAATATACTGTGGTGTTTTGCCGATGATATTTATTTTGGTGACCGTGATATTTATAACACCTTTAAAACAGGGACTTATAGTGAAGGAGACCGACAATCATGGGGAGCCAGTTATAAAGGCATTCGTCAGGCATCCATTTTCATTCAAAATATCGACATGAATATGGAGTTTACAGAAGCTGAAAGAGCTGACCTGAAAGCACAAGCCCGTTTTGTACGCGCTTACTATTATTGGTTATTACTCCGTAAATATGGCCCTGTTCCTTTATTGCCGGAGGAAGGACTCGATTATACAGCCAGCTATGATGATTTGGCTTGTCAACGCAATTCCTATGATGAATGCGTAGAATATATCGAATCAGAAATGCGCTTGGCGGCTAAGGACTTACCTTTGGACAGGGGAGCGAATCATACCTCTCGTCCTACTAGAGGAGCCGCATTAGCAGCACGCGCAAAAGTTCTATTATACGCGGCAAGTCCTATTAATAACCCTCGTCCTGAAGATACCGAAAGATTTACAGATTTGGTAGATCATGACGGAAGATGTTTGTTAGCACAGGAATATAATGAATACAAATGGGCCAAAGCCGCTGCAGCAGCAAGAGACGTTATGGAACTCCCGGGAAGCAATTATGGACACCGTTATGTGTTACACACTGTGAAGAAAAGAGATGAAGCCGCTGCAGGTTATCCGAAGACACTTCCTCCTTATTCTGATAATGATTTTGAAAATGCTGATTGGCCAAATGGATATCGGGACATTGACCCCTTTGAATCCTATCGACAAGTTTTTAATGGAGCCCTGTCTATGTTTGATAATCCTGAACTTATTTTTAGTCGTGGACAAAATCAGGGTGACCGCAATCTTGCAGATATGGTATTACATCAATTGCCTACCAGTGCCAATGGCTGGAATACACATGGTATGACACAAAAGATGTGTGATGCTTACTATATGTATAATGGCTCTGAGTTTAACAGACAGACATTTTTGGACACTTGCCAAGTTGAGAACCGTTTTGTGTCTGAAAAGGAAGGGAAGGCAGGAACATATCCTTATTTAAAGAAAGGAGTATGGAAAGAGTATGCATGGCGTGAACCACGCTTCTATGCTTCAGTTGCTTTTAATGGTTGTGTATGGCCTCTATTGAATAATTCAACGCTTAAAGATCCTAAACCCGTAGAGCAACAGGTATTTTATTATCGTGGTAATGGTAATGGATATACTAACTCCAATTTTTGGCTTCGCACTGGTATTGGAATCATGAAATTTGTTCATCCGGACGATACCTCTGCGGCAAAAGGTAATAAGGACTATGTCAAACTAAAAACGGAACCTGCTATTCGTTTTGCTGAAATCTTATTGATTTACGCTGAAGCTTTGAATGAGTTGGAAGATGGCTCTTCATACGACATTCCATCTTGGGATGGCTCTGCCAGTTATTCTGTCAAACGTGACATAAATGAAATGAAAAAAGGTATTCGTCCTGTTCGTTGCCGTGCAGGGGTTCCCGATTATACATTGCCAGAGTATCAAGACCGGAATGTATTCCGTAAGAAATTGAAGCATGAGCGACAGATAGAGCTCATGGGAGAAGGACATCGTTATTTTGATCTCCGCAGATGGAAAGACGCTCCGATTGAAGAGTCAATGGAAATATATGGTTGTGATGCTCTTATGACTGAAGAAAATAGAGCAGCGTTTCATTCACCAATTGTAGTCAATGAACTTCCAACTGCTTTTTCTCGCAAATTATATTTCTGGCCTATCAGTCATGAGGAGTTGAAACGCAATAAGCTGTTGACACAAAATCCGGGTTGGACATACAATGATTAATTTTAAAATGATATAAGTATGAAAATTATATATAATTGTTGGTTTGCATTATGTATGTTGCTCTTGATCACTTCTTGTAATGATGAGTGGAAAGATGAGCAGTATCGGCAATATATTTCTTTTAAAGCACCTATAAAAGATAAAGATAATGGGGTAACTCCAATATATGTGAGATACAACCCTGATGGAAAAGTACGCTATCAGTTACCGGTTATAGTTAGTGGGTCAACTACGAACGAACAAGATATAGATGTCCATGTAGCACTATATGAGGATACCTTGGAAATATTAAATAGAGAACGTTTCAGCGGGCGTACAGATTTATGGTATACGCTATTGGAGGAAGATAAATATGAATTCCCGGAAATAGTTCATATTCCTGCAGGAACATGTGTGGAACAACTAAATATTGATTTTGATTTGAGAGGAATCAATATGACAGATAAATGGGTGTTGCCTCTAACTATCGTTGATGATGCTTCTTATAATTATCAAGGTCATCCACGTAAAAACTATGCAAAAGCATTATTGCGTGTAATTCCTTTTAACGATTATTCCGGTTCATATAGTACAAGTACAATGGAAGTGTATATTCGAAATGCAAATGGAAGTACTGATAATAAACCGATGGTAACCAATAATCGTACAGCATATGTGGTAGATAATAATACTATTTTCTTTTATGCCGGTTTAATGAGCGAAGATTTATCAAGAGATGAACGGGAACTTTATAAAATATATATACGCTTCAATGAAGACAAATCATTGAGTATGTGGGCAGATGACGAAGAAAAGATTGGATTTAAGCTATACGGTACTCCTGCTTACAGCGTAACGGAAACTATGGATGCTACACGACCTTATCTAAAACATCGCTATGTTTCATTTACTATTGAATATGATTTTAAAGATGTAACTTCTCGAAATCAAGAAGTTCTTTATAAAGTTAAAGGAACAATGCTACTGGAACGAAATCTCAATACTCAGATTCCAGACGAAGATCAGCAGATTGAATGGTAAATAATGAAAAATTAAGAACTAGTCTGATAATCTAATTATATTTTATGGATTAGCAGATAAATACCATAAAATAAGAGAATAAGTTAGGCGTGATTCAGTAAACGACTTACGTGATTTACATATTCCGGAGCATACCCGTTCACATTCCGGTAGCCTATAAAGCATAAAAATAGCCTTTAAAAGCACAATTTTATATCCGTTCATCCCCTAAAAAGGATGAAAAAATGGATAACCAGACATTAAAATCTCAATTTTTCCGGAGCATATCCGTTCACCTCCGAGAATTGCACGTTGTAGCACCTTTTTTCCGGGGCATACCCGTTCACTTTAGACGTATGCTTTCAGATTTTCCGGAGTATATCCGTTCAACCGTGCATGGAATTGTGAGCGTATATCTTCGTTTCCGGAGCATATCCGTTCATTCTTTCCCCGGTTTCAGTTTCCTTTGTGCTGGTAAGCTAACAAGAAACAGCACAGTCATGGCAGGAACAACAAAGGATATGAGTCTGATAAAACAAGTACTCCAGCTCAAGCAGGCCGGAGAATCCAACCGCGGTGTAAGCCGCAAGTTACCGATAGACAAGGAAACCGTCAACGGTTATGTGAATACAGTAAAAGCCAACGGATGGAACATCAGCGACCTCCTTGAGATTGACGATCCCGAGTTGGAACGGATGTTCCATGCCGGTTCACCGGCATATACGGACAGGAGAATGGAAGAGTTCCTCAGTCTGCTCCCCAGATACAGGGAGCTGCTGGCGGATCCCAAATCCCATATAAGCCGTCAGGTCCTGTTCGATGAATACCGTGCGACTCATCCCGACGGTTATGGCAAGTCACAGTTCTATTATCATCTGAAACAGAATCTCGTTGCGAAGAAGGATGTCACAGCCGTACTGGCCAACACCTACAGACCGGGCGAGAAACTCATGGTCGACTTTGCCGGTGACAAGCTCAGCTATGTGGATACCGAAACTGGAGAAATTATCAAGGTGGAAGTGTTTGTCGCCTGCATGCCTTACAGCGACTATACCTATGCGATATGCGTACCTTCGCAGAAGACGGAGGACTTCCTGTATGCCATAAGGATGTGCCTGGAACATCTGGGCGGTGTACCTCCCATACTGACTCCGGACAATCTCAAATCTGCGGTAATCAGCAATGACAGGCATGAGCCGAAGCTGAACAAGGCTCTTGAGGACATGGGCAACTACTACCATTTTGTAGTGCTGCCATGTGACCCGGCATCACCGACACAGAAGGCTCTGGTAGAGGACTCTGTAAGAATCACATACAACCGTATTTATGCCAGGTTGCGTAACCGCACCTTCCATTCACTCATAGAGTTGAACCGTGCCGTATGGGAGCTGATGGAAAGGCACAACCAGACCCGCATGCAGAAACGTCCCTACAGCCGTGAGGAACGCTTCCATGCCATGGAGAAGGAGCTGCTCAAACCATTAAAACAGGAACCCTATGAGATGCGGCTGTATGCAGACCTGAAAGTTCAGGCAAACTGCCATGTGGAGCTGAGACAGGACAAGGTGACCCATTTTTACTCCGTACCCTATATCCATGTGGGCAAACAGGCAAGAGTGGTCTTTACGCGTTCATGGGTAAAGGTCTATGTGGAGCAGAAGCTGGTAGCCTCACACATCCGCAACCATTCATACGGCTATACCACAGTCAGGGAGCATCTCGCATCCAGTTGCAGGGCTATCATGGAGCGTTCGGCGGCCTATTATGTGGAAAAGGCAAAGGACATATCGCCGGACTGCCATGAGTATGTAAAACGCATATTTGATCCCAAACGTACCACACAGCCTGAAGAGGTATATTACAAGCTGTGCAACTCCATAGTCAGCCTCAGACGGAAGTACGACCTTGCCGTCTTTGATCTTACCTGCCGCCAGTGCATGGAGTACGGTATTTACTCCTACAGTAAGTTTGAAGCCATACTCAGACGTAACGCCATGAATGCATCTGCCGACGAAACGGTAATCTATGCACCTACACCGACAAACCACGGAAACATGCGTGGGAAAAGCTATTTTACAGGAAATGACATAAACCAATAATAATTTATAGAAATGATGAATAACGAAACAGAAAGAACACTGCACGAGCTGAAGCTTCCCGGAATGGCAAGCTGCTGGAGCTCACTTGAAGAAACACATCAGTTGGACAAGCTTACCCTGCGTGAAGGCATGCAGATCATGCTCCAGCACGAACGTGATACTAGAGGGAACAACCGAATACAACGTCTTATAAAGAATGCCGGATTCCGTCTGAAAGCCTCTATGGAAGAGCTTGAAACAGACACTGCAAGAGGTATACAGGCCTGCTCTGCAGCCGACCTTGCAACCGGAAATTATATTACGGGCGGAATGACGGTCATCATTACCGGACCGGCAGGAACCGGGAAGTCCTACTTCGCCTGCGCCTTGGGTGACAGGGCATGCAGGAACGGCCGGAAGGTACTGTACTTCACGATGAACATGCTCATCGAGAACCTGAAGCTTGCACATCTGGAAGGACGGGAGACAAACTTCTTCCGCAAACTGAACGCACATGATCTGCTGATTATCGATGACTTTGGGATGGTCAAGCTTGACGGCCAGATACAGCATGACTTTGAACAAATCATAGATGACCGCTACAACCGGAAGGCACTCATTCTGGCCAGCCAGCTTCCTGTTACAGACTGGTATGATGTGTTCCAAAGCGAGCTTATTGCGGAAGCATGCCTTGACAGAATCGTGCACAAGGCCATTAAATTTACTTTATCGGGAGAAAGTCTAAGAAAGAAGTATTAACTTTGCCAACGACACTGAATACTAACTGGGGAGTGAACGGATATCACCGGAAATGCTGAACGGGTATCCGCCGGAATATGCAAAGTGGTAAAT
>ENA-OPWW01001153-OPWW01001153.1-human-gut-metagenome-genome-assembly--contig:-NODE-1153-length-10782-cov-118.509369_pt1 | contig 10782 bp, 3 predicted proteins | sample MGYA00241513_ERZ502018 | MGnify/ENA primary metagenome ERZ502018 (study PRJEB25962, sample SAMEA2042987) | human gut metagenome | biome: human gut; feature: human-associated habitat; material: faeces...
ATGCGGATATCAACATCAAACTGAAGCAGGGTGATGTGGATAAACTCTATATCGAAATCATCTGTCATGCCGGTGAAGACCAGGCTACGGCAATTATCTCCGGTTCTCATACCCATTTTGTGTATGTTGAGCGTAATGGCGAGGTGGTGCTCGATAAGCGTGGCGGTACTGTGGGCGATGAGGCTGATGACGACATCCAGCTCAATTTCCCGATGGTTTACGAGTTTGCAACAACAGCTCCGCTCGATGAGATTTCTTTCATTCTCAAGACCAGAGACTATAATATGAAGGCTGCCGAGTTGAGTATCAAAGGCAACTATGGCCACTGTCTGGGCAAGACGATGGACCGTCCGTTGAGTCATGGTATCTTCGGTGATAATATTTTCTCGCATATCATCTCCAGCACCGCTTCAGCCTGCGATGCCCGTATGGGTGGCGCCATGATTCCGGTGATGAGCAACAGCGGCAGCGGCAACCAGGGCATTTGTGCAACGAACCCTGTGGTGGTTTATGCGCTGGAGAACGAGAATACCGAGGAGGAAATGATCCGTGCCCTGATGCTCAGTCATCTGACTGCCATCTATATCAAGCAGAGCTTAGGCAAGCTTTCAGCTCTTTGCGGTTGTGTGGTAGCCAGTACGGGCAGCAGTTGCGGCATTACCTATCTGATGGGTGGCGATTATACCCGCATCTGCAATTCTGTCAAGAATATGATAGCCAATCTCACCGGTATGATTTGTGACGGAGCGAAACCAAGTTGTGCCCTGAAGATTTCATCAGGTGTCAGCACCGCTCTTCTTTCCGCCCTCCTTTCTATGGAAGGCAAGTGTGTCACCTCTGCCGAGGGTATCGTAGATGATGATGTGGATAAGTGCATCCATAACCTCACGAGCATTGGTGCCGATGCGATGAGAGCTACCGATGATATGGTGCTCGATATCATGACGCATAAATAAATTGGAATATAGTATATTCAAAAGGCTCGCAAGAAATCGAAACTTCTTGCGAGCCTTTATTATTTGCTAAACTATGAATCTGAACCTGTTAAACTTATCATAAAGTTCAATGTTCAAACCTCAAAGTTCAATGTCTTTACACGAGTGTTGCAACGATTTCCTCACGGGTTCCTGGCAACATATCGATAACTGGAATCTCTGGCATGGTGTAGCAACCTGGCTGCAGACGGAATGAAGCACGAGCCACGTTAACCAATACCTGAGCGGTGAGGGCTGGGTTGTTGATGCTCATGTTGAACTCGAAACGCTGGTTCTGGGTCTTGCCAGATACACCCTTGCGAACGAGGTTCACACCATGACCCATATCCTTTACATCATCTACAGATGCTACGGCAAATACGTGGGTCTCATCGTGAGCGAAGTATGGATCGGCCTTGATTTCGGCTGTTACATCCTCAAGCTTGGCACCTTCTTCCAACTCTACGTATACCATACGGCGGTGGATACCCTCACCCAATGGGATGGTTACAGAGAGCGCTTCCTTTACGCCCTTCTTGCCACGAACACAAACTGAGTGACCCATACTCATACCAGGACCGAAGTTGGTGTATGTCAAGCCCTTAGGAGCAAGGCTCTCCATCAGAACACGTACGATAGAATCAGAACCTGGGTCCCAACCAGCAGAGATAACGCTTACCTTGCCAGCCTTCTTGCAGTTCTCCATCTGCTTGGTACGGTAGTCGAGGATGCTGGTGTGGATATCGAAGCTGTCTACGGTGTTGATACCGAGAGCAACAATCTTCTCTGCATACTCAGGGCAAGAGCGGGTAGGGGTTGCGAGGATAGCAACATCTACATCCTTCAACTTGGTGATGTCATCTACTACTTCATAGTTTGCCAACTCAGCTGGTTTGTCCTTGGCACCCTGGCGACGTACAATACCTGCAATCTCAAAGTCAGGAGCTGCTTCGAGTGCCTCAACAGTAAACTTACCGATGTTGCCGTATCCTACTACGGCTGCTCTAAATTTCTTCATTGTCTTATTTCTTTTATTTTGTTGTTTTAATTTCTTTTATTTGTTGCGGTTTAGTCATCCAACGGATATGTTTTCCGCTCTTCATTCTATTTCCGGTTGCAAAAGTATAGCTTTTTCTTGAAATACGTGACGTTTTAATAGAATTTTAACTCATAAAAGTTGCAAAAAGTAGTAAAATCATAGTTTTTAGGTATGAATAAGCGGAGATTTGTAAGGTTTCTGCTGCAAGAGCCTTACAGTTTCGTTATTTTGTTGCGAAACATCATACATCCCCTTTCCGATACCTCCCGATGTGCTTTGAATTACGTCGGGACGTAGCTTTTGCTGCGTCCCGACGTCTCTGGCTCTGCGTCGGGACGTATGACATGCTACGTCGGGACGTAATTTTATGGAATTCTATTACAATAATCCCGCCCTTCGCACGTTATTAATATATTAATTTAATTAGGAGAAAAAGAAAATGATAGAATATATTCATGGCGATCTGACAGAGCTGACACCTGCACTGGCTATTGTTGAGACTGCGGGGGTGGGCTACGGACTCAATATATCGCTCAATACATATACTGCCATTCAGGGCAAACAGGAAGTGAAACTCTATGTTCACGAAGTGCTGGTGGCTGGTGGAAGAGATGACTCTTTCACCCTTTTCGGCTTTGCTACCAAACAGGAACGTGAACTCTACCGCCTCCTCATCACCGTTTCAGGAGTAGGCGGAAATACAGCCCGTATGATTCTCTCTTCACTCTCGCCACGCGAACTCTGCGAAATCATCTCTACTGGTAACGACAAGGTGCTGAAAACCGTGAAGGGTATCGGACTGAAGACAGCACAGCGAATCATCATCGACTTGAAAGATAAAATCGTGAGCCTCGGCATTGCTGACGAATTGCCAGCCAGCGGAGGCAATGTGGTGATGGTGAACAATGACGTAAAGGATGAGGCGGTAAGCGCCCTCACCATGCTCGGCTTCTCGCCGGCACCATCTGCCAAGGTAGTAGTAGATATCCTCAAGGCACAGCCTGATCTCCCGGTAGAACAGGTTGTGAAACTGGCATTGAAGCAAATCAAATAAGTTAGGAGTTTTTTATCGATGAAACAGAAGCAAAGATTCATATCTTTTCTATTGGCTTGGCTGATGGTGGCAACCTTCGGCTATGCGATAGCTTTGCCTCAACTTCAGGACGATAAAAAGAAAACCCATACCAGCACAGCCCAGCCCGTGCAGCTCGATGAAGATACTATTCCCGATTCGCTGCTGCATACCCGCTGGCAGATTCAGCGCACCCAACCTTACTCCCTGAGCGACCTCTATCAGAGTCCGCTCGACCTGAAACGTCCTGATAATCTGCAATATCAGGTAGTCTACAACGATACCCTCGACCGCTATATCATCGGCAACCGCATGGGCTCAACCTGGCTTTCGGCCCCTATCATGCTCACTCCGAAAGAGTATCTTGCATGGACCGAACAGCAGCAGCGCAACAGCTACTTCCGCAAGCAGAACGATGAAATCTTCCAGGCAAAAGGCAAGGAGAAGTTCGATTTCTCGGATATGCACTTCGACTTGGGACCTGCCGAGAAAATCTTCGGTCCTGGTGGCATCAGAGTGAAGACACAGGGTTCTGCCGAACTTAAGTTCGGTATCAACAAGAAGAGCATCGACAATCCTTCGTTGCCTATCCGCAACCGAAAGACGATGATGATGGATTTTGATGAGAAAATCAATCTCAACGTCAACGGAAAGGTGGGTGATAAGGTGAACATGAACCTGAATTACAACACCGATGCCACCTTCGATTTCGATGCACAGAACATGAAACTGAAGTACGATGGCAAGGAAGATGAAATCATCAAACTCGTTGAGGCGGGCAATGTCTCCTTCCCTTCCAACTCTTCGCTCATCAAAGGCGCCAGCAGTCTGTTTGGTGTTAGAACCGATATGCAGTTTGGCAAACTCAAGCTGCAGATGGTGGCTTCGCAGAAGAAGAGTGCATCGAAGAGCGTATCTACCAGGGGCGGTGTGCAGCTTACCCCTTTTGAGTTGAATGTAGCCGATTATGAGGAGAACCGCCACTTCTTCCTCTCCCAGTATTTCAGAAATCATTATGATGCCTGGATGCAGAAACTTCCTAATCTCACCACGGGCATCACCATCAACCGTGTGGAGGTGTGGGTTACCAACAAAACCGGCAATACCACCAAAACCCGAAACATCGTAGCCCTGACCGACCTGGGCGAGAACCAGAAACTGAGCAACCCGATGTGGACGGCGAGCGGACAGGTGCCTTCTAACCAGGCGAATACTGAGTATGCTGCGATGAACAGCCAATATGCTGCTGCCCGTGACATCGACCAGGCTGCAACCACTCTCGATGGAGGCGGACTGGTTGGCGGAGCGGATTATGAGAAACTGGAGAGTGCCCGTCTGCTCAATTCTTCTGAGTATACGGTCAATACCGCTTTGGGTTATATCTCATTGAAAACCAGTCTGCAGACCGACCAGGTACTTGCTGTAGCCTATGAGTATACATCGGGAGGCATTACCTATCAGGTGGGCGAGTTTGCATCCGATCTCAGCGATACCAAGCAGGCACTCTTCGTGAAATCACTCAAAAATACCAGTAACAATCCGCGACAGGGCAACTGGGGGCTGATGATGAAGAACGTTTATTATCTGGCTTCTACCGTAGAGAAGGAGAAGTTCCGCCTGGATGTGAAATACCAGAGCGATACCACCGGCGTATATCTCAGTTATATCCCTGAGCAGCAGGTGAAGAAGCAGCCTATCATCCGTGTGCTGGGCGCCGACCGTCTGGATAACAACAACAAGGCACACAGCAATGGATATTTCGATTATGTAGAAGGCTATACCATCTCTAACGGACGCGTGTTCATTCCGAAGGTAGAGCCTTTCGGCAGTTATATGCGTGATTATCTGGTCAAGCGGGGCGTGGCTGCCGACAAGGCTGAAAAGTATGCCTTTACCGAACTTTATGACAGTACGAAGACCGTAGCCAAGCAGATAGCCGAAAAGAACAAGTATCAGATTGTGGGACAGTTCAAGGGCTCTGCAGCCAATGTCATCTCGCTCGATGCCTACAATGTGCCACAGGGCTCGGTGGTCGTTACGGCAGGCGGTATCACCCTGAAAGAGGGCACCGACTATTCGGTAGATTACAGTGCCGGCGAGGTGACCATCCTGAACCAGAGCATCATTGATGCCGGTACGGCTGTCAACGTTTCTCTGGAGAGTAATACCGATTTCGGACAAACCCGAAAAACGATGTTCGGACTGAACTGGGAGTATGATTTTACCAAGAACTTCCAATTGAGCGGTACTATCCAGCACCTCTCCGAACAGGCACTTACTACCAAGGTATCCATGGGCTCCGAACCGCTGAAGAACACCCTTTGGGGTATCAATCTCAACTGGCGCAAGGAGAGTCAGTGGCTCACCAATGTGCTTGACAAGATACCATTCCTGCACCTCACCCAGCCATCGCAGATATCCTTTACAGGAGAATTTGCCCAGCTCATTGCCGGTGAGGCAGGTGGCACACAGGACAATGCATCTTATATCGATGACTTCGAGGGTACGAAGACCACCATCGATGTAACGACTCCTACCTCCTGGTTTATATCCAGTGTGCCTTCGCTCAATTTCAAGGACGATTACAGCGATAAGACCGGTCTGAGCAGCGGTTTCCACCGTTCGCGCCTAGCCTGGTATACCATCGATCCGCTGTTCACCCGCCGTGGAAGTTCGCTCACTCCGGGACATATCAAGGGCGACCTCAAGCAGTTGAGTAACCATTATGTCCGCGAGGTCTATACCAAGGAGCTCTTCCCATTGCGCGACCAGAGCAGTTATCAGGGCGCTACCAATACCCTGAATGTACTCAATCTGGCTTACTATCCAAGTGAGCCGGGACCATACAACTTCAATGTAACAGATTTGCAGGCAGACGGAACCCTGCAGAATCCGCAGCGCAACTGGGGCGGAATGATGCGTAAACTGGATACCAACGATTTCGAGCAGGCAAACATCGAATACATCGAGTTCTGGATGCTCGATCCGTTCATCTATTCTCGCGAAGAGGCTGATGCTGCCGATTACGGTGGCGATTTCTACATCAACCTGGGCGAGGTGAGCGAGGATATCCTGCGTGATGGCAAGAAATTCTATGAGAGTGGCATGCCGGTGGATGGCAGCAAGAGCTACACCTATACCCAGTGGGGTAAGATTCCTACCCAGAGCACCGTGACCTATGCCTTTGCTACCACCAGTGGCAGCAGAGCCTTGCAGGATGTGGGTTTCAACGGACTGACTGATGCCGAGGAGCAGGAATTCTACAAGAGTGCTTATCTCGACCAGATTCAGGGCAAGGTGAACCAGGCGGTGTTCGACAGCATCTTTGCCGATCCGGCACGTGATGACTACCACTATTTCCGCGGTTCCGACTGGGATGAGATGCGTGCTCCAATCCTGCAGAGATATAAGTATATCAACAATCCTCAGGGCAACTCGCCTGACAGCGACAGCCGTTCTGAGAGCTATGATACTTCTTATAAGTCAACGCCGGATGTCGAGGATATCAACCAGGATTATACGCTCAACGAATATGAGAAATACTTCCAGTACCGTGTCAGCATTCGTCCGGAAGATCTCGTGGTGGGTAATAATCATATTGTAGATAAGCGTGAATACAGCCAGACCTGGCGTGATAATACTAAGTCTACCGTTACCTGGTATCAGTTCCGCATACCTATCGATGAGTTTGAGAGCCGTCAGGGCAACATCAACGATTTCTCCAGCATCCGCTTCATGCGTATGTTCCTCACCGGTTTCAAGAAACCTATCGTGCTGCGTTTCGGTACCTTCGACCTCGTGATGGGCAAGTGGCGTACCTATGATCAGCCGCTCGGCGCAGCCAGTGGCGGAACCCTCGACGCAAGCAGCGTGAGTCTGGAGGAGAACGGCGAGAAGACACCGGTCAACTATGTCTTGCCTCCGGGTATCAAGCGCGAACAGGATCCTAGTCAGCCTCAGTTGGTTGAGGCGAACGAGCAAGCGTTGAGTCTGGTGGTCAAGAATATGAGCACAGGCGAGGCGAAGGCGGTTTACAAGAATTCTACCCTTGATCTGCGCCAGTACAAGCGCATCCAGATGTTTGCCCATGCCAATGCCCTGGAGCAGAATACCACCCGTCTGCAGGATGGTGATCTCTCAGTCTTCATCCGTCTGGGTAGTGATTATAAGAACAATTACTACGAGTATGAAATCCCGCTGAAACTCACCGAGCCACGCTCCAACTACAACCGCTATGTGCTTGCCGACTGTAAGGCGGTATGGCCTGAGGTGAATATGCTCGATGTGCCGCTGAGTGTCTTTACGGCATTGAAGAAAAACCGCAACAAGGCGAAGGCACAGGGTGTGGCTTCTTATCTCGCTCCTTATTCCATGATGGATGCAGAACATCCGCAGAACAAGATTACCATCGTGGGTAATCCGAGTCTCGGCGAAGTGAAGACCATGATGCTGGGTGTGAGAAACAATTCTGCCGACATCAAGAGTGGTGAGGTATGGATAAACGAACTCCGACTCAAGGAACATAATAATTCGGGTGGTTGGGCTGCCAATGCCAACCTCAACGTACAACTCTCCGATCTGGGTAGCGTAAATGCCACCGGCAGATACATCAGCGAGGGATTCGGCGGTCTGGAAGATGGCGTGGCAAGTCGCACCACCGATAATTACGGTACCTACAGTGTGACCACATCGCTCGAAATGGGTAAGTTCTTCCCTGACAAGGCGAAGGTGAGCATACCTTTATATTATAGTGTTACCAAGGAGAAGACCACTCCTAAGTATAATCCGCTGGATACCGATATGGAGTTGAAGGATGCCCTCGATGCTGCCGGCTCTAAGCACGAGCGCGATTCTATCGAGAATATCGCTGCCACTAAGATTACGCAGACCAACTTCTCCATCTCGAATGCCCGGGTGGGTATAGCTACCAAGCGCCATCCGATGCCATACGATCCAGCCAACTTCTCATTCACCTACAGTCATCAGCATCAGTATACTACGGGTGAAACGACGATGTATGAGCGCAAGGACAACTGGCGAGGAGCCCTGGATTATTCGTGGAGCCCGGTTTATAAGGCATGGGAACCATTCAAGGGACTGAAGAACAAGAGTAAGTGGCTCGACATACTGAAACGTTTCGGACTGAACTGGCTGCCGCAGAACATAGCCTTCAATACCGAGATGACGCGCGACTACTACGAGTTGCAGGAGCGCGATATGGAAACCCTGATGAGTGGATCTGCCGGAGTAGACTCCAAGTTGCCGCTCACTTTCAGTGAACAGTTCCTTTGGAACCGTGAGTTCTCCATCAACTGGGATCTGACCAAGAACCTGCACATGAACTTCCAGAGTGCTACCCATGCACAGATAGAGGAACCTTATACACCGGTCAACAAGGATCTTTATGCCGACCAGTATCATGCCTGGAAGGACTCCGTATGGACCAGCATCCGCCACTGGGGTGCACCGCTCGACTATAGTCAGAATTTCCAGGCATCTTATAGGTTGCCTCTCAATCTGCTGCCTGTCTTCGACTGGGTGAACAGCGATGCCTCTTACAATGCCAACTATTCTTGGGAGCGCGGTACAGAGGATGAGGAGGGCAACTCGTATGGAAATACCATCAATACCCAGCGCGAACTGACATTGAACGGAAACTTCAACCTGGTGAAACTCTACAACCATGTGCCTTTCCTGAAGAAGGTAAACGATAAGTTTGACCGTACCCAGAGTAGGGCACAGATGCAGCGCAAGAAGCAGGAAAAAAAGAAAAAGAAGCAGGAAGCAAAGGAACAGGCGGCTGATCCGAAGAAGGCGCTGCCTAAGAACAAGCGTGCCTTCGAACGGGAAATCACCCTCCTGCCTGATACCACATTCAAGATACGCCACGGCAAAAATACCAAGCGACTGATTGTGAATGCCAAGACGGAAGACGGCAAGGTATTCCCGCTTAAATATAAAAAGGTGGATAATAACCAGATCAGAATCATCTCAAAGGTAGATACTGCCATGAAGGTGAAACTCTCCGTACTGGCTAAGGAACCGCTTGATGATAAGAAATGGTATAAGGGATTTCAGTTGGCTAGTCGCCTGGCAATGATGGTGCGCAATGTGAGCATCAACTATCGCAGCAGCTATCAGCTCACCCTGCCGGGCTTCTTGCCTAGTGTGGGTGATGCCTTCGGACAGAAGAAGGTGGGACAGATGGCACCGGGTCTTGACTTCGCCTTCGGTATGGTTGGCGACGATTATATCGAGAAGGCTAGAAACAACGACTGGCTGCTCTGCAACGACAGTATCGCAACACCTGCTACTACCAGCAGAACGGATAATCTTACGTTGCGTGCCACCCTGGAGCCTATCAAGGATTTCAAGATTGATCTCTCAGCCACACGTACCAAGACCACGCAGAAGAGCATACAGTATATGTATGAAGGAACGCCAACTACCCAGAGTGGAGCCTTCCAGATGACTACCATCTCGCTGGGGTCGGCTTTCGAGGGAATGGGCAATGCCAATTCGGGTTATCGCAGCAAGACCTTCGAGAAGTTTGTCAACTCGCTGGCTGGTTTCAGAGATAGGGTAGAGGCGCAGTATGCAGGTACCGTTTATCCGACAGGTTCGGCTCTGGCTGGCGGCAAGTTTGATGCTTCCCGCACGCCGGTCAACCAGTATAGCAGCGATGTCATGATTCCTGCCTTCCTCAAGGCTTATACCTCGATGGGTGGCAATTCGCTTTCGGTATTCCCGGCATTGAGCCGGATGTTGCCAAACTGGACCATCCGTTACAGCGGACTGGGACGTCTGCCTTGGTTCAACGAGCACTTCAAGAGTGTCAACATCAACCACTCTTACAAAAGCGTCTTTGCGGTTGGCAGCTACAACAGTTACAGCACTTTCCAGGAGTATATGAACGGTCTCGGCTTCGTGAGTGATGCCACTACGGGCAATCCATCTCCAAGTAGCATGTTCAACATTTCGCAGGTAAGTATCAACGAGTCGTTCTCGCCATTATTGGGTATGGATGTCACATTCAACAATAATATGACGGTGAAGGCAGAATATCGCCAGACCCGTGTATTGAACCTCAGTATGACGAGTGTGCAGCTGAACGAGGCATTGAGTAAGGACTGGGTAATCGGTATGGGTTACCGCATCAACAACTTCGATGTTTTCGGTTGGGGCGCCAAGGCCTCCCGTTCCAAGTCGAAGGGCGGCAACAAGAATGCAGCCAATAAGAATGCGTCGACCACCAAGACGGTTCAGAATGGTACCAACCATGACCTAAATCTACGTCTTGACTTCAGTTTCCGCAAGCAGGCAGCCATCGTTCGTGATATTGCCTCAATGGTAAGCAGTGCCAGCAGCGGCAACAATGCTCTGAAACTGAGTTTCTCTGCCGATTATACTTTCAGCAAACTCCTTACCATGAGTTTCTATTATGACCGTCAGACCAACACCCCGCTCCTGTCGAGCAGCAGTTATCCTACCACCACACAGGATTTCGGCCTGAGCATCAAGTTCTCGCTGACGAGATAAAAAGAAAATTTTCTAGAATCAATGGTAGAAAGAAAATTCTCTAATTCTCAAATTCTTGAAAATAAAAAAAACTCGGATGCATCACAAGCATCCGAGCTTTTTAATAGTATGCTCGGCATGAGCATTGTCTAATGGGTGCAAGTCCCTAGTAAGCCCTA
>ENA-OPWW01001155-OPWW01001155.1-human-gut-metagenome-genome-assembly--contig:-NODE-1155-length-10771-cov-2.491601_pt1 | contig 10771 bp, 6 predicted proteins | sample MGYA00241513_ERZ502018 | MGnify/ENA primary metagenome ERZ502018 (study PRJEB25962, sample SAMEA2042987) | human gut metagenome | biome: human gut; feature: human-associated habitat; material: faeces...
TCATCAAAAAGATGAGGCCCGGCGATTTCAACTGCAAACTGCGGCTATTTCGAAGTCACGACCACGTCGGACGCCTTGTTCAGCAACAACTGATAGGCCGCCGTCGCATCGCTGCCCTGCGAAAACTTGGTATAGATCGCGGTAATGTTCACCACGGAACCGTCCGCAGGTATTTTCTCGTCACGGAAACGGCAATAACCGCTCGAACGTACGACATAATTGCCTGCGAGGGTGTTGATGTCGCCATAGGTGAACCAGGCAGAGCCATAATAGAACGTACTCTCGTGCGTAAGCTCATCGACCCGCTTCGTCGCCCAGGTAGCCCAATCGTTGATATCGGTCCAACCCGGAGAATTCACATCGTAGGAGGTACTGTTGGCGAAGTAGTTGGGGAATGTATTTTTATACCCCCAGCCGGCCTTGCCGAACTTGCTTTCCAACCCTTCGAAACGGATCAAACGCCCCAGCGACTCATCCGTCAGCGTCGAATAGGAAGCGGGAGTAACCACCAAAGTATCGGCCGCCGTCAAGCCGATCAATTCGCCGAGCTTGACATGCTCTTCCAAGGTATTGCGATCCTCCATGTTACCGTTCGCATAATCGGAATTGGTCGATGCGACACCCACGCTGAGCATCGTGCGGTAATTTCCCAGCACCAGACCCTGCAAACGGATATAAACCAGGCGACCGGGAGCATAGGTAATGTAATATCCCGAAGTCACTTTGATTTCAATGGCCGACTGGCAGCTTTCATCGTACAGGTACATCGACTTATAGACGTTACCGGCCTGGTCGCTGGAAATGACTTTGCCCCGAATCACCAGGTCGTCGGTAATGGTCAGCGACTGGCCGATACCGCTGGTCCCGGGATAAGCCTCCTCGAAAATATCCTTCAGCTCCTTGATCGAAATGATTTTACTGTCGCTGAAGTCCGCATCCGTCCATACCTTCGCAGGAGCCGGCGTATCGAAATCGTTATAACAGCCGACGAAGAACAAACTTGCTGTCACCGCCAGAAATATGGTTGCTATTCTATTCATATTCTTCACAATATTAATTCGTTAAGCCGTTAGAAACGGAAATAGACATTCAGGTAGTAAGTCGTGCCGAACAGGTAGAAATACTTGGGAGCGAACTTCTGGTAGGAAGTGATCTCCTTGCCGGTCTTAATGCCCTGCACACGCATCTGCTCATAACCGCCGGTCTTGATATTTTGGTTGTTCAGGATGTTATTCACCTGCAAACTGAAGCCGAGCGTATAACGACGCTGAATGTAGAAATTCTTACCGATGCTCGCACTCAAGGTGTAGGCCGAATCGAACTTCTCCTGACTGCGCAGCTCCCGGATCTGTTCGTCCGTCATCGTAGGCAACAACACCTCGTCCGTACGGTAAAGCGGGTTCATCGACAGATACATATTGTTGTAATAGTTCAGATCGATCGATGCGTAGATGTTATGAGGACCGCGGTACGACAAACCGATATTCATAGCCGTCTGCGGAGTGCTCTCCACGCGCATATCCTTCCAATAGACCGTACCGGAGTTCAGCGGCTCGGCGCTGTTGTCGGCAATCTGCACGTAATTGGGATTCGACGTGTAAGTGTACTGACCCCAACTGATCGCACCGTTCAAAGACAAACCGTTGTAGATCGGAATCGAAGCGGCGACTTCCAGACCGAAATACTGCTCGTCGATACCGCTCAAGGCGAAATTGGTATAGGTCTTCAGCACGTCATCGTAGAAGGAGATCACCTTCGAACGGTCGTTCACCTTCGTATAATAACCGGAAACACGGAGTTTATAATCGCCGTAACGCAGGTTGTACGAAGCGTCGATGCCGTAAACCTTCTCCGTCGTAAGCCCCGGAGTTACCGAATTACGCGTACGGGGCGAAACGAAGGCCGACTGGAACGCAGGAGCATTCTGCATCGCCACGGCGTTGAGTTCGAAAGTATGGTTGGCATTGATGACATAGTCGAAATTACCTTTGGCCTTATATACGAAATATTCGAGTTTCTCCGATTTGCCCTTCGAATTATCCGGGAAGAGACCCTTGCGCCAAAGACCTTCGCGCCACATCGAAAGTCCGCCGAGCTCGGCGCCCAACTTCATGCCGAAACCGCCGAAACGGGTGGCATAAGTAGCCCATACACCGCCGGAACGCAGATGCGCCTTGTAGTTGTAGCTGAACTTGTCGCCCTCTCTGACGGCTCTTGCATGACCGTACTGGTTATAATAATCCATATCGTTCTGCGCCATGATCGGATCGCCGAAGTCGCGCTGTGCGAATTTATCGACGTCCACGTAATAGTCGCCGCCGAGCAGATCCTTCACCTCGTCGTAGTACCACGTGCGGTTGATGCGGACGTTGGCTCCGGCCGTCAGACGGGAGTTATCCTTATAGATTCGGCTGATCTGCGCGGCGAGGTTCCAGTCCAACTGGTCGGTATGGCGCTCCTCGATGATATAGTTCGAACGGGCGCCGGGACCGTATATCGCTTCATCCTCGGCATTGCGGAAATTCATGTTGGTCTGGTACATTTCGTCCCAGTCGAAGTGGCGGATATTACCCACGTTGCGCATCCACTGATCCGCCAGACTGGCCGCAGCCATCGAAGCGGCCTCCAGGTCGGTAGCGTTCAGCAACTTGTAGCTCGGCATATAGCGGTAATAATCGGGACGGGGGTCTGCACCGTCGTACCACGTCAGCGCCGAATAACCGTTCTTACCGAAACGGAACGAAGTGGCCAGGTTGAACTGGGTATGCTCATTGGGATCGAACGTATAGTTGATCATAGCGATCGGCTCGTGGCTGTTACGCACGCGCGCATTACGCATCTTGCCGTCCTGGTAGCCCCAGTTGGGGTTGTAATAGTTGTTGCCGACCAGATCGTAAGCCTCCTGCGTGGAAGCCTGCTGCGCACCGCGCTCGGTGGGAGCACCCATAATCGTGAAGCCCAACCGGTGACGCGAATTGAAAATCTTCTCGGCCGAAGCGAAATATCCGTAGGAGTTGTAATAGACGCCGTCCACGTAGGAGTTGCCGCCCTGACGGGTAGATACCGACAACGCATAGGACCAGCCGTTGTCCAGCAGACCCGAGCCATAGGTCACCATGGCACGGAAGCGATACATCGAATTGGCGTTCACCAGACTCACGCGAAGGCCCTGGCGCACCTGCGAAGCACGGGCGTTGATGTTGGTCGTACCGCCGATGCTACCCACGCCGTAATCCGACATGACCGAACCGTTGGTGATCTCCTGGTTGCGCGTAGCGTCGTTCAGACCGCTCCACAACGACCAGGGCGTATAGCCCGTCATAGCGTCGTTGAAGCGAATACCGTTCAGGTAAACGTCCGAATACTGCGAATCGTAACCACGCACGTTGAAACGCATCTCGCTGAACCGGTAGGAAGCGATGTTGTTAAAAACGTCCTTCGAAGCCGAAAGGGACGAAGGCAGCGACTGCGCATCGTTGCCGCTCTCGGTGTCGAACTCTGCGAAGATCGAATCGTCCATTACGGTCGAAAGCACTTCGGGGACCAGAATCACCGTATTGATGTCGCGCACCATCTTGTCCACGCGCACCACGAGCGTCAAAGGCTCGAATTCGGGAGCCTCGAACTGCAACGTATATTCGCCGGGCTCGACATTCTCGATCACGAAACCACCTCGGCCGTCGGTCGTGGCAGTCATTTCACCGGGAGTGACCGAAACCTTCACCCCGTCCACCGCGACACGTCCCTCGCGGGAAACGACCTTACCCTTGATACCGCCGCTCTGAGCGAACGCAGTCAGCGACATCAGGGTAAATACAAAAATTAGTAAACTTTTTATTTTCATATCCTTTCAAGTTAAGGTATTTATTTACCGATGTAGATATAAACGGGGAAGTGGTCGCTGTAACCGCCCTGGAAATTGTTTCCGACGTACGTGCGCAAAGGATAGCCTTTGAACTGCCCCTCCCGCTGGATCATATAGTTACGCTTGAAGACATTCCCGTAGTACTTCGATCCCGGAGCCCGCACCAGACGCAACTCGCCGGGCTTCGCATTGACCAGGTTTTCCGACACTACGATATTGTCGAAGAGATTCCAGGCGTCGCCGTAAGCCAGCGTTCCCATACCGGCACGCAGCACGGCGTGGAACGGACTGAAGAAATCACCCGGCTGAAGCTCCTTCGTCTTGGGCTTGGCACCCAATCCTTCGAGCATGCTCTGATCGGTCGGATCGTCGTTGAAGTCGCCCATCGCCACGATCTTGGTCGCGGGATTGACCTTCAGGACAGAGTCGGCGATTCGGCGCATCTGCTCGCCGACGGCGATACGCTTGAACTCCGAAGCGTCCTTGCCGCCCAGACGCGAAGGCCAGTGAGCCACCATGAAGAAGAACGGTTCGCCGTCGATCGTACCCCACATGGTCGAAATATCGCGGGTCTTGAAATTCGGAAGCGAAGGAATCTGCGTGCGGATCGGTGCGCTGCCCTCCAGCTTGAAGACATCGGGACGGTACATAAAAGCGACGTCCACACCGCGAGCTTCGGGAGAGTCGTAGTGCGAAATCCGGTAATTGCCCGGAGCCATCTTCGGCGTAGCGATGATATCTTCGAGCACCGAGCGGTTCTCCACCTCCGATACGCCGATCACGATCGGATAATCCTTATCGATACCGGCAATGTCGAAAAGCACCTTTTCGGTATTACCCAACTTCTTCGCATACTTGACAGAATTCCATTTTTTAGGTCCTTCCGGCGTGAATTCGTCGTCATTGACCTCGGGATCGTTGATCGTATCGAAAAAGTTCTCCAAGTTGTAAAAGACCACCTTGTACGGTTTCTGCGCGAAACAGCAGGCTGCGAACAGTAAGGCCAGTAGTCCTGTAAAAATCAGTCGTTTTTTCATAAGTCAAATTAGTTTTGGATTCCCCATTGGCTCGGAGAGTTTTGTGCCTTTACGGATTCCGCAGCCGACTCGGGAATATTGGGAAAGAACGTAAAGCCGGTCTTCTTTTCAATCTCCGCCACGCTCATGCAAATGGACGCAGGCGGCTGAATATCGCCGTAGCTCTTCTGATCCACCCAAAATCCGATCGCCTTCAATTCATCGGCCGAACAATCCGCGATACGTTTACCGGTCGTACCGGTGCGCGTGCGAAGCAATACCTTGAAATAATTCGTCGGGACCGGACAAACTTTCCCGTCACGGTCGGTCGTCGTCGTATTGGTATTGGCATAATAGCAACCGGTCACCACATAAAGCGTGTCGTTGCATATCTGCGCACGCACCTTGGCTTCGAGATTGGCCCACATATCCTGGTTGAGCCGGTTGAGCTGCGGCGTCATATTGGTCGCATAAAACGTCTGGAGATTCAACTCCCGCGTAGCCGTACGGTCCGCCGAAGGGAGCTGATGTCCCCGGTCGTAACTGCCCCGATAGGAACCGGCCGCGAGGTTGGGCTGCCAGGAATAATCGACCTTCGGATCGTACTGAAAATCGTCGGTACGGTCTATCGACCCCCTATATACCGAATGCAGCGGATAAGCCACCCAATGCGCCACATGGAGCGTTTTGTCGTAGCAGAACGAATAGTTGCGCACGGTGCGGTTATTGAGCGAAGCGAAGTGGCTGACGTAAACGAAATTCTCATCGACTCGCTTTTCCGGCAATTCGGCCCAGGCCTTCGCATGACCTTCATCGTAGGGATCGTTGGTCGAAGAGGCCGAAAACTGCGTCAGCACGAGCACCTGCGGCTCACCGCCGAAAAATTCGAATTCGATGGTCGCCGAACGTTCCCCGCTCCCGGTATTCGCCGTGTAATAGACGTCCAGGATATTGCTGATGTTCGAACTCTGTACGGTGCCCTCCTTCACGAGGACCGTCGGATCGTTGAGCCTGAACGAGCACCAAGCACCTCCGTCCTTGATTTCGGCACGCCATCCGGCGCCGACAGGTCCCTCAATCTGTATGGCGGCCGAACCCTCCGCAGCTCCGACCGTCGAAGAGGTCCGCCATACGGCAGAACCCGAAAAATCGTCCGTATCGTCGCCGCAAGCTACGACAGAGAGCGCAATCATCGTCAGGAACAGCCATTTCCATCCCTTCTCACAATATCTGAACATCGACATCATCGGTAAACTATAAAAACTATCCGAGAAACCAAACTCTTGGAGGGGATAATCCCTCCAAGAGTTTGAATTTTCAAAATTAGAAACTAATTCTTTTTGAAGAAATAAATTCCGTGCTTACCCTGCGTAGCGCTCTGATAACCACGAATCATCGTCTTGAAAGAACTATCTACCGTCTGCAACGAACAACCGCCATTTGCTGCAACCAACCGGGACTCACCGTCTTTATCAACCATTGAGAATACCCATTCCGCAGGGTCGGCTCCCAATGACAATGAACGGCTCTTGGAACCGGAAGCCAAATACTGTCCGTTACACTTGATATAATATGTATTGGACTTACCATCAACTGCGACAAGTTCCATTTCAGCAGGAGAATTAGTCACATTAGCATCTATCTTGGTTAATTCCCCGTTTGCAAACGTCATTTGAAGCGTTTCGCAATCTGTTTTACCATTTCCGGTTATCATTTCACCGGTCCAAACTCCATAATAATCTTCTGCTGCAGGATTCGGTTCTGTAGTAGAACCGGACTGAGCCTCACCTTTGGCACGGAATCCGGCCATAAGGAATGTTCCAGCAGTAAGGTTCGACAGATTGTCGATCAGCGTATAAGTACCACTGCCTTCGCCGCCGGTACCGAGCAACGTAACCGGCACGGTCTTGGTACTGCCGGCAAGGGTAATTGTCTGCGTCTGATTAACGGGCGACGTACCGGTGTTGGCCTCGGCCGTGACCGTCACGGTCAAGCCATCGACCGTAGCGCTCAGGGGAGGGGTCAGTCCGCTTACACTAAGTTGGTTGTCACCCTGGTTGATAACAGAAACCGTGAGCGTCTTCTCGCCGCCCGCTGCCTCGAAGGAGAGGCTGGCCGGAGTTACCCCCGTAATCATCGGGGTCGAGCTGTCGCTGAAAGCGGCCACGTCGTCCAGATTGCGCGGAACGAGCTGGGAATTATTCTTATATACGGCAGCCAGACCGGAGATATTACCCGAGCCAGCCTTAAAAGGTACGTCGAGGAACACGCTCGGGTTCTTTTCATCGCTCTGCTTGCAGAATACGGTGAAATTGGCTCCATCGGCAGTGAAAGTATGCGAAGAGAGTGCGCTGGCGCTCGCCCAAACACCTGCCTGGGCAACCGACGCATTGGCGATCGTCACGGCCATACCCTGATATTTCGCCAGATCCGCAGCAGCGATCGTCGCCGTGGGAATCGAAGTCACCGTACCGGTCTTCTCGACCTTGCACCAAGTCGCTTCCTTAGCGCCCGTCACTTCGTACATACCACTGTAATTTACCACCTTGGCAAGTCCTTTATAAAGGGTTACGCGCACCTTGTCACCCTTGTTCAGACCGAGCGTCGAAGGTTCTACCTGACTGCCGTAGAGCGTGATGCCGTTACCGGCCTCCGTCGCATTCTCGGTAGCGAGGATCAGGTTGTTGAAGGTATAATTGGCACCGGCCACGTCGTTCATCACCACAGCGTCCAGATAGCGATCTGCATTGGCATCCACCGGAGCCTCCGTATCAGTCATCTGCGCGATCAGCTCGGGAATGGTAATGGCCGTAGCCTCACCCGGATCGGGCGGAACCACACCGCCTTCGAGATCAACCTCCTGACCGCCGTTGCCCTCGACGAGTTGTACGTCATCGATTGCGAATACCGACGCCAGATCAGCCGTGAAACGGATCGAAAGCTGGCTGACAGCCTCCTTGAGCGTGAAATCTACGGCGAACTGAATCCAGTAAGGATCGGTCGTATCGCTACCGCCGATCTTCTCGTAAGTCAGGTTGCCCGACCAGTCGGTTCCGTTACCTACGGCAACGTGGAACGACTCGGGTTTGAAAATGTTGTCGTAAGTACCGCCGTTACTCTGCGAATAAGCACCGCCGAAGATGATCCGGTAGTTGGTCTTGCCCGCAGGCATCGTAATATTGTTGATGTCGAAAGTCGCAGGTGCAGAGCCGAAGAAAATCTTGTTCGAACCCGAAGCACCGTCGTAACCGCCGCTGAGCTTGCCGGAAGTACGCACCGATACGTTCGTAGAGGTATAGGTCACCGTCGAATTACCCGTACCGGAAGCATTTTGCCATGCGTCGGTCTGATCCAGGAACGGCCATTTATTATCGACCTTCTCGGCAGGCGTCTTATCGAAATTGTTCTCGTAAATCGCATCGCCGCTCGGATCGGGAGGCACGACACCGCCACCCGCCAAGTCGATCTCCTCGCCGCCGTTGCCGGTCATCAGAGTAATATCATCCAGACGGAATTTAGACGAAATATTTGCTTCGAACTTGATATAAAGCGTCGAAGTCGCATTCTTGAGCGTAAAGTTCTTGGTAGCGAATACCCAATAAGGATCTTCCTGGTCACCGTTGTTCACCTCGTAAGACAGCGGAGTATAGTCCGTTCCGTTCGCACTGAGCGAAACCACGAAGTCATCCTTCTTGAAACCGTTGTCATTATTGTCCTGATCGTAATACTGTCCGCCGAAAGTCAGCTTCAGGTTGGTCTGGCCGGAGGCGAGCGTTATGTTTTTAACCGTAAAGGTTGCCGGAGCCGTACCGAAGAAGATCACGTTCGGACCCGAAGCACCGTCATAAGCACCCGCGCTGCTCTTGCCGGAAGAACGAATCGAGGTGTTCGTACCCTCGTAAGAAACCTTCGAAGCACCCTCACCGGTGGTGTTCCAACCCGTGTAAGCCGAAACCAGAGGCTTATCATCAACGGCTTCGTTACCCGCCGTCTCGTTGAAGATGAGCGAGAGGCCGAAGGGTTCGAGCGCTCCGCCCTGAAGTACATTGACATCCTTCTGAATCAATGCGCCGTAGGAGTTGTAAACCTCGAAAGTCACTTTGGCAGACTGACCGATGTTCGAAGCGGGCACCGTAACGGTCACGGCAGCATCGCCCTCGCCTTCGGTAGCCGAAAGGCGCACCCAAGTCTGTTCGTCCTCGACGATAGCACGCCAGGGACGGTTCGTTTCAACGATAAAAGTACCGTTGTACTCATCTGCGGGCTGTCCCTCCGCATCGAACGTCAGGTTCTCCGGCGTGACGTTCAGATAGGGAGCGCCCATGTCGTCATTGTCGTCGGTACATCCCGCGAACACCACCACGGCGAACACGGTCAATGCACTGAAGAGCAATTTCCAAATGCTACTCTTTTTCATAAACAATTAAATTTTAGAGTGATATAAAAATAGGTTAAAAATAACTTCATCGTCTTGCATATTTACTCAGGCCACTTATTCTTAAACTTTTTGTAAAAATACTATTTTTTCCTGTTTCGACAATAATTCGAACACTATTTTCGTATTACAATCCCGTTAAATCAAATATAACGACACACCGGATTTTTATTTCGTATCAAAAAACCCACCAAACCGTATTCTTTCCCGGCAAAATAAACACAAAAGGCGTGCAGTTTTGACCGCACGCCTTTTTTCCGAGAAATACGTCCGGTCAGCGAATCCGGTCGAGCGACCGCACCAGCTTTTCGTCCCGGAAGATCGCCCGCAAAGCCAGCAAGTCGAAAACCAGGCAGACCAACGGGAAAACGAGCGAAATTTTAAGGGTATGAGAGTAAAATTCACTGTCCGCGAAGTAACGGTTGCAAAGGTAGAAATAGATTCCCATCATCGCCCCGGCACCGATGAGGAGCACCAACTCGACGGCACATAACCGGATCTGCACCAGACGGCGCTTGAAAAGGAAAATCGTCACCAGCGGCACCAGACAGGCGGCAACCAGAACAACCCCCAGATACACCGTCGGCAGCAACGTGATGCCGGCGGCATCCTTCAGGCCGAAAGCGGTCAGCGTACAAGTGTCCGCCCCAACGGTGAAATCGACCAGCGGCAGCCACAAGGCCAATCCCGTCAGTACGACGACCAGCAACAGATACAGAGTCTGAATACGTTGAATCATATAACTTCTATTTTGTTTATGCGAACCTCTTCGAATCCTGCCGAAAATCACAGGCTCTGCGAGGTTTATTGATTATCCAATGTTTTTTCGATCAGGTATTTATTACGGTCTGCGGCATTCCGGTCGATCAACTCGCCCAGGAATCCCGCCAGGAATAACTGCACGCCGAGCACGACAGCCAGCAGTGAAAGATAGAAAAGCGGCTGGTCCGTTACGGCCCGCACAGGCAGATCGTGGCACTGTTTATACAACTTGGCACCGATCACCCACGCCGTCGTACAGCCGCCGAAAAGGAACATCAACGTTCCCAGGCTGCCGAAAAAGTACATCGGCGAACGGCCGAAACGCGAGAGAAACGAAACCGTAATGAGGTCCAGATACCCTTTCACCATCCGCTCCATACCGAATTTCGAATGACCGTACTTGCGGGCGCGATGCTCGACGACCTTCTCGCCGATCCGCTTGAATCCGGCCTGTTTGGCCAAAATCGGAATGTAACGGTGCATCTCCCCGTACACTTCGATATTCTTCACTACCGTGTTTTTATAAGCCTTTAACCCGCAATTAAAATCATGTAACTTGATGCCGGAGAACTTCCGGGCAGTAGCGTTGAAGAGCTTTGTCGGGAGTGTTTTGGTTATCGGGTCATATCTTTTCTTTTTCCAGCCGGAAATCAAGTCATAATCTTCTTCCGTGATCATGCGGTAGAGTTCAGG
>ENA-OPWW01001160-OPWW01001160.1-human-gut-metagenome-genome-assembly--contig:-NODE-1160-length-10728-cov-1.595990_pt1 | contig 10728 bp, 3 predicted proteins | sample MGYA00241513_ERZ502018 | MGnify/ENA primary metagenome ERZ502018 (study PRJEB25962, sample SAMEA2042987) | human gut metagenome | biome: human gut; feature: human-associated habitat; material: faeces...
CCAGCCGCAGGAGTTTATCTCCAAGCAGGGCCCATCTTTTTCCCCCGAGTTGTAGGCGTGTTCAATTAGATAAGATACAAAGCCGTCAATTCAAGATTTGGCTTTTATTTTTTAGTAGAAAATTAAGTTGAGAGCAAAAGTACTACTATATAAAGTATTCATTTGCTCGCCTATTAGTCTATGGGACTTTTCTGAAAGAAGTCCTAAGCCAAACTTTCACCAAACTTAACTTAAGATAAGTTTTAGTTAACCTTTAGAAATGTTTTAGGTAAGTCCCGTAAACTGTAATCATCCAAACGAACTCGAGAGGAAAAAATATGAAATCAAAAAAACTAAAAAAATGGACGACTTTATTGACCTGTGCGACTGCTCTAACAGTCATGACAGCTTGTAGCCAATCAAGCAGTCAGTCAACTGGGACGACGTCAAGCACTACATCAAAAACAAGTGCAGTAACAGTAACGACCAGTAAGAAAACAAATAAGAACAACAGCAACTATTTTACTTCTAAAGATTCTGATACCTCTTATAATGAAAGCTCAGCTACTAAGATTAAGTTATCAGGCTCATCTGCGGATGTTTCAGGTGATGGTGCAGCCCTATCAGGTTCAACCGTAACCATCTCCAAAGCTGGGACCTACGTCATTTCAGGAAAATCCGATGGACTCCAAATCAAGGTGGACGCCGGTGATTCAGATGATGTCCATATTGTCCTAGATGGTGTTACCATGACAAATACAAATGCAGCAATCAATGCCACAAAAACTGGTCATGTCTATCTGACACTTAAAGATGGCACTACAAACACACTCTCTGATTCAAGTTCTAATAGTGATGAAGATGCGGATGCTGTGATTTTTTCTAAAGGAGATTTGACCATTAACGGTTCAGGTACTCTTAACATTGATGCCAAGAAAAACAACGGTATTAAAGCCAATGACAGCCTTCATATGACTGGCGGTACCTATAAGATTTCCTCAGTCGGTGATGCCTTCAATGTCAACGATGAACTTAATATCACAGGAACAACCATGACTATTGAGTCTGAAGAAGATGCAGTTAAGGTCGATAATGATGACGACACCTCAGTAGGTACCATGTATCTATCTGACAATACCATGACCATCAAGGCTGGTGACGACGGTATCCATGCGTCTGGTGACCTGATTATTGATAGTGGTACTTACAAGGTTGAAAAATCAACTGAAGGTATCGAAGGTAAATCTGTGACCATCAATGGTGGAAATGTCGATGTCTATGCAACGGATGATGGTGTTAACGCGGCCAATGCTAATGCCAGTCAAAGTGAGATTTTCTTCAAGATGACCGGTGGAACCCTAAATGTTGAGGTTGGCGAGGGTGATACCGACCCAATCGATTCTAACGGCGATATTATTGTATCGGGTGGAACCATCAATTTGACTGGTCAGTCTGGCTTTGACTTCGATGGTTCAGCGACCTATACCGGTGGTGACATTACTATCAATGGTGAAAAACAAACTAAGATTGAAAACTCAATGCCTGGTGGCGGTGGCCCTCAAGGTGATGGTGGTCCCCAAGGTGGTGGGCAACCAGGTGGCTTTGGAGGAGGTCACTAAAGAGTCATAGGATGAAATAGAAAGGAAGTGCCTATGTATATTATTATTCCAGCTTATGAACCAGACAAACGCTTGATTCAGGTGGTTCAAGATATTACCATAAAACTCCCTAAAGCCCGTATTATTGTTGTTAATGATGGGAGTGGCCCACGCTATAACGACTATTACGACGAAACGGCTTTTATTGGAGCGACTGTCCTAACTCATCCAATTAATAAAGGAAAGGGAGCTGCTCTCAAGACTGCTTTCGCTTATATTCAAGAAGAAGTGGTTAGCCAACATCTGTCAGCTCAACCTATAGTCACAGTTGACAGTGATGGCCAGCATCTGATTAAGGATATTGTCCGTGTAGCTAGGGCAACCGAGGAAAATCCAAGCCATCTTATCTTGGGTGCGCGTGCCTTTGTTGGTAAGGTACCGGCGCGTAGCCGCTTTGGAAATAAGGTGACTGCTGGGCTCTTTCGTCTAGTAACTGGCCAGAAAGTCACAGATACTCAGACGGGTCTTCGAGGCATGTCAACCGACCTGATTCCATGGCTTCTTAATCTGGATGGCAATCGTTTTGAGTATGAGTTTAATATGTTGCTTGAAGCCAAAAAGTCAGGCCACCAAATCTCTGAAGTCCCTATCGAGACCGTTTATCTGGAGGAGAATAAAAGCTCGCACTTTCGGCCCATTCGTGATTCCATCCGTATTTACAGCCCTTTTTTAAAGTTCTCTGGCACGGCCGTCTTGGCCTCAGTCATTGATGCAACAGCCTTATTTGTGCTCTTTGCCTTGACGAAAAATCTCCTCCTTTCGGTCGTGCTAGCTCGTGTGATTTCGGCTTCCAGCCAGTGTTTTCTGAACGCTAATGTGGTCTTTAATCCGACAAGCTCCCTCTTTAGGTCAAGTGTTCGCTACTTTATGTTAGTCCTGGTCCTCTTGGCTTGTAACTATTTCTTACTTAGTAGTCTAGTTGCTATTGGTTTAGGACTGGTTCTGGCAAAATTAGTCACAGAAACCTTGCTCTTTTTAGTTAGCTACAGGGTCCAACATAACGTCGTTTTTGCTTAATAGCTGACTTGAAAATCGCTAACTGATTGAATAGAGATAGTTTATTTACCTCTCAATTACCTCTAAAAATTTTCCTAAAAATATAGAAAAAACTACCGTTTTCTACATTTGGTAGTCTTTAATATTTGTCGAAATGTTAATCAATTTACAATATGATTAAAAATTGAAATGATTTGATAAAGACTCTAGTTGACTGAAAAAAATATGCTATAATGAAATTGTTTGAATTATGTAGATTTCATTCAAACTAGGAAAATGAAAAGAGGACCTAAAATGGGAAAAAAGGTACATTATAAGCTTCACAAAGTTAAGAAGCAGTGGGTGACGATTGCCGTCACTTCGGCAGCACTTGCCTCTATCGTAGGTGGTGCTACAGTAGCTAATCAAAAGGTTTCAGCCGATGAAACAACGAAACCAGTTGCCTCTACGACAGCTGAAAGCGATGTTGTCGTTGAAACGCATGAAGTAGCCGCTCCAGCAGCAACTGCTACGACAGATGCGACAGCAGTAACAACTGACAAGGCTGCTGATACTATAACAGTCGAAACTCCTGCGGCAGCAAGCACTGCAGCAGATACAAGTGCTAATACTGCAGTACCAGCAACAACTGATCGTGCAGCAGTAGCAAATGGTGCGACAACAGAAACACCAGCTGCAACAGCGACAGATACAACGCTTACAGTAGCTGAAAAACCAAAATCTGGTGTTACTGAAAAAGAAGAAACAGCAGCGCTCTCTTTGAACAACATCAAACAAGTTGATGGTAAATACTATTATGTCAAAGAAGATGGTTCATACAAAACAAATTTTGCTGTTTCAGTTAATGGCCAGTTGCTTTACTTTGGTAAAGATGGTGCTTTGACAAGCACATCAACACACTCATTCACACCAGGTACAACTAATCTAGTTGATGCTTTTTCTTCACATAACCGTGCTTACGATTCTAAGAAGGAAAGCTTCGAGTTGGTAGATGGGTACTTGACACCAAACAGCTGGTACCGTCCAGTCACTATTTTGGAAAATGGTGAAAAATGGCGTGTGTCAACTGAGAAAGATTTCCGTCCACTTTTGATGGCATGGTGGCCTGATGTAGATACACAAGTAGCCTACCTCAATACTTTCTCTAAACACTTTAATCTTAACGCAACTTATTCAACCAGCCAAAGTCAATCTGAATTGAATGCAGCTGCTAAGACAATTCAAATTAAGATTGAACAAGAAATTTCAGCTAAAAAATCAACTGAATGGCTTCGTCAAGCAATTGAGTCTTTTGTAAAAGAACAAGACCAGTGGAATACTACAACTGAAAACTATACCCTTGCTGACCACCTTCAAGGGGGAGCTCTTCTTTATGTCAATAATGACAAGACACCTTGGGCAAATTCTGATTACCGTTTGCTTAACCGTACACCAAGTAACCAAGATGGTTCTCTAAATGGTACAGGAAGATACTTGGGTGGTTATGAATTCCTACTTGCCAATGACGTTGATAACTCAAATCCAGTTGTGCAAGCTGAGCAGTTGAACCAAATTCACTATCTTGTGAACTGGGGATCAATTGTTATGGGTGATAAGGATGCTAACTTTGATGGTATCCGTGTTGATGCAGTTGACAATGTCGATGCTGACCTTCTCCAAGTTTATACAAACTACTTCCGTGCAGCCTTTGGTGTGGATAAATCTGAAGCAAATGCACTTGCTCACATTTCTATCCTTGAAGCTTGGGATTTAAATGATAATGCTTATAATCAAAAACATGATGGTGCAGCCCTTGCCATGGATAATAACCTTCGTTATGCAATTATGGGTGCACTTTATGGATCTGGATCTTCATTGAAAGATTTGATTACTAGCAGTTTGACAGACCGTACAAATAATAGTAAGTACGGAGATACACAAGCTAACTATATCTTTGCGCGTGCTCATGATAACCTTGTTCAAGATATCATTCGTGATATTGTTCAAAAAGAAATCAATCCAAAATCAGATGGTTATACCATGACTGATGCTGAATTGAAACGTGCCTTTGAAATCTATAATGAAGATATGAAGAAGGCAGAAAAACGTTATACTATTAACAATATTCCAGCCGCCTATGCTTTGATTCTTCAAAATATGGAGCAGGTAACTCGTGTTTATTATGGAGATCTTTATACGGATAACGGCCAATATATGGCTACCAAGTCTCCTTACTATGATGCTATCACAACACTCTTGAAGAACCGTATGAAATATGTTTCAGGTGGACAATCGATGAAAGTCGACACGTTCAATGGAAAAGAAATCTTGTCATCTGTTCGTTACGGTAAAGATATTATGACTGCTGACCAAACTACGGGTGTAGCAGAAACAAGTAAACATTCTGGTATGTTGACCCTTATTGCCAATAATCAGGATTTCTCATTGGGTGATGGTACTTTGAAAGTTAACATGGGTAAACTTCATGCTAACCAAGCCTACCGTCCATTACTTCTTGGTACTGATAAGGGAATTGTCACTTACGAAAATGATGCAGCAGCAGCTGGAAAAATTAAATACACTGATGCTGAAGGAAACTTGTCTTTCAGTGGAGATGAAATCAAGGGGTATCGAACTGTTGATATGAGAGGTTATCTTGGTGTTTGGGTACCAGTAGGTGCGCCTGATAACCAAGATATCCGTGTTAAAGGTTCAGATAAGAAACTTGACAAGACATTTTCTGCTACTGAAGCATTGGACTCACAAGTTATCTATGAAGGTTTCTCAAACTTCCAAGATTTTGTTGAAAAAGATAGCCAATATACTAATAAATTGATTGCAGAAAACGCAGAACTCTTCAAGTCATGGGGAATCACATCATTCGAGATGGCTCCTCAATTTGTATCGGCTGATGACCGTACCTTCCTTGATTCTGTTATCCAAAATGGCTATGCCTTTACTGACCGATATGACCTTGCCATGAGTAAGAATAACAAATATGGTTCTAAAGAAGATCTTCGTGATGCCCTTAAAGCCCTTCACAAGCAAGGTATTCAAGCAATTGCTGACTGGGTTCCAGATCAACTTTACCAATTGCCAGGACAAGAAGTTGTAACAGCAACACGTGCAAATAGTTATGGTACTCCAAAGGCCAATGCTTATATCAATAACACTTTATATGTTGCAAATTCTAAATCATCAGGTAAGGACTTCCAAGCTCAATATGGTGGTGAGTTCCTTGATGAGCTCCAAAAGAAATATCCACAGTTGTTTGAAGATGTGATGATATCAACTGGTAAGAAGATTGATCCATCTGTTAAAATCAAGCAATGGTCTGCTAAGTACATGAATGGTACTAATATCCTTGGTCGTGGTAATCGTTATGTTCTCAGTAACGATGCTACTGGTCGCTATTATCAAGTTACTGATAATGGCATCTTCTTGCCAAAACCTTTGACAGACCAAGGTGGTAAGACAGGTTTCTACTATGATGGTAAGGGTATGGCCTACTTTGATAATAGTGGTTTCCAAGCTAAGAATGCTTTCATTAAATATGCTGGAAATTACTATTACTTCGATAAAGAAGGTTATATGTTAACTGGTCGTCAAGATATCGATGGTAAGACTTATTTCTTCTTGCCAAACGGTATCCAGCTTCGTGATTCTATTTATCAACAAGATGGTAAATATTATTACTTTGGTAGCTTTGGTGAGCAATACAAAGATGGTTACTTTGTATTCGATGTACCGAAAGAAGGTACTTCAGAAACAGAAGCTAAATTCCGTTATTTCTCACCAACTGGAGAAATGGCTGTTGGCTTGACTTATGCTGGTGGAGGATTGCAATACTTTGATGAAAATGGCTTCCAAGCTAAAGGTACTAAGTATGTGACTCCAGACGGAAAACTCTACTTCTTTGATAAAAATTCAGGTAATGCCTACACAAATCGTTGGGCAGAAATCGATGGTATCTGGTATGAATTCAACGATCAAGGCTATGCACAAGCTAAGAAGGGTGAATTCTACACAACAGATGGCTCAACATGGTTCTACCGTGATGCAGCTGGTAAAAATGTGACAGGTGCCCTTACTTTGGACGGTCACGACTATTACTTCCGTGCAAATGGTGCCCAAGTTAAAGGTGAATTTGTTACTGAAAATGGCAAGATTAGCTACTACACTGTAGATAATGGTTACAAGGTTAAAGACAAGTTCTTCGAAGTGAACGGCAAGTGGTACCATGCTGATAAGGATGGTAACCTCGCTACAGGTCGTCAAACGATTGACCACCTTAACTATTACTTCAATGCTGATGGAAGCCAAGTCAAATCTGATTTCTTCACTCTTGATGGTGATAAGACATGGTACTACGCCAAAGATAATGGTGAAATCGTGACAGGTGCCTATAGTGTTGGTGGTAAAAACTATTACTTCAAAGAAGATGGTAGTCAAGTCAAAGGCGACTTTGTTAAGAATGCTGACGGATCACTTTCTTACTATGACAAAGATTCAGGTGAGCGTCTCAATAACCGTTTCTTGACAACTGGTAACAATGTTTGGTACTACTTCAAAGATGGTAAGGCTGTAACAGGACGCCAAAATATCGATGGTAAAGAGTATTACTTTGATCATTTGGGACGTCAAGTTAAAGGTAGCCCAATCAGCACACCAAAAGGAGTAGAATACTACGAATCAGTTCTTGGAGAACGTGTGACAAACACATGGATTACTTTCCAAGACGGTACGACTGTCTTCTTCGATGAAAATGGTTATGCTGATTTTGATAAATAATCAATCAATCTAATCTTAATCTGAGAGATTAAGTGAAAAACGATATGATTTGACATGAATTTATAGGTGAAATTTCTTGAAAACGAGAATCGTTTAAAGAAATTTTGCCTTTTTATGCTCCTTAAAGAAAAAATCTGACAAATATCAATTTTGAGTCAGAATCATTGTAAAAGCTATTGTATCAAGGACTTTGGCGGCTTTTATGAAAAATAGTTTTAGTTATCAAATGATATGAAAATGAGAATTGAAAACCTATGAAATAGGTGTGTTACAAAGTTTTTCTAATATTAATGTTATGTAATATATATTTTATAAAAAAACAATTAATTCGAGAAATAGTTAGAAAATAATGATATAATATAACTGTTTGAAATCGGATAGATTTCAGTCTGATTTTGACAAATAAAATCACGGGGAAAATTATAATGGAAAATAAGATACACTATAAGCTTCATAAAGTTAAGAAGCAATGGGTTACAATTGCAGTTGCTTCTGTAGCACTTGCTACTGTCTTGGGAGGATTGTCTGTAACAACATCTTCAGTTTCAGCGGATGAAACTCAAGATAAGACAGTAACTCAATCAAATTCAGGTACAACAGCTTCTTTAGTTACTTCTCCTGAAGCAAAAAAAGCCGATAAACGTACAAATACAAAAGAAGCAGATGTTTTAACACCTGCTAAAGAAACAAATGCTGTAGAAACAGCGACTACAACGAACACACAAGCAACAGCTGAAGCAGCTACAACAGCAACAACAGCTGATGTAGCAGTGGCAGCTGTTCCAAATAAAGAAGCAGTTGTGACAACAGATGCACCAGCTGTTACAACTGAAAAAGCAGAAGAACAACCAGCAACAGTGAAGGCTGAAGTTGTTAATACAGAAGTTAAGGCGCCAGAAGCTGCTTTGAAAGATTCAGAAGTAGAAGCTGCGCTTTCCTTGAAAAACATCAAAAACATTGATGGTAAATATTACTATGTTAATGAAGATGGTTCACACAAAGAAAACTTTGCCATTACTGTAAATGGTCAATTGCTTTACTTCGGTAAAGATGGTGCTCTTACAAGTTCATCAACATACTCTTTCACACCAGGAACAACAAATATTGTTGATGGTTTCTCAATAAATAACCGTGCCTACGATTCATCTGAAGCTAGCTTTGAATTGATTGATGGTTATTTGACTGCAGATAGCTGGTACCGTCCAGCTTCTATCATCAAAGATGGTGTGACTTGGCAAGCATCAACTTCAGAAGATTTCCGTCCACTTTTGATGGCTTGGTGGCCAAATGTAGATACACAAGTTAACTACTTGAACTACATGTCTAAAGTATTTAACTTGGATGCTAAATATTCAAGTACAGATAAGCAAGAAACTTTGAAAGTTGCTGCTAAGGACATTCAAATCAAGATTGAGCAAAAGATTCAGGCTGAAAAATCAACACAATGGTTGCGTGAAACTATCTCTGCCTTTGTTAAGACACAACCACAATGGAACAAAGAAACTGAAAACTACTCTAAAGGTGGCGGCGAAGATCACCTTCAAGGTGGTGCCCTTCTTTATGTGAATGATTCACGTACACCATGGGCGAATTCTGACTATCGTCGTTTGAACCGTACAGCAACTAACCAGACTGGTACAATTGATAAATCAATTCTTGATGAGCAATCAGATCCAAACCACATGGGTGGTTTCGACTTCTTGCTAGCTAATGACGTAGATTTGTCAAACCCAGTTGTTCAAGCGGAACAATTGAACCAAATCCACTACCTTATGAACTGGGGTTCAATCGTTATGGGTGACAAGGATGCTAACTTCGATGGTATCCGTGTCGACGCGGTAGATAATGTCGATGCAGACATGCTTCAACTCTACACAAACTACTTCCGTGAGTACTATGGTGTTAACAAATCTGAAGCAAACGCTCTTGCTCACATCTCAGTCCTTGAAGCATGGAGCCTTAATGACAACCACTACAATGACAAGACAGATGGCGCTGCGCTTGCTATGGAAAACAAACAACGTTTGGCTCTCCTCTTCTCATTGGCTAAACCAATCAAAGAACGTACACCAGCTGTAAGTCCTTTGTATAACAATACTTTCAACACGACACAACGTGATGAAAAGACTGATTGGATTAACAAAGATGGAAGCAAGGCCTATAACGAAGACGGAACAGTTAAACAGTCTACAATCGGTAAATATAACGAGAAATACGGAGATGCGTCAGGAAATTACGTCTTTATCCGTGCCCATGATAACAACGTTCAAGATATTATTGCTGAAATCATCAAGAAAGAAATCAATCCAAAATCAGATGGTTTCACGATTACTGATGCTGAAATGAAGCAAGCCTTTGAGATTTACAACAAAGACATGCTCAGCAGCGACAAAAAATATACGCTTAACAACATCCCAGCGGCTTACGCGGTTATGTTGCAAAACATGGAAACTATCACTCGTGTCTACTATGGAGACCTTTATACAGATGATGGTCACTACATGGAAACTAAGTCTCCATATTACGATACCATTGTTAACTTGATGAAGAGTCGTATCAAGTATGTATCTGGTGGGCAAGCACAACGTTCATACTGGTTGCCAACTGATGGTAAGATGGACAATTCAGATGTTGAACTTTACCGCACAAATGAAGTCTACACTTCAGTACGTTATGGTAAAGACATTATGACAGCTAATGATACAGAAGGTTCTAAATACAGCCGTACTTCTGGTCAGGTAACACTTGTAGCTAACAATCCAAAATTGAATTTGGATCAATCAGCTAAACTTAATGTTGAAATGGGTAAAATCCATGCCAACCAAAAATACCGTGCTTTGATTGTTGGTACAGCTGATGGTATCAAGAACTTTACATCTGATGCAGATGCAATCGCAGCAGGTTACGTTAAAGAAACAGACAGCAACGGTGTCTTGACTTTCGGTGCTAATGACATCAAGGGTTATGAAACATTTGATATGTCTGGTTTCGTAGCAGTTTGGGTTCCAGTTGGAGCTTCAGATAATCAAGATATCCGAGTAGCGCCTTCAACAGAAGCTAAAAAAGAGGGTGAATTGACTCTTAAAGCGACTGAAGCTTATGATTCACAATTAATCTACGAAGGCTTCTCTAACTTTCAAACTATTCCAGATGGTTCAGATCCTTCAGTCTATACTAACCGTAAGATTGCTGAAAATGTTGATTTGTTCAAATCATGGGGTGTAACATCATTTGAAATGGCACCTCAATTTGTATCTGCTGACGATGGTACCTTCCTTGACTCAGTTATCCAAAATGGTTATGCCTTTGCAGACCGTTACGATCT
>ENA-OPWW01001179-OPWW01001179.1-human-gut-metagenome-genome-assembly--contig:-NODE-1179-length-10638-cov-2.180573_pt1 | contig 10638 bp, 8 predicted proteins | sample MGYA00241513_ERZ502018 | MGnify/ENA primary metagenome ERZ502018 (study PRJEB25962, sample SAMEA2042987) | human gut metagenome | biome: human gut; feature: human-associated habitat; material: faeces...
GTTGCGTGTCGAGGCTAAATGTCCGGGTAGCGACGAGTTTACGCTGGTTAATGCCAATACGGGCAAGGTCGTGAAGGCCAAGGAGCTCGAGGCTAACCCCGCAATCGTACGCGAGTGCGGTCTGGTCGTTGCCGAGGGTGTGAATACCCTGCAGCAGGATCTGGCTTACGCCGATGCGATGGCAGCTCTGCCGAGCGACTACAAACGCGTGACTACCAGCGTGGACAAGACCGAGATCCTCTATGCGATCAACAAGGCTAACGTAACCAAGAAAGCGCTGAAAGACGCCGATCTGGAGGCATTCCAGGCGAATGTGGATGAGAACCTGAAAAACGACCGTGCTACCCAGCATGTTGCCGTGAAGGGTTATGCTTCTCCCGACGGTCCCGTGAAGTTCAACGACACGCTGTCGAAGGAGCGTAGCGAATCGGGCGACAAAGTTCTTGCGAAACTGCTGAAAAATTCGGGTCTGGATATCGACGTTGCCGCTTACGGTGAGGACTGGGAAGGTTTCAAGGAGCTGGTTTCGAAGTCGAACATCAAAGACAAGGATCTGATTCTCCAAGTTTTGAGCATGTACTCCTCTTCGACGCAGCGCGAGGATGAGATCAAGAACATGTCTTCCGTATTCAACGAGCTGAAGAAAGACATTCTGCCGCAGCTCCGTCGTTCGGTGATCGTGAACACCATCGATCTGGAGGGCAAGACCGACGCCGAGATGATGGCGCTTGTCGAGGCTGGCAAGCTGGATCAGCTCAACCTGAATGAGCTGCTCTTCGTTGCGGAGTCGATCGCACAGGACAACGCTACCAAGAACATCGTATTGGCTTATGCTGCCGAGAAGTATAACGACGCCCGCGCTTACAACAACCTGGGTATCGTTCTTACGGAGGAAGGCCGCACGGCTGATGCTTTGAAATGCTTCCAGAAGGCCGCTCAGTTGGGCGAGGCTTCCGAGGCGCTGAACACCAACCTGGCTCTTGCCAACTTGGCGAACGGCAATATGGCAGAGGCTCAGAAGTATGCCAAGGGCGCTGATGCAAAGGCGAAGAGCCTGGTCAATGCAGCACAGGGTAACTACAACGACGCTGCCAAGCAGCTCGACGGTATGAATGCCGCTATCGCTAACACGATGAACAAGGACTATGCGGCTGCAAAGCGTGCTATCGCTAAGGATATGAGCGCAGAGGCCGATTACCTGCGTGCCGTGATCGCTTCGGAAGAGGGCGATATGAGAACGGCAGAGGCACAGTTGAAGAGCGCCGTGAAGAAGGATGAGAAGATGGCGAAGAAAGCCATGAAGGATATCCACTTCAAGAAACTCTTCGAAGAGGGTCTGAAGTTCTAATCCGTTCGGATTCGATGAAAAATATCCGCACCGGAAACGGTGCGGATATTTTTTGTCTCGATTTATTGAGCTTGTTCGATTATTGGTCGTATTTTCGTCCGCCTTTCTTCAAGACAGGCATTTTTAGGCCCATGTCGGTTCATAAATACGGTTGGCGACCGGGAGGATCAGTTCCGAATTTGGATCCCAACAAGGATTCCGAGACATCACTTTTTATTTTTATGGACGTCGGCTGGACAGGATCTGCACGATATTTGCAATATCATACAGGATATCGAAAGAAATACGGAAAAGATCTAAAATTTTATTATTTTTGTCGAAAGAGCGTTGAGTTCGGCCGTATTTACTTGTTTTTGCCAGGTTTTGATCGGTTTCGGTGCAAGCCGATTTGTTGAAGGGCTATCCCGAACGAGGGATTTGCTTTCGGCGGAATGAATTTTTTGCACGCGGTCTGTGTAATCTTGTAAAGGGAATTGCGGAACGGGAACTTCGATATTTATTTTTATTGCGCTTTGAAGGCGAACCGCTTGTGTAAATAATAGAAAATTATGGAATACGCGAATCATTTGAAAGAATATGCGTCGGCTATGAGCGAGGCGCAGGTGGCCGAGGAAGTGGATCGTATCCGCAAAGCTGCGGTACGAAACCATACTCCGGAAGTTTACAAACTCTGTTATTCGGCGGTGGATTTAACTACGCTGTCGTGTACGGACTCCGTGGAGTCGGTTACGGAATTTGCCGGCAAAGCCGTCAAGTTTTACCAACAGTTCCCTCATCTTCCCAATGTGGCGTCGATTTGCATCTATCCGCCGTTCGTCGAAACGGTCGGTGTGGTGGTCGATGGTACGGATATGCGTATCACGAGCGTTGCGGGCGGATTTCCTTCTTCGCAGACGTTTCTCGAGGTGAAGGTTCTCGAAGTGGCTATGGCCGTCGAGAACGGAGCCGACGAGATCGATATCGTCTTGAACGTGGGTAAGATGTTGGAGGGGCATTACGACGAGGTCGCTAACGAGGTCGAGGTGATTCGTACCGAGATGAGTCCCGAGGTCGTGTTAAAGGTCATTATCGAGTCCGGAGCTTTGAAAACTCCCGATCTGATCCGCAAGGCATCGTTGCTTTCGATGTTCGCCGGGGCCGATTTCGTCAAGACTTCGACCGGCAAGATCGATGTGTCCGCCACGCCCGAAGCGGCGGTGGTGATGTGCCAGGCGATCCGGGATTACTATCGGAAAACGGGACGTAAGGTGGGCTTCAAGCCGGCCGGCGGTGTCCGGAGTGCCGAAGATGCCGCTTTGTATTATACGATCGTCGAGGAGATTTTGGGCAAGGAGTGGCTTACGCCCGAATTGTTCCGTATCGGAGCTTCGTCGGCGGCCAATAATCTGCTTACGGCTATCGAAGGCCGGGAAGTCAAGTTTTTCTGATCCGAATGGGCGGATGAATTAAAAAATAGCGGCACCAAGAAGTGCCGCTATTTTTCTTGGGAAAGGTTGGGGTAATTACCGCATCGGTACCTCGATCAGAAGTAGGCTGGCTTTTCCGTCCGTATGGAGGGTGATGTCGTTCTGCTCCCAAATACCCATGCCGTCCCGGGAGGCCAGCTTTTCGTTCTCGACCGTTACGTCGCCTTCGAGGACGAAGACGTAAAGACCGTTTCCTTCCCGGCGCATAGCGTATTCATAGGTATTTCTCTCTAGGTCGAGAGTGTGGAACCAGGCCGACTGATGAATCCAGGCCGTATGCTCGGAACCATTGCCTTCGGGAGCCACGAGCGTGCGCAGCTCATTGGTGCGTGCCGGAGCGAGCGTGATCTCCTCGTAGCGGGTCGGCAGCCCGTGTTGATCCGGGAAGATCCATATCTGGAGGAATTTGACAGGACGGTTGGGGCTGTTGTTGAATTCGCTGTGAATGATTCCCGTTCCGGCCGTCATCACTTGGATTTCCCCGGTGCGCAGCACCGAAGTATGCCCCATGCTGTCCTGATGTCGTAGTTCGCCCTCGAGCGGGATGGAGACGATCTCCATGTTGTCGTGGGGATGTGCGCCGAAACCCTCTCCTCCGGCTACGGTATCGTCGTTGAGTACGCGCAATGCGCCGAAATGGATGCGCTCGGGATCGTGGTAGTCAGCAAAACTGAACGTATGGTAGCTGTCGAGCCAACCGTGGTCGGAATGACCTCGTGTGCCGGCTCTGTGGATTACTTTTTTCATAATATAATGGATTGATTATAAGAAGGTGTTGCAAATAGTGTTCCACGATACCGCTTGTAGGGCAGGGCTGTCCGAATATAGGTTGCCGAAGGGGAGTGATCGTGCGGTCGAGCGACAAAGAGAACGGTCCGGGCGTTAGCCCCGGACCGTTCTCTTTGTGAAAATAGCTTGTCGGCTCGTCGTCTTATTTGAGGTGCGGACCTGCAGCTACGAGTTTCTTGCCTTCGGCGTTGCCGGTGAACTTCTCGAAGTTCTTGACGAAACGACCGGCCAGATCTGCCGCCTTCTCGTCCCACTCCTTGGCGTTCTTGTACGTGTCGCGCGGATCGAGAATCTTGGGATCCACGCCCGGAAGTGCGGTCGGGATCTTGAAATCGAATACCGGCAGCGTCTTGGTCGGGGCCTTGTCGATCGAACCGTCCAGGATGGCGTCGATGATGCCGCGCGTATCTTTGATTGAGATTCGTTTGCCCGTACCGTTCCAGCCCGTATTGACGAGGTAAGCCGTAGCGCCCGATTGCTTCATGCGTTTTACCAATTCCTCACCGTACTTGGTCGGATGCAGCGAGAGGAACGCCGCACCGAAGCAAGCCGAGAAGGTCGGCGTCGGCTCGGTGATACCGCGCTCGGTACCGGCCAGCTTGGCGGTGAAGCCCGAGAGGAAGTAGTATTTGGTCTGTTCCGGCGTCAGGATCGAAACCGGGGGCAGTACGCCGAAGGCGTCGGCCGAAAGGAAGATCACCTTCTTGGCAGCCGGGGCCTTCGATACGGGCTTCACGATGTTGTCGATGTGGAAGATCGGGTACGATACGCGGGTGTTCTCCGTCACGGACTTGTCCGCGAAGTCGATCTTACCTTTCTTGTCCACCGTAACGTTCTCCAGCAGGGCGTTGGGGCGGATCGCGTTCCAGATATCGGGCTCGTTCTCTTTCGAGAGGTTGATGACTTTGGCATAGCATCCGCCCTCGAAGTTGAAGACGCCGTCGTCGTCCCAACCGTGCTCGTCGTCGCCGATCAGCTCGCGCTTCGGGTCGGTCGAAAGGGTGGTTTTACCCGTTCCCGACAGACCGAAGAAGATGGCGGTGTTCTTGCCCTCCTTGTCGGTGTTGGCCGAGCAGTGCATCGACGCGATGCCCTTCAGCGGCAGCAGGTAGTTCATGTAGGAGAACATACCTTTCTTCATTTCGCCGCCGTACCAGGTGTTGATGATTACCTGCATTTTCTCGGTGAGGTTGAACACGACCGCCGTTTCCGAGTTGAGTCCGAGTTCCTTGTAGTTCTTGACTTTGGCTTTCGAGGCGTTCAGCACCACGAAATCGGGTTCGCCGTACTTCTCCAGCTCCTCGTCCGTCGGGCGGATGAACATGTTTTTCACGAAATGCGCCTGCCAGGCGACCTCCATGATGAAGCGGATCTTCAGACGGGTGTTCTCGTTGGCTCCGCAGAACGTGTCCACGACGAAGAGCTTCTTGTTCGACAACTCTTCGACAGCGATCTTTTTCAGCTCCTTCCAGGTCTTCTTCGTCACCGGTTTGTTGTCGTTCTTGTATTCGGGCGAGGTCCACCAAATAGTATCTTTGGTGGTTTCGTCCATGACGAAGAACTTGTCTTTCGGGGAACGACCCGTGTAAACGCCGGTCATCACGTTCACGGCACCCATTTCGGTTACCTGACCCTTTTCATAACCGCGCAGGCCCTTGCGGGTCTCCTCGCGGTAGAGTTCGTCGTACGACGGGTTGTAGATTACTTCCGTAGTACCCGTGATGCCGTACTGTTTCAAATTGATTTTAGCCATAATTATTGATTTAAATTAATCCTCTTATTTCACTTGACAGCGGTTGTTCGTTTATGAACGATGCTCGCAAAGTTAAAGATTTTTTTCGAATGTGAAAATATTAACAGTAGGTTTATCGTTTTTCCCGGCGAATCATTCGGCTGTCGATGGCGTTTACGATCACCGCGATCGCACCGTCGCCCGTTACGTTGGTCGCCGTACCGAAACTGTCCATGGCAATGTAGGTGGCGATCATCAGTCCGATCATATTTTCGTCGAACCCGAGCATCGACTCCAGCAATCCGATCGCAGCCATGATGGCTCCGCCCGGTACGCCCGGTGCGGCGATCATCGTAATGCCCAGCAGCAGGATGAAACCCGAGTAGGTGCCCATCGAAACGTCCAGTCCGGAGAGCATCATCACCGCGAGCGAGCAGGCGACGATCTTCATCATCGAACCCGAGAGGTGGATCGTGGCGCAGAGCGGGACGACGAATCCCGCCACTTCGGGGCGGACGCCGATTTTGACCGTCTGTGCCAGCGTCACGGGGATCGTGGCTGCCGACGATTGCGTACCGAGGGCCGTCATGTAGGCGGTCATCATCGTGCGGAGCATCTTCAACGGATTCTGCCTTGCCACGAGGCCTGCGATCGAGAACTGGATCAGCAGCAGGACGACCGTCATCACGAAGATAATCACGATCAACTTGAGGAAAATGCCCAGAATACCCGATACCTGCCCCGACTGAGTCATCGAGAGGAAGATGCCGAAGATGTAGAAGGGCAGCAGCGGGATGATGACCTTCGAGATGACACGCTCGATGATGAGTTTGAAATCATCCATCATGCCCTTGAGCTTGTCGCTGTGGATGTAAGCCATGCCCAGTCCCAGCACGAAGGCGAGAATGAGGGCGGTCATCACGCCCATCAACGGGGGCATTTCGACCGTGAAGAACGGTTGCATGGGTGTTGCGGCGGTTTCTCCCGGGGCGCTCATCTCCGTACCGCCCAATAGCCGGGGTAATATCCCGAAACTTGTGAAGAAAGTTCCGAATCCCGAAAACAGGGTAAAGGCATAGGCCAGGGCTGCGGTGATTACCAGCAGCCGTCCTGCCTTGCTACCCAGGTCGGCGATGCCCGGAGCCACGAGGCCCAGGATCAGCAGCGGGATGACGAAGTTCAGAAAATTGCCGAAAATGTTGTTGAAGGTCAATGCGATTCGGGTGAACCACTCGGGAACGAAGAGGCCGAATACGATGCCCAGCGCGATAGCCAGGAGCACTTTGGGAAGTAAGCCGAATTTATGCTTCATAAGGTGTCGTTTCATTGGTTTTCGGTTGGACGATTCATGCGTCGGGGCCTTGGGCCGATCGTGTTCCCGATTCGGACCGAATTCGTTTTTCGGAGGTCCCGTTGCATGCCGTTTTTCTATTAACGTATAAAAAGGGAGCAATATTTGTGCAAAGAAGAGAATATTTTCTAATTTTGTCAATATGACTGCACTGTATAGCGATATTATTTTCGGCCCGATCCATTCCCGCAGATTGGGTCTGTCTTTGGGTGTCAATCTGTTACCCACTCAATCGAAGTTGTGTAGCTTCGATTGCATTTATTGTGAATGCGGCTTCAATGCCGAGCATCGTACAAAGAAGCTTCTTCCCACCCGTGAAGAGGTTCGTACAGCCCTTGAAGAAAAACTAAAAGATATGCAGGCAAATGGTCCTGCTCCCGATGTACTGACATTTGCCGGAAATGGTGAACCGACTGCACATCCCCATTTCCCGGAAATCATAGAAGATACACTTGCGCTTCCGAAAGCGAAAGTCAGTGTATTAAGTAATTCTACATTTATCGACCGCCCTGCTGTATTTGATGCACTGAATAAGATAGATAATAATATCTTGAAACTTGATACAGTGGATGAAGAATACATTCACCGGTTAGATCGTCCGAATGGAAAATATTCTGTAAAGAAGATTATCGAGAAGATGAAAGAATTCAAAGGAAACTGTATCATTCAAACTATGTTTCTCAAAGGGAGTTACCTGGGAAAGGATATGGATAATACCTCAGATAAGTTTGTACTTCCCTGGTTGGAGGCGGTGAAAGAAATCGCGCCCCGGCAAGTGATGATTTACACGATTGACCGTGAAACCCCTGATCATGATTTGCAGAAGGCAACTCACGAAGAGTTGGACCGGATTGTAGAATTGATTAAGAAAGCCGGCATTCCGGCAACAGCTTCTTATTAATTATAAAACAGAAAGCATACCAACAGAATTTTTCAATTATCAATGATATTATCAGGATTCCTTCAATCAAGATTGATTGGAGGAATTAATGTGTATTTATTGTGTTTAAACAGACAAAAACAGAGAAAGCAAATAGAGATTTTTTCGTAAGTATTTTAATGCCAATCCCATATGATATTCTACAGTTTTTTCACTGATAGACAATTGCTCGGCAATTTGTTTATAGGTTAAGTTTTGCTCCCGGCTCATGCGAAAGATTTCTTGCTGCCGTGGAGGCAATTGTGATATTAGTACTGAAAGATACTTTTTTAAATCGGATAATTCCAACTTATTTTCTTCTTCATATTCTTGTTCCATTGCTTGTAGAACAGTAACTTTCAGAAATGAGTAGTTTAATTTTTTGCGTGAATAATTAAAAATCATATTACGGGTAATGATAAAAAGAAACCCTTCAAAAGGCTGCTCTTCATCTATCAGATGTCTTGCTTCCCAGAGTTTGATGAAAACCTCTTGTACCACTTCTGCGATATCTTCAGAAGAAACTAGATAAAGCCGGGTAAAGCCATAGACCTTTTCCCAGTAATGTTTATATAGAAATGAAAAAGCATCTTCATCTCCATTTTTAAACCTTCTAATCAACTCTTTAGATATCATTTTATCTTTTTGGGACAAAATTAGCTAAATACTTTCTAAAAAAAAAATTGCTTTTTCACCAGGGTCTCCAATTTTTGATGTGTATTTAATAATAGAATAACAAATAATAGAGAAAAGTAATGAGTTATAAAAGTGAATTAATTAGAAAATTATTTTCAGACAGACTGAAAAAAGACGAATTAAAGGATCTGTCCGAAATAGATATGATAGAGCGCAAAATGAAAGTGCAATGGGAGGAACAAAATCCGATAGCGGAAAACTCGGAAAGAGTAGATCCGGAACTCGGAGATTATATTTGGGCTAAAATAGTCAAAGAATATAAAGTACGTTCGAAACGTAAGTCAATTCGACAGTTCTATTATCCGTTGGCAGCAGCCTGTGTGGCTTTAGTCGCAGTTTTGGGAGGTTGGCTTTTTTATGTGAATAGTGATTTCTTCGTTAAAGAAGAATTTGCTGAGGTAATAGCCACCCGGAATATGTTGTATCAGTTGCCCGATAGTTCTGAAGTATGGATGTATCCGAATAGTTCCATCCGTTTTGCCAAGAACTTCAATAAAGACAGAAGAGTATGGTTGGAGGGTAGTTCCATGTTCCATGTACGTAAGCAGCATGGGAACACCTTCAAAGTTTATATTGATAAAGCCTTTATCGAAGTAAAAGGTACCCGGTTTCTAGTAGATAAAAAAGAAGCGGGAAATAATGAGATTACGCTGTTCAACGGTTGTGTTGAGTTTAATGTAGAGGCGACCGGCAAACAGATAGTAATGAAGCCCATGGAAAAGATTTTTTATAACTCAGTTAATGCGGAAATAGGAATACGGAAGATTGAAAATATAGAATGGCAGGATGGTAAATTCAAGTTTGACGCTATGCCGCTTAACCGCCTCATTTCTATCATTAATCAGATGTATCATGCTAATATAGTGTATGAAGGTAAGGACGAAACTTCTCCGTTCAGTGGTACCATTCGTCAGGAGGAAGCGTTGGATGATATTATTCTCAAAATCTGTTTCCTTATGAATTTGAAAGAAGAAAGAGTAGGTAACACAATCATTATCAGAAATTGAATTTTAATAAACTATATGTCTAATCTAATAAAATGAGAACATGAAAAAATGTATTTTTTTATATCGACAGCGGTATTTGAGCTATCTCGTATTACTCTTATTATTATGGCCAACTGTGATGTTAGCAGCACAAGGGAATATTCAGATAAAGGGAAAGTTCTCTCTCAAGGAGGCTATCCGGTATATAGAAGAAACGAGTGATTATACTTTCTTTTATAAAGATAGTGACTTGAAAGATAAATCAAAAAAAGAGATTAATTGTAGTGGTACAATTGAGGAAGTCTTGAAAAATCTATTTAAGGGAAGTGGAGTTAATTATATAATTAAAGGAAAAGAAGTCATTTTTAAAGTAGCAAATGCTCAAAATGCCGAACAGCAACAGCCGAAAAAACGTGTAATTACAGGTACTATAATTGACGGAGAGACAAAAGAGCCTATTATTGGAGCTAGTGTATGGTTGAAAAATAGCTCGTCAGGTACTGTTACCAACTTGGACGGTCACTATTCTCTTACAATTGAAGGTATTGGTGGTGTACTAGAATTTTCATACATTGGTATGAAGAAGCAGGAAATAGCTATTAGCAATAAGAATGTTATTGATGTAATATTAAATCCGGATACAAAGAAGCTGGACGAAGTTGTAGTAGTAGGTTACGGACGTCAGAAGAAGGAAAGTGTTGTAGGTGCTATTTCTTCATTGGATGTGGGTGAACTCAATATACCGGGTTCTAACATTTCCAATGTACTGGCGGGGCAACTGGCAGGTGTTGTCTCTATGCAGGCATCCGGTGAGCCGGGTAAAAATAGTGCTTCCGATTTTTATATCCGTGGTATAGCTTCTTTTAAAGGTAACTCTACTCCGCTAGTTCTGGTTGACGGTATCGAACGGGAACTGGACTTGGTTGATGTAGATGATATTGCTACATTTTCTATCTTAAAAGATGCTTCTGCTTCGGCAGTATATGGTGTACGTGGTGCGAATGGCGTTATTTTGATTACTACCAAGAAAGGCAGTGAAGGCAAACCTCGTATTAATGTACGTGCGGAAATGGGTTTTAAAACTCCGACACGTATGCCGCAAATGGCAAACTCTGTACAATGGGCCGAGATGTATAATGAGGCTAAAGGCCTGACGGGTAATGGTGATGGAGGCTATTCATCGGAAGCTATTCAAAAATATAGTGATGGTTCTGATCCTGATTTATATCCAAATGTAAATTGGTTAGACCAGATGTATCGAAATTTGGCTTCGAGCGAACGTGTGACATTGAACCTTTCTGGAGGCGGTGATATTTGTAAGTATTATGTATCAGGGGGTTTTTATAATGAA
>ENA-OPWW01001180-OPWW01001180.1-human-gut-metagenome-genome-assembly--contig:-NODE-1180-length-10631-cov-1.959058_pt1 | contig 10631 bp, 7 predicted proteins | sample MGYA00241513_ERZ502018 | MGnify/ENA primary metagenome ERZ502018 (study PRJEB25962, sample SAMEA2042987) | human gut metagenome | biome: human gut; feature: human-associated habitat; material: faeces...
ATTTAAACAAATTATTAATCAGAATTCTGTTGCATTTGCAAGTTGAATTCAGCTCTTTTAACCATTCTTCCTTGGTGAATTTCTCCGGACGCCAGGGAAGTTCGCACATCAGCTCGAACATCACCGGATTGTTTTCGCTACCTTCCATGGTCAGACCGATACCTTTCAGATGGGCAGCTAATGGATTGTTTTTGGTAAGGTAGAAATTGTTCAGCAACTGGTCCATACGTCCGTGCAGACCCACGTTGCCTCCGAAGTTTTCTATCATACAGAACAGCCAGTCGTGCTGCTCATAACCCTTTTCACGTTTCCAGATAGAAGGAATACCCCACATCGGTCGGCATTCGCTGAACAGGTCCAGAATCAGGATATCTCCGTTGTTCAGGTTCTTGATCATCTCCGGGCGCGGGTTTTCAGTCCATCCCTGAATTACCCATGTAGCCTTCGGATTGACATCCTTCATAGCTTTAAGTACAGCCTTTCCGGCTGCATCAAAATCCACACTTCCCGCATCTTCAAGTTCGTGGAACGGGTCCATAGAGTAATAGTTGGCTTTGCCGAACAGTTTTTCCAGTTCCTTGTAATATAAAGAAGCAATTTCATTGAAGCGTGAGTCGGTTGGAAGCAGGAAAGCCGGACGGGTAAATCCGTTCCACAATGCGGGTTCGGTTACGTTCAGCCCCAACTTCTTATTGGCATCATGAGGTACCATACCGGAATAGCCCGGGAATACCGGTTCGATGCCGTATTCGCGCATACGTTTCAGAATCTTTTTCTGCAGTGCTTCCTGCTGTGTGTACCAGCTGTCTGGATTGGGGCCGCCCCATCCTTCCAGGTTGTTCATAGCCCACCATGCCAAGAATGCAGGTCCTGCAATGAATTTATTGATTTCTTCTTTGGTATAACCTAATTTTTCGAGCATGTTTTTCCATACGCATTCCTGACCGACTACTGCCAGTGGCAAGTTGATGCCGTGCAGTGCCATCCAGTCAATTTCCTTTTCCCAGCGTTTCCAGTCCCAGAAAGCCATGGTATAGGAATAAGTGCAATAGTTGAAATCGTAACGTAAGGAGAGGTTGGTTTCCTTGCGTACCGGAGTAGAAACTTTTGGCAAGCTTTCCGGTAACTTGGCAGTCATGCCGTTCCATGAGAGATGAATGCCTGCGTAATATTTCAAATACCAGTTCAAGCCGGTAGCGATGTTTACGTAGTTGTTACCCCGAATAACTACTTTGTCACCTTTCTGGTCGAGTTCAAAAAAATCGGATTGTCCTTTCTTTACTTGTATGATGAATTTCTTGGAAGTTCCCGGATCAATTCTTTCCAGAAGTCCGTTTACGGGATTACTCCATAACTGAGCAAAAGGGAAGCAAAGACATGCTAATAGGATAAGTAGAAATTGCTTGGTTTTCATAATAATTATTTTTAAGTATTACAAAAATCATGTTTTATCGGGAATTTGAGGGGGAAAATAGTGAAGAAAAGGGAGAAAATAGTGCATTGTGGTTTTTACGCCTTTAAATTGACCTATGTCAAGACACTCTCCGCGCTAAATGTTGTAATTTTGTCACGTTTTTTAGAGAGTTAGTACGTGGAACAGGCAATTCAACAAACAGGTATCCGGAAAGGCTTGACGAAGCTCGTGATTCCTATCTTTATCGAGACCTTATTGATTATGATGTTAGGTGCTGTCGACACCGTTATGCTGAGTCAGTATTCCGATGAAAGTGTGGCGGCAGTAGGGGTGGTGAACCAGATTGTAATGTTTGCTTTCCTTATTTTTGAGGTAATCAATATCGGTACTTCTGTACTGTGTTCGCAGTACCTGGGAGCAGGGATGAGGAACAAGATGGTGCAGGTGGTCGGTGTGTCTTTGTTGCTGAACCTGGTCGTGGGACTGGTGGTCAGTGCCATTCTGCATTATGGAGCAACTACATTATTGGGATGGATGGGACTTCGCCCGGAACTGCTGAAATATGGTATCGGTTACATGGAGATTGTAGGTGCGTTTGCTTTCTTCCAGGCTATTTCGCTGACTATTTCCGCGTCCTTGCGTAGTGCCAACAAAGCCATTTACCCCATGCTGGTTACGGTGCTGGTCAACGTGATGAACATTATCGGAAACTATTCCCTGATTTTCGGTAAGTTCGGCCTGCCTGCCATGGGAGCAGAAGGAGCGGCCATATCTACCTCCATAGCCCGTGGCGTGAGTATGATTGTCTTGTTTGTCATTCTCTTCAGAAAACACATCCCGTCTTTCCCGATGGCTCTGTTCCGTCCTTTCCCTTGGATAGAACTGAAAAACCTGTTGAAAGTGGGAGTCCCTTCTGCCGGGGAGAATATGTCGTACAGTTTTTCGCAGGTGGTCATCACCTATTTAATCAATATTCTGGGAAATGATTCACTGGCCACGCGAACCTATACGGTGAATACCACCATGTTTGTCTATCTCTTTGCCATCGCCATGGCACAAGGAGGAGCCATCAGTATCGGTCATCTGGTGGGGCAGAAGCGAATACGTGCGGCCTACCTGTTGGGAAAGTACGTCATGCGTCTGTCCATTTTAGTATCGCTGGGACTTTCGTGCATCTGGGCCATATTCGGTCATACAATCTTCAGTATGCTGACGGACAACGAGAATATTATCCGGTTGGGAGTGACCATTCTCATTGTCGATGTTATTGTAGAGATAGGGCGTGCCGTAAATATCTATGCCACGAATGCCCTCCGCTCGGCAGGTGACGTGAATTTCCCGTTCTATGTCGGCCTTATTGTGCAGTGGACGGTCTCTGTCGGACTCAGCTATCTGTTCGGTATTCATCTGGGCTGGGGACTGGTCGGCATGTGGTGTGCCTTCCTGCTCGACGAGAATATCCGTGCCTTTATTTTTGTGAAACGATGGAACAGCCTGAAATGGGCGAAAAAAGGTTTTGTGAAGTAAAAGCTACATGTCCGATTGAATCAGGCAGAAATAGAACAGGATGATGCAGATGATGTCGATGGTAAGTGCGATGACCGACCAGCGCAGAAATTGCTTGTTCTTTTTGACGGCTCCGTAGATGATTCCTAAAATGGCAGACAGGAATACACCGGCTACGATGCCAAACAAACCCTGTATGGCCACTCCCAGCAATACAAGGATTCCCATAGTGATAAGAATGTTGTTTTTCATGTCGGTTCAGGTTTTGTAATGAAAAAGGGAGCATGAAGCTCCCCGTATGATGTTTTTATAAGCTGGCCTTGATGGCGTGGATAACGGCCGAGGTAAATCCGTCGTGCTCCAGCGAGTTGATACCCTTGATGGTAATTCCTCCCGGAGTAGTCACTTTCTCGATTTCTGTGGCCGGATGTGCATTTTCATTGTTCAGCAAAAGTTTGGCTGCCCCTTCCAGGGTTTGTGCCAGCATGGTCTGTGCATCGTGTGGCTTGATACCCAGTTCTACTCCTGCCTGCATGGCAGCTTGTACGTATTTCAGTACGTAGGCAATGCCACAGGAAGTCAGCGAGGTGGCAGCTGCAAATTGTTTTTCCTCAATCAGCATGGAACGTCCCATTTCGTTAAAGAGCGCAGTCAGGGAAGTGATCTGTTCTTCCGAAGCATTGCGTGCAGCAATCAGTGTCATGCTGGCTCTTTCTGAAATGGCCGTATTAGGAATGACGCGGAACATCGGCATCTCCGGGTCTACAAAATGTGCCAGGTCTTCAAAAGTCAGTCCTGCGGCCACCGATACCAGAATCTGTGGTCCTCTCAATCTCAGCGGCTTCAGCACTTCTTCCACTTTCCATGGCTTGACGGCAATAATGATAATGTCCGCATCTTCTGCCGCTTCTTTATTGGAATGTGTTACGTGAATGGCAGGAAATTCCGCTTTCAGTGTGTCCAGTTTGCCGGCACTGGGGTTGGATACCGAAATCTCTTGTGCCTGAATATAATGTCCGTTGGCCAGTCCACGGGCAATGGCACCTCCCATGTTTCCGGCTCCGATGATTGCTACTTTCATATCTTTCAAGTTTGAGTTCTTTATTCGCAAAGTTATAATTAAAAATGAGAGTTGGGCTATATAATGGAATTTATTTTGGTGGTATATGGAAAAGGCGAGATTGTTTTGTGGAAATGCTTCGGGAATAATGGAATATTTTCTTTGTAAGTTTTACGTTTCCCGTAAAGGAAACGTATGTTTCTCGGTGCGGAAACGTAGGTTTTAGGTTCGGGAAACGTAGGGTTTTGCGTGAGAGAACGTAGAATGTGTAAGGGGATGTGATAAATAATGTAGAGAGGTTTGGAGGATGATTTGGAAAAAACTTGGATAAGAAAGTATCAACAACAATGGAGGTAGATGTGCTATCTTTGTGAAAAAGGAATGATATTATGAGAAACAGTAGTAAATGTCTATTTAATTGGTTTGTTTATATTCTCGTGATGGGATGCTTTTGGCCTGTCTGTGCCCAAAATGTTCAGAACGCAAAAGCTTTTATCTCTTCAGATGATAGCAATATTGTTTATATGGGAAGGATTAGTAAACGTATTCCTCACATGGTACGTTTTACTTATCCCGGAGTTAGTATTATTGCGAATTTTGAAGGAACTTCATTGCAGATGCTGACGAGTTGCGGAAGTGGTTCTTTTATGGTTGAAATTGATGAGGAACTGCCTTTCCGAGTTAATTTTAAGGAAAATGATTCCATTCAGACTTTAGCTGAAGGTCTTCCGTCGGGTGTACATCATGTGCGTATTATGTACGTAATAGAAGGCCATGAACTGAAACCTGCGTTTAAAGGGTTCTATTTAGATAAAGGATGTCGGTTAGCGGAGGCTCCAGATTTACCGGAACGTCGTATAGAATTTATAGGTAATTCTATTACGTGTGGTTTTGGAGTGGAATCGGAGAATCCATCTGAGCAATTTTCGTATGCGACAGAAAACTTTTTTTATACTTATGCAGCTCGTACTGCAAGAACTTTAAATGCTCAGTTCCTTGTAGTTGCTCGTTCTGGAATAGGATATATCGTAACTATGCAGCTCCACGTTCGGGAAGTAAAGACTGTATGCCTGCTATGTATGAACAGACACTATTTATGGATTCTACTGAGCTGTGGAATCCTACTCTTTATATTCCAGATGTGGTTTGTGTGAATTTGGGAACGAATGATACTAGTTTGGATAATTATGACATGAACTTGTTGACAGATGGGTACCGTGGTTTCATGAAAAAACTTCGTGTATATTATCCACATGCTAAAATAGTATTATTGACAGGAGCAATGTTGAATGGAAAACAGTTGGAGGATGTAAAAAAGTCAATGGATACAGTCATTGAAGAAAGAAAGCTTGAAGGGGATAAAGAAATTTATAGGTTTGACATGTCTCCTCAGACAGGCTCTTTGGGAATGAGTGTAGGATACCATCCTTCTATACGTCAACACCAGAAAATGGCATCTGAATTAACTGCTTATTTAAAGGAATTGATGAAATGGTAATTCTATTGAGGCTGTTGGCTTAATTTTATGTAGATATTTCTTTTGTTAAGTCTTTTTTTATAGAAATATAAGGTGGATGTATCATCTTTGCATAAAAGACAATACTATGACAAAATTGTTTAGTGAGAATATTATTCATGAAATAACTCCTCTTTCGGAAAAAGATTGTTTTTACGTAGCAGACCGACGTAAAAAGGAATTTACATATCCTATGCATTCTCATAAAGAGTTTGAATTGAATTTTGTAGAACATGCTCCGGGAGTTAAACGGACTGTTGGTGATTCAATAGAGGTGATTGGAGATTATGACTTAGTTTTGATAACGAGTCCGGATTTGGAACATGTTTGGGAACAAAATACATGCAATTCCTTGGACATAAGGGAGATAACTGTTCAGTTTGTTCCTTGCTTTATAAATGGACTGATGTCTACAAATCAGTTTGATAGCATTCGACGGATGTTGGAAAAGGCACAGAATGGGCTTTGTTTTCCGATGGATGCAATTATGAAGGTATATACATTACTTGATAAGCTTCCGGAAATGAAAGGCTTTTATGCTGTGGTTCATTTCTTGACTTTGTTGTATGAATTATCTTGTTTTACAGACCAAGCTCGTACTTTATCCAGTACTTCGTTTGCTAAAGTTGAGATACATTCTGATAGCCGAAGAGTTCAACGCGTGCAAGAATATATAGGTAAGCATTATCAGGAAGAGATTCGTTTAGGATATTTAGCAAATATGGTAGGTATGACAGAGGTGTCTTTTAGCCGATTCTTTAAGCTTCGTACAGGAAAAAGTCTTTCTGATTATATAATTGATTTGCGCTTGGGATATGCGACTCGTTTGCTGGTTGATTCAACGATGGCGATAGCTGAGATTTGCTATGAATGTGGATTTAATAATCTATCTAACTTTAATCGTATATTTAAGAAAAAGAAGAATTGTTCTCCTAAAGAATTTCGCGATAATTATCGTAAGAAACGAACTATTATTTGATGCTATTTAAGCTCAATTTATATATGTGTATCTGTATTTTGATTCTGTGTAGACTGAGCATTATTAGATAGAATAGTACCAGCCTTTCATATTGTAATACCGTATTTTTGCGAAGTAATGTTTCTATAAATATTGTATTACAAATCTTTAAGGTATGAAAAGGCACATTTCATTTTGGGTATTTTTCTTTGTTTCGATTTTGGCGTATGGGGGGCAGGTCTTGAACTTGCGTCTATTGCCTGGCACTGTTACATCAGATGAGGCAATTGTTTTTTGGGAGTTTCCGTGACTATAAAAAAGTAAGGGAGTATCAAGTCTATGTTGATGGAAACTGTGTGGGAAGCACTGGGCAGAATAGTTTCCGGATTCTGAATTTGAAACCATCTACCGATTATAAGGTAGAAGTCCGGTCTGTGGCAGATAAAAGAAATAATTGCTCCTCTCAGCTGATACATTTAAAGACTAAACCAGCTCCTGTTGTATTGAATGTAGTTAAGTATGGAGCAAAAGGAGATGGGGTAACAATTAATACAAAAGCAATTCAACAAGCCATTGATGAATGTCCAGTAAATGGTGAAGTTTATATCCCGGCTGGTACTTATATAACAGGGGCTTTATTTATACAGAGAAGTGATATCAGTTTGCGTCTTGATTCGGGAGCCGTATTGAAGGCTGTCAATAATCTGGCACATTTCCCTTTAGTGAAAAGCCGTTACGAAGGACATGGGGTTGATTGTTTTTCAAGTGTCCTTAATTTAGGTAAACTAAATAATGCTGGAGAGAGATTTCGGAATATTCGTATTTATGGTGGAGGTACTATTGATAATCAGGGAAGCGTGCTGGCTAAGTTACAGATAGAGAATTTGAGCCGAATGTCCCGTTCTCGTGGTCTTCCTATTGTAAATTGTGATAATGTTTCTATTGATAATGTTACGGTGACTAATCCGTGTACATGGAATATACACCCTTTGCTATGTAATGGGGTGACAACTTATAATTGTAGAATTGTTTCTTCAAATTATGGGTTATCGAATGCGGATGGCTGGGATCCGGATTCTTCTGCTGATTGTTATCTTTTAAATTCTGTTCTTGATGGACAGGATGATAATATTGCAATTAAGTCAGTGCAGTATATGGATGAGAATGGTCGGGAAGTCAAAAAGGTATGCGAAAATATTTTTGTAAGTTTTTGTCATTTTATTCAAGGGGGAGGTATTTGTGTTGGTGTTGAGTTACCGGCAGGTGTGCGTAATGTCTGGGTTACTAATTGTACGATAGAAAAAAGCGACAGGGGTATTATGGTTTGTAGCCGCCAAAATAATCAGGGCTTAGGTGCAATTGAAAATATTCATTTTCGTGATATAGATATAAAGCAGGTAGGAGATTGGGGCTTCAATGTAAATTTGTGGTATTGGATTCCCAGTTATATGCCCAACAGCTTTACTTCAGAGGATATCAGAAAAATTAGACATATATACTTTGAAAATATTCATATAGAGAAAGCAAAAGGGAATCCGATTCAAATATTAGGGCTGGCAGAACAGCCTATATCTGATGTGTATTTTCGGAATATAACTATTAAAGAAACAGAATATGATGTACTTCTTCGTCATTGTAGAAATATAAGTTTTGACCATGTTGATATTGGAGAATGCCATTGGATTTATGACAATGCAGAACAGATAAGAAAGGATAAAACAACGTCGCCGGAAAAAAAGTTTGTTTATCCATATCGCTTAGTTGATAAGAAAGCTAATTATAGAGTTAAAGCTTTATATGATAATTTGCATCAGGTAATGGCAAGTGGTCGTTTTATTTTTGGTGCTCAGGATGCAACAGCGTCTGGGTATGGATGGTGTGATGATTCAGGAGTCAGTGATATTGAACGAATCTCTGGTAAAAAACCTCAGTTTTATAGCTGGGATTTTATGAATATAGCTACACCACATGCTTCTTTATATGTAGAAGATACGAAAAAGGTGAGAAAATTAACTTGCCAGGCTTTTTATGAGGGAGGAGTTATTTCGTATTGTTGGCATGCAGCTAACCCGGTTACAGGCGGTAGTTTTTATGAAACGGGAGATAGTATCGTGAAAAAAATACTTCCAGGAGGTACGCATCATAAGGCTTTTACTGACATGTTAGATCAGATTGCGGAATACAATAAAACATTGATAGGAAAGAATGGGGAACAAATACCGGTAATATTCCGTCCATGGCATGAGTTTGATGGTGACTGGTTCTGGTGGGGAAAGAAATATTGCACTGCAGAGCAATTTAAAGAATTGTATAGATTTACGGTAACGTATTTACGTGATACTTGCCATGTACATAATTTCTTATATGCATTCTCTCCAGATGTAAATTTCACTTCAGAAAAAGAATATTTAGAACGTTATCCTGGTGACGAATATGTGGACATAATAGCAATGGATAATTACTGGGATTTTCGTTATGACGAAAAAGATTTGGATAAGGCTCATTTAAAATTGAAAATTCTGTCTGATTATGCAATGAAATCTGGTAAGGTTGCAGCTTTATCGGAAACAGGACAAGCTGGTATTGATGATACATCATGGTTTACAAATAGGTTGCTTAAAGCAATTTATGGTTATCCGAATGAACCAGTCAAATTGGCTTATGTGGCCGTTTGGCGTAATAGTGTATTAGGATTCTTTACTCCTTATAAGGGACATCAAGCCACAAGTAATTTTATGGAATTTATGAATGATTCAAGAGTAATATCTATGAATCCTAATGATTGGTGGATGGGAAGGTATTATCAGTTTAACCGTAAATAGTTCATTGCGGAGGAAAAGATAATATTGTATCATTTTTACTGTAACCAGCATGCTATATTTGCATATACTTAAATTTTTAATGTTATGATGAAACAGTTGATCGTTTTTAGCTTATTGTGCTTTTCTTTATTTTCTTGTACAAGTGTAGTAAAACATGATAAATCCTTTATAAAGGTTGAGAATGGGCAGTTCATAAAAAATGGAAAGCCTTATTATTATGTTGGTGCTAATTTTTGGTATGGTGCTATCTTGGGTTCCGAGGGTGAAGGTGGAAATCGTAAACGTTTACTTGAAGAATTAGATAGCCTGAAATCTATAGGGGTCGATAATTTACGTGTCTTAGTTGGATCTGATGGAGTCCCGGGTGCGACAAAAGTTGAACCGACTCTTCAAGTGTCACCAGGGGTGTATAATGATACGATTTTGGCTGGCCTTGATTATTTGTTGGCTGAGATGGGTAAACGTGATATGTCTGTAGTTCTTTATCTTAATAACTCTTGGGAATGGAGTGGAGGTTATGGACAATATTTGGAATGGGCTGGGTTTGGAAAAGCTCCGGTTCCTGCTGTGGATGGTTGGAATGCATTTACGGATTTTGTAAAACAGTATCCGAAATCAGACAAAGCAAAGTCTCTGTTTGCCAATTATGTGAAAGATATAGTTACACGTACAAATCGTTATACTGGAATAAAGTATACAGATGATCCTACTATTATGTCGTGGCAGATTGGTAATGAGCCAAGAGCCTTTGCTGAAGAAAATAAGGAAGTCTTTGCTGAATGGATTGCCCAGACTGCTTCTTTAATAAAATCATTGGATACCAATCATTTGGTATCAACAGGAAGTGAAGGAAAGGCTGGGATGGAAGGTGATATAGCTTTATATGAGCGGGTGCATAAGGATGCTAATATTGATTATCTGACAATACATATCTGGCCTTATAACTGGGGATGGGCAACAAAAGATAGCTTAGAGGAAAAGGTTGAATTCGCAAAAATAAATACGGGAAAGTATATTGATGAGCATTTGAGCATTGCAAAGAAATATAATAAACCAATGGTTTTGGAGGAGTTTGGTTATCCTCGTGATGGCTTTGAGTTTACCAAGTCGTCTTCTGTTGAGGCAAGAAATTCTTATTATCAATATGTGTTTGATTTGATAGGAAAAAATTTTAAGGAAAAAGGTTTGTTTTCAGGATGTAATTTTTGGGCATGGGGTGGTATCGCTGAATTGTCTGCTGATCATCATTTTTGGCAGAAGGGAGATGACTATACTGGCGATCCAGCCCAGGAACAGCAAGGATTGAATTCGGTGTTTAGTTCTGATGCCTCAACGCTTCAGGTGATAAAGGATGC
>ENA-OPWW01001188-OPWW01001188.1-human-gut-metagenome-genome-assembly--contig:-NODE-1188-length-10588-cov-58.594323_pt1 | contig 10588 bp, 9 predicted proteins | sample MGYA00241513_ERZ502018 | MGnify/ENA primary metagenome ERZ502018 (study PRJEB25962, sample SAMEA2042987) | human gut metagenome | biome: human gut; feature: human-associated habitat; material: faeces...
TGATTGGCTTGAAGGGTGAGGCTAAGATTACCGACAACGAGGGTAACGAGATTACTCTGCAGGGCGGCGAGAGCATCGTAGTTCCTGCCGCTACCCAGACATTGAAAGTAGAAGGAACCTTGAAGTTCCTGGAGACATACGCATAAATTTAAAGGTAAAAAAGTAAAAAGCCTTATTTCCGCAAGTAAACCACCAATACTGCGTAAGGTGGGTTGAATGAAAAATATTATCTTTGCAAGCGTTTTAAAATTCACATAAAATGGAAAGCAAAGAATATTTTGAAAAGGTGATGCAGGACTACAACCAAAACCGAAAGGGACGTAGTCTGCGTGAGTATTGCAAAGATGAAGCAGTGGATTATGACTGGCTCATCCAGTACAAGAAGAACTATCCTTTACAGGAGAAACGTAAGTGTTCGGTGAAAGTCGTATTGTGCGCCTAGATAAAGTTTCGTACCTTTGCACCATGATTTTAATTTATTCAAATTATGGTACAAGGCAAGAAACAATTAAACAGCAAGCCAAAGTTCGCCGAGGTTGTAATCGGCAACAATGAGGCGAAGGAGATGCGTGAGTCTGCAAAAGTTCGCAACCGTCGCAATCCTTATTTAAAATTAAGCTATCCCAATGGTGTGACACTAATTCTCCCTGCTGACATCAGTATCGAACAGCTTCGAGCCTACATTAGTATAACAGTGTAGGCTTATGGCTAGAGTTTGTCAGTTGACGGATGACTTGAAGTACTACTTGTGCATGGAGCCAGTCGACATGCGAGGAAAAAATGGTAAACAATAAGGTAAACGATATGTTTGAACAGCAACAAAATACAGGGAAAAGTACGTCTTTGGCAGAGAAATATGCCAATGCCGTAGGCCAGTTGTCCGATGCCAATGATCGGGCAGCGCATGCAGAGCATGACCTGCAGGTGGAGCGCATCACTCGTCAAGACTTGATTGACGAGGAGGTGGCTCGCCGTGTTGCTGAAGCAGAAGAACGTATCAGAAAAGAGTTGGAAGCTCAATTAGCAGATAAGACCAAGGAATTGGAGGAACGTAATAAGGCTTTGGATAAGCGTGAGTCTGATGTAGATAAGAAAGCGGAGACAATCGCCCAAAATGTAAGTGAACAGGTTCGCCAGCAGATGTCTGCAGCTAAAACCCGTTTCGAGAAAACTGCGCTGAATCGTTTGGCTGATATGTTTGACATGTTCATGCAGGCGTTCATCGCCCTTGGTGACAAGGATTCTTCCAAAGGTCAGGAACTGTTGCTGAAGTATCAGCTTGCGGCAAAGGAAGCGCATGAGTCTTTGACGGATGAGATCAAGGATAAACTGGCCAAGGTTGAAGCTAAAAACAAGTCGAAGTCCGAGCAGATAGCCTCTCTTGTCAGAATGATATTTACTCAAAAGCGTGAGCGGGTAGTCTTTAGTAAGGAAGAACGTGATACTATCTATGATAAGGTAATGGCATCAGTTGAGTTCACTGATGAGGAAAAGAAACGTTACCAAGAGTGCCGTGAATTCTGTGAGGAATATCGCAAGCGCAAGGCTATAAAGAAGCTTTTGAATAGCCAGAAGGAACAGAAGGGGCATGGGCGAAATCCTATACCGGAGGATATGCCTCGCTTGGAAGAAAAGGTACTTTGGCCTGAAGGCTACATAGGACATGAGGATGAATATGTAATTGTTTACCAAGGCAAGGTGCAGGAGTTTATCGTGCCAGCCAAAGTACGCTACTTTGTTCAGCCATATCGTCGTCCTGTAGTTCGTCGCAAGGATGATCCAATGCAGAATCTCTTGCAGTCTCCTTGCTATGAGGACGTATTTTGGAAGAGTTATGCGTCCGCTGAGTTATTGGCGCAGTTAGAGTGTAATAAGTATGTCCTTCATCAGCCGTTTAACCGGCAGATAAAGAAGATGAAACAGGATGGCTTGATACTCGCTCCTTCAACAGTCGATGACTGGCATCAGGGTGTATGCGACAAGATAGAACCTCTCTACAATCTGCAGAAGGATCGGGTAATGTCTAGTTTGCTGCTTGGCGCTGATGTGTGATGGTTACTCCGGCTATGATTGGCTGAAGAAGATAAATGGTCGTATATTGTGTCGCTGTGTCGTTCATGCCCGAAGACCAATGGAACGAGCCTTGAAGGAAAATCCTAATCTTGCAAAGATAGGTATTCTCTTCTACCAGAACATTAACCTGATTGAGGAAATGATAAAGGAGAAGAAACTTGAGGGCGAGGAGAAGGTACAGTTCAGGAAGGACAATGCTGATCCACTATGGGAGGACTTCAAGCTATGGGCTGCAAGTGCCATCTTGGATGTGCCAAAAGACAGCAATATATACCAGGCATTGAACTATATGCTGCGCAACTATACAGAGCTGACCAATTATATAGACATCCCAGACATGCCTTTGGACAATAATGATACCGAACGCCTGATCCGTGACATGGTGATGGGTAAGAAGGCTTATTTGTTCTGCCGTGACTTGGATGCCTGTAAGCGTGCAGCAATGATGTACTCCTTGTTTGGTGCATGTAAGGTGCTAGATAAAAATCCTGAGCGTTGGCTTTGTTATGTGTTGAAGCACATAGATTCTACGCCTGAGGATAAGTATTATACTCTTCTTCCTGAGTTCTGGGAAGATGAGGAACAATAAAAATGAATTTAATATTTAGTCAAATTAAGGTATAACCTCCATTAGCTTGTGCTGATGGAGGGCTAAATTGCGTTTTTTTGTCTCAAAATTAGAAAAATGATGCCGCCGTGCAAAGGTACAATATTTTTTTGAGATATGCAATACGGCGTTGAGCGGATACTTACGGTGGAAGCTGTGGATTTCTTGGATATGGAACAAGGCGACCGCATCGGTCATGGTACGGCAGCAGGGATAGAACCTTCGCTCTGGATGAACCGTATGGGAAAGACGGTGAAAATGAGAAAGGGTGAATGGTTGGACGATTTGATTGTTGCATACCATTTGATTTCCGGCAATGAAAACAAATATGACGATTTGATACATTTGTTGCCCAAACTTCATAATCTGATTGTGGATTTGCATAAGGAAATCTATGGCACATTCAACAGCATCAAGGAAATGACGGATGCCTGGGCTTTCAGAAAATATGATGGTGACATCCTTCGTGGCTACACCCATATAGATAAGTTTGACTTTGCGGAGATGGAAAAAGTGACGAGAATGTTCGAGGAGAATACGGCTGCAAAGAGACTTTATCAGGAGTATCATTTCGACACGAGAGTGAAGGAGGAATATGACAGGCTTTGCGACGTGGATATTGAGAAAGGCCTTTTTACGGCAGAAAACCTGTATCATATTCAAAAGTTGGTGCTCAACAAGATTGCCATGAAAGGTGTAGCCTTGGAAGTCCTGTTGACGAGCAACACAGCTATCAGTTTTTATCGTGAAAGCAAAGAGCATCATTTGGAAAAATGGCTTGGTGATGATCTTGATGAGGACGGTATGTTGACACCATCGATAGTTGTGGGAAGTGACGATCCTGGTATTTTCATGACGAACATCTATATTGAGTATGCCCGTATTGCAACCTATCTGGAGCAAAAAGGATATGGTTATACGGAACGTATGCATATTCTTGAGGATTTGATCAAAAATGGCGAATACTTTAAATTCGGAGGTTGAGATATGACGGTAGCGAATCTGAGTGTTATAGTTGCTGGCTATGCATTATATCTGAATGTAAAGGATTTGCATGGCATATTTACCTTGTATTGTCAACAGACTAAAGAACATTTTGTTTTTTTGTCTGAATCAATGACTAATTCTCGCTTGTTCTTTTTTCGATATGATAAGAAAAACTATGTGGCTGGGCGACATACAATCTTCTATGATTATGCCGATCATCAGCAATATCGCATAGTTGGTATTTCAAGAAATTCTTTTGATATTATGAATGTTACAGAGAGGGAAGTTGCTAATGTTAAGAAAAATGGTGAGAATTACAGAATCGTGGATTACAAGGAAAAGAAGGCTTACGATTTTGAACTGGTAAAAGGAGAATAGAAATAAGACAATGGATTTTCAAAAACAATTTGACACAGTGACTGGGGCGTTGAATATCTTCGATATGTCGTACTTGGTATCTGGTGCAACCATGTTGGGGGTGTTGGTATATGCGTTTCCAAGCTTGAAAGGTTTTGTGTTTCATAAAGATCAGGTAACGGTATCTATAATAATATGTATTGTTATAGCATACGTGTTAGGAATGATAAGTTGGATAGCAGGTAAGCAGTTCCGATATTGGATGATGAAGCACTTTGGAGATAAGAAAACGAATGATGAGGATTTTAAATCCAAATTTCAAGAAACAGCCCAGTGCTTTAACTTCCAAGATGAAACTATCAAGAAACTGATGGAAGATGATAAAAATATTGCCTATTCCTATATGTGGATGAGGTTGGATAAATCGCAAGATGAAGACTGCCGAAGCAGATTTGTGTTTGCTTCTCGTTCATGGGTGCTGAGAGCTATATATGAAGGACTGATTCCGCCAGTCTTCGTTCTTGCAGCAACGATATTGTTCAAGTATTTCTCTGTGTGGAAAGGTTGGTGTGAAACATTTTGTCAATGGTTGGATGGCTGGAGTGACGTAGTGATTCCCTCGTGGGGGAAGAATGCCATAGTAGGTCTTCTTGGAGTGGCCATAATGACCTCTATAGCATATGTTATCGTGAAACTCTTGGCAAGAGAAGCCAGAAGATGTGCCAATACACAGATAAGGGAAGTGATAGTGGCGTATTATCATCTTGTGGAGAATAAAGAAAATGTACCTTTAAATACTGAAATAGATTCAAATAGAGAACAAGAAACTAATAGAAATATGTTTCTTGTCCTTTTGGATAAGTTCAGGAGTGCAGTAAAGAAATTGTTTGAATAATAAAAATATTACTATGAGAATACTTCATTTTTCGGATTTTCATCTTAGACCTAATGGCTTGGGAAAAAGGTCTATGGATATATTTCATCAGATGATGGAAAAACTCCAAGAGATTAATCAAGAAGAAAATATAGACTTAGTCATATTTTCTGGTGATATGATTGATAAAGGAGGTAAAGACTTTAATGTATCTTTAGATGAATGTTTTCAAGAATTTAAAGAGAATATCATTAAACCTCTTGTTGAGTCATTGCATATCGGCTATCATCAATTTTTGTTTGTGCCAGGAAACCATGAAGTTGATAGAAGCCGAAAGGATAAGACTTTTGCTCCAAAAACAAATAGTGATGATGATATAGAAGAATTCCTCTGTACAAATTCAACTGTACCGCAGTTACAGGATTTCTTGCACTTTCAACGAGAGTATTATAATGTGCATAAGGTTGAAGACATGATGGTTGATATTCGAGGGATGCACATGACTTTGATCTTGCCTTTAAATAATGGACACAAAGTAGGGGTTTCTCTTCTAAATTCGGCTTGGATGTGCGATGGAGATGCAGATAAAGGAATGATTAAAATTGGTACATCTCAAATCAACCAATCATGGCCATTGATTAGAAACTGTAATGTGAAAATAGCTATAGCGCATCATCATTATAATTTTCTAGAAGAAAATGAAAGCAGAAATGTAAGTGATATCCTTCATGCACATTATGATATTTTTGCGGTGGGACATACTCATGGAATGAAGGCAAAATATGAGAATGATGATAAGGGATGTATTTTTATTTCTGTAGCAGCAGGAAACTTATATGATAATCTTCATAAGGAAGATCCAAAGTATAAAAACGGCTTTACTATTTTGGATTTTAATGAAAATGCAAGATATATGGATGTAACACCTTATCATCAGGATGTGGATGAAAAATTCATTTTGGATAAGAACTATGGTATTGATGGAACCAAGAGATTAGAAGATTCCACAAAGAAGTTGTTTATGCCGTTGGATAAATGGCTGTGTAGTTTTAAAAAGAATTATGCCATTCTAGACAATGAGCAGATGAAGCAAAAACGAGAACAACTAAAAGATTCAAATAATCGCATCGTTCTTCTTGCTGCATTGTCTGGTCTCGGAAAAACCCGAATGATTTATGAGACATACAATGATGGCCAAATACATCCAAATCACTACTATACTGAATTATCGGATGAAAGTAGAAATAAGGTGATTGATGGTTTTCTATCACTCGTTTCAGATATTGGTAATAATGAAGCCGTTATCATTATAGATAATTGTAGCTTGAACTTATATGAGGATATTCGTAGAAAAATACCGACAAATATTAAGGTAATTTTTGCAACTAATGAATATTATGAAGTTACGAATACAACTAATGTTACAATCATTAAACTAGACTCATTAATACTAAAAAAAGAAGTTGCTAATTATATAGATCAAAACATTGTTGGGCAGGAAAAATCAACTCTACGCGAAGAAGTAAAGAAAATTGCAGATGGATTTCCCGCAATGGCATATGAGTTAGTGGATACTTATCGCAATGGAAAGCATGTTAGATTAGAGCAGGCAGAAGAACTTGTAACAAAATTATTGAAGTTCCCTGAGGATAAAGAAAACTCTCAACGCAGTATTTTAAAAGCATTAAGTTTGTTTCAGCCATTTCCATTAATTCGATTTAATCGTTCAGCATATGAATTCATCATCAGAAATGAGATTATTATGCCATTAGAAAGTACTTCGTTTCCATTGCGAAAAAGAAAGGTAAATGAAACAAAGGCTCAATTTACACCGACGTTAATTGAAGATACAGGAAGTTTGCTTAATGTGCGACCTTTTCCTCTTGCAGTTTATTTGGCAAAGGAATGGTTTGTTGGATTAGACGAAGATGATGTAGAACTGTTACTCGAAGATTTTAACACCTTAAAAAATGAAAGTCCTAGTGCGCATCGCTTATTGGTTGATAGCATGGCAAAGCGTATAGAATATATGAGGGATTTGCCACTTGCGAATGATTTTATTGCAAGATTGACAGATTCTATGTATGGCCCTTTTGCCAATGAGAAAGTTGCCTGTTCTGAAATGGGTTCACGCCTCTTTCTCGCAATGTCATCAGTGAACCCAAAAGCAGTGTCAGACTGCCTATATACATTGTTCAATAATAAGAATACAGAATGGTTGAAAGAAAATATTAAGGGAGATGTCAGGAGAAACTATGTTTGGGCATTGGAAAAATTATGCTTTGACAAAGATAGTTTTCAAAAATCTTCTATGGTGCTAGCTCAACTAATGCTTGCTGAAAATGAAAATTATGGAAATAATGCATCGGGGCAATTTTTACAGTTATTTCATGTTATGCTGCCTGGTACAGAAGCAAGTTTAACACAGCGCATTGATTTGTTGAAAACTCTATATGGCAGAGAAGGCGAATATATGTCAATTGTATTGCAGGCATTGAATAGTGCTTTTGCTTCACATAGTTTCAGCAGAACTGGTAGTGCTGCGCATTTTGGCTTAGAAGAAAAACAGGATTATGTCCCAACACGTCAAGAGGTTTTGAATTATTGGTATGCATGTAGAGACTTGGTCGAGCAAGTGTTGACAGAAAATGAAGAAAGCCAAGAACCAATATACAAATTGGTATTAGAACATTCTTGGTCATGGATATCAGATGGCTACTTTGATACTCTTTTTGTTCCTTTAGTCGAGTCTTTGAGGACAAAACGTGAAGATTTTACGGAACTATACAATAGATTATTAAGAGATAGACGTAACCATTTGTTTAGAAGATATGCTGCAGAAAAGCAATCTGAAATACGTGTATATCTCCAAAAAATCAGACCTTGTTATTTCTCATCATTGTTAAAGGAAACCCAAAATGCACTTTACAATGAAGATAAAGGAACTGCGGCTATTAGTCATTTTGATAAAGCTAAAGAAATGTTGCTACCTGTAGCAAAGAAATTTGTTGTCGATAGGGTGTTTGTAGATATTGAAGAGTTAAAGAGGCTTTCTGACGTGAATTTGTTCATTGAACATGCCTTTTTCTTGAATGTTGCTGAAATAATTACTGATGAAGACTTAAAGGCACTTTGGGATACGTGTGTTACATATCTTGGAAACTATTCTGATGATGGCAATATGCCGTCCTTTATTAGTAGTATGTGCTATGCAGCAAGGAAAAGGAAGGAAACTATTCAATTTCGAAACTTACTTTTCGCTAAAGGTTATGTTAAATGGTATATTGGACTGTCTGCAAAATGTGAGGACGCACAATTGAGCATCATTAAAGACTTGGCCTCTCAGGCTGATAAGGGAAATATAGATAAAGACTATCTTATTGATGTCTATTTGAATAATGTTGCTATTAATACCCACACAGAATTATTTAGAATACTCAATTTCATATATGAATCGTTTTCTGATGTCTCTGTACGATTACTTGATGCTTTAATCAGATTTACATTTATGTGTGATGAAGAGGACTTGAAAGAACATGTTGGGTTTATTAAACAATTAATTTTGGATTATCCAATAAACGATGATAACCCTCACTTGAATTATGAGTTCACCAGATATGTTATATCAGTGTTTGAAAAGATTCATGATGTTGATTTGGCAAAGAAAATGAATGTAAAGCTAATCGAAGGCTTTAACCATGACTTTTTGCATTCTAATTTTGAAGGATTATATAGCATCTTGTTAGAAAAATATACAGATGAAATTTGGGACGATTTTGAATCTGCGTTTGTAAGTGATGAATATTTGGCTTTCTTTCTTCAGGTGAAAAATGAGTTGGGATCAGGAATTGGTTTTGGTGCCGGTGCATTGTTTAAAGTTGGAAATGAAAGAATTAAGCAAATGTGTATCAAATATCCTAATGAAGCTCCTGTAAGAATTGCAGAAATGCTACCGATATATGATAGAGATATTTGGGAATGTGATTCTTTCAGTGATATAATGATTTGGATTTTAGATAATTACGGAACGCAAAAGATGGTTTTAGATGGCATTCATGCAAATATTCATTCTTTTGGCTGGACAGGCTCTGTTATAGGGTTGTTTATACATCATAAAATGTGTATGGAAAAATTGCTAAATCATAAATGTTTAGAGGTAAGGAATTGGGCCTCTATGTGTATAAAGGAATTTGATTCTGAAATACAAAGAGAGAAACAGCAAGAAGACTATATGAGATTGCATTATAATTAATTTTTTTCAAATGAAGTTATATCATTATACAACAATAGATACTTTAGCGTTGATTCTAAAAAACAGAACAATACGCTTTAATCGGTTAGACAAGGTTGATGATTTGGAAGAAAAAGTCGTTTCTTGTGGAGTCAATTTAGCTCAATATATATTTGCTTCATGCTGGACAAAGGACGCAGAGGAAAGCATTCCCCTGTGGAAAATGTATGCTGGAGTTACCAATGGTATCAGAATTGCCTTGGATGAGGATATGTTTCAGGCATATCTTATCCACAACTTAAACTTAAACAATGGCTTACATTCCGAAGGTAGTATTATATCTCTTATACCTCAAAAGGATATAGAAGCAAATGGCTATATGATAATGCCTGTGTATAAGAATAGTAATAGCGATTTCTTTTATCGTGATATAGAATATGTTGATGATGTGCAAGAAAAAACATCCGATTTATTTAAAGATACAGGAAATGGGGTGAATATTGATTTTGGTAAAGTTGGCAGATATAAAAATATGCGCTGGGCTTTTCAAAAGGAAAGCCGTTTTGTATTAAATGTATTTCCTTTTAATCCTTTACATGTTCCTGAAGAAATGATGGATTATGTAGGAAACATTACTGCTAACTGTTATAAAGGAAACAAGCAACTTCCATTCGATTATTATGATATGAAATTACAAGATGCAGTTGTTGACAATATTGAAATCACGTTGAGTCCATCAATGAGTGAAAGCAAGCGAATTATAGTAGAAGCCTTGTGTAAGCAGTTTACAAAGAATGGCATTGTAAAAGAAAGTAACTTATCTGGATTGGTAAATCTGAAGTAGATAGATTATTATGGAACCAAACAACACCCAACACAAATCATTCCTCTGGCACCTCGATTTTGAGCCATTCACATGGCATACCTTCTACGGAGAGCAATGTCCGCCATTCGTTACCGAAGAGAACAAGGAGGCATGGCGACGGTATCTGACAATAGTAATCAAGAAGCATCTGAAGGCAGAGGTGATGAATACACCTGAATTCAAAGATATTGAAATCCAGATAAGGGAAGAAAAGCTGTTGCGGATCAAATGGGACGAGCAGCGGAAACGGTCTATGGAGAAGCAACGGTATCGCGCCAAGATGGAGCGACCGAGGAGAAACGTCAGGAGGTATGCCGCTATATCAAAGAGACGGCTGGACAATACCCCAATCATCGAGGCATGAAGAAGAAGTTAATGGACTTGATGCCAGAGACACCATTTGAAGGAGAGTCGATGGCTGTGACTCGTGAGCCAAACAACATGGAGAAATCACTCCTGTAAATTATCAACTACACCAATGATGAAACAGAAACAATGAGATAATCATAGCACTCTAACAGTACCGCTTGCATCAATCCAATGATACCACCTCGTTAGCGTGGTTACAGGTGTCGCCTACTACGAGAGCTGGAG
>ENA-OPWW01001192-OPWW01001192.1-human-gut-metagenome-genome-assembly--contig:-NODE-1192-length-10565-cov-1.863273_pt1 | contig 10565 bp, 6 predicted proteins | sample MGYA00241513_ERZ502018 | MGnify/ENA primary metagenome ERZ502018 (study PRJEB25962, sample SAMEA2042987) | human gut metagenome | biome: human gut; feature: human-associated habitat; material: faeces...
AACCCGCGCACTCCCTCACAAGTGGAGAACATCCGCCTGGAACTGAAGAATCTGCTGGAAATCATCAACAACAAGGATGCGGAAGGCATGAAGAAGTATCTGACCAAAATCAGAGAAAAGATTAAATAGAAAAAATGTCCATTGTGAAAACATCAGGTTCCCTCGTCCTCAACGAGGGATTTTTTTTATCTTTGTCGCTGTCATCATGCGACATTAACTTAACATCATACTTATCATGAAAAGAAAAATCCCTCTTATGGCCGCTGCTCTGGCGGGTGTGTTTTTAAGCACATCTTGTGATCCGGTAGAAAAAACGGATACAAAAGACTACACTCAATATGTGAACACTTTTATTGGTGCAGCTGACAATGGTCATACGTTCCCCGGTGCCTGTTATCCTTTCGGAATGATACAGACCAGTCCGGTGACAGGGGCAGTCGGCTGGAGATACTGCTCGGAATATACTTATCAGGACTCTTTGATCTGGGGTTTCACTCAGACTCACCTGAACGGAACCGGCTGTATGGATCTGGGAGATATTCTGGTAATGCCGGTTACCGGTACTCGTGCCCGTGCATGGGATGCTTACCGCAGCCACTTCCCGAAAGACAAGGAAGCTGCTACTCCGGGATATTATACAGTAGAATTATCTGACCCTCAGGTAAAAGCAGAACTGACAGCTTCTATCCATGCGGCTCTTCATCGCTATACATATCATAAAGCTGATTCGGCTTCCTTATTAATAGACTTGCAGCATGGACCCGCCTGGAGAGAAGAACAATATCACTCGCAAGTGAATAGTTGTGAGGTGAACTGGGAAGATGCCCAGACACTGACAGGACACGTCAACAATACAGTATGGGTTGATCAGGACTATTTTTTTGTGATGAAGTTTAACCGTCCTGTTATAGATTCTCTTTACCTGCCGATGAGAGAAACAGAGAAAGGCAAACGGATCATTGCCACTTTCGATATGAAACCGGGAGAGGAACTGATGATGAAGGTCGCTCTTTCAACTACCAGCGTAGAAGGAGCGAAGAAAAACCTGCAGGCTGAAATTCCCGACTGGAACTTTGACGGCGTGAAGCTGGCTGCCCATGACGAATGGAATAGCTATCTGAGTCGTATTGATGTAGAGGGTACTGATGATGAAAAGACGAATTTCTATACTTGTTTCTATCATGCATTGATTCAGCCTAACCAGATTTCGGACGTAGACGGTATGTATCGTAATGCTGCCGATTCGATCGTGAAAGCCGGAACAGGAACGTTCTACTCAACATTCTCTTTATGGGATACCTATCGTGCCGCTCATCCATTCTATACATTAATGGTTCCCGAGCGTGTGGATGGTTTTGTCAATTCATTAATCGAACAGGGTGAAGTGCAAGGCTTCCTGCCAATCTGGGCGTTATGGGGAAAAGAAAACTTCTGTATGATTGGCAATCATGGTGTATCTGTCATTGCCGAGGCTTACCGCAAAGGTTTCCATGGCTTTGATGCTGAACGTGCTTTCAATATGGTGAAGAAGACGCAGACCGTATCTCATCCGCTGAAGTCTGATTGGGAAGTGTATACGAAGTACGGATATTTCCCGACAGACCTGACAAAGGCAGAGTCCGTATCTTCAACCTTGGAATCGGTATATGATGATTATGCGGCAGCTGACATGGCACGTCGTATGGGAAAAGAAGAAGATGCCGCTTACTTTGCGAAACGTGCTGATTATTATAAGAACTTGTTCGATTCGCAAACTAACTTTATGCGTCCGCGTAATGCTGACGGGGTATGGAAATCTCCGTTTAATCCCAGTGATGTAGGACATGCGGAAAGTACAGGTGGTGATTATACGGAAGGAAATGCATGGCAATATACCTGGCATGTGCAACATGATGTTCCGGGTTTGATTGCTCTCTTTGGTGGAGAAAAAGCATTCCTGAACAAGTTGGATTCTTTGTTTACAGTGAAACTGGAAACAACTCAGGCTGACGTAACAGGGCTGATCGGACAATACGCACATGGCAATGAGCCAAGTCATCATGTTACTTATTTGTATGCCTTGGCAGGTCGTCCGGAACGTACACAGGAACTAATCCGTGAGATATTTGACACTCAGTATAAGAACAAGCCTGATGGGCTTTGTGGAAACGATGACTGCGGGCAGATGTCTGCATGGTATATGTTCAGTGCAATGGGCTTTTATCCGGTAAATCCGGTCAGCGGTGATTATGTGTTCGGTGCTCCTCAGTTACCGAAGATTGTGTTGCATCTGGCAGATGGGAAGACCTTCACTGTAATTGCAGAAAACCTGTCGAAGGAGCACAAATATGTGGATAGCATCATGTTAAACGGTGAACCTTATACCAAGAACACGATTTCTCATGAAGACATTCTGAAAGGTGGTACACTCGTATATAAGATGAAATAGGTCTTATATATAATAGTATAAAGAACCTCCCTCTAAAGAAATTTTTCTTTGGAGGGATTTCTTGTTTTATATGCATTAAATTCGAATAATTCTCTAAATTTGTGCCATTAATCCGGCTGATACATAATGGAGAATACTGAAACTTTAATAGTAGAACAACTGAAGGCAGGCAATGAAAATGCTTATCGTTACCTCTATGATCATCATTATGCCCTGCTCTGTCATGTTGCCAATGGTTATCTAAAAGATCAGTTTCTTTCCGAAACCATTGTAGGGGATACTATCTTCCATTTATGGGAAATACGTGAAACGTTGGATATCTCAGTTTCTATCCGCAGTTACTTGTTGAGAGCTGTCCGCAATCGTTGTATTAACTATCTTAATTCGGAGCGTGAAAAACGGGAAATTGCATTTTCAGCTCTGATGCCTGATGAGATGACAGATGATAAAATCATATTATCCGATTCGTATCCGTTGGGCACTTTGCTGGAGCGTGAACTTGAAAACGAAATATATAAGGCGATCGATAAATTGCCGGATGAATGCCGTCGGGTTTTTGCCAAAAGTCGTTTTGAAGGAAAATCATACGAAGAAATTTCCCGTGAACTTGGAATATCTGTCAATACAGTTAAATATCATATAAAGAATGCTTTAGCTTCTTTACATGTTGATTTGAGCAAGTACCTGCTCTCTCTATTACTACTTTTTTTCAGGTAAAGCGAAAAAAAATCATTTTTTGACTACCCTCAATTAAAAAGCAACTGTCTCCTTTATAGAAAGCATAAATATGGAAGAAGAAAATAGACATATTGATGAACTGATTGCCAGTTATCTGACTGAAGGTTTGGATAAGAACGCTCTAGACGAACTGAAAACGTGGATTGTCGCATCGGCTGAGAATCGGCAATATTTTATTCAGCAGCGGGAAATCTGGTTTTCTGCTGTAAATCGTGAAGCTGCATCTGTCTATAATAAGGATAAAGCGTTTGAGAATTTTAGAAACCGCGTTGAAAGCCGGAAGAAAACTCAGAGCACTTCCCGTCAAGGTTTTAGCTTGTCGGCGATATGGCGTTACGCAGCAGTGGTTGCAATCATGATAGCTGTGGGATGTATTTCTTACTGGCAAGGAGAAGTCAATGTGAAAGATACCTTTGCGGATATTTCAGTAGAGGCCCCTTTGGGATCGAAAACCAAACTTTATTTGCCGGATGGTACACTGGTCTGGTTGAACGCCGGTTCACGAATGACTTATTCGCAAGGTTTCGGGGTTGACAACCGGAAAGTGGAATTGGAAGGTGAGGGGTATTTCGAGGTAAAGCGGAATGAAAAGGTTCCTTTTTTCGTAAAGACAAAAGATTTGCAGTTGCAGGTGCTGGGAACAAAATTCAATTTCCGTGATTATCCGGAAGATCATGAAGTAATCGTTTCCTTGTTAGAGGGTAAAGTCGAATTAAATAATTTGTTAAGGAAGGAAAAAGAAGCAGTTCTTGCTCCTGACGAGAGGGCGGTGCTGAATAAGGCGAACGGACTTTTGAAAGTAGAATCGGTTACTGCATCCAATGCTTCTCAGTGGACTGACGGTTACTTGTTTTTTGATGAAGAACTTTTGCCGGACATCGTGAAAGAACTGGAACGTAGCTACAATGTGAATATCCACATAGCTAATGATTCATTAAATAAATTCCGGTTCTACGGAAACTTCGTCCGTCGGGAACAAAGTATTCAGGAAGTGCTGGAGGCATTGGCGTCTACGGAAAAAATGCAATATAAGATTGAAGAACGCAATATAACTATCTATTAACCGGTTACCAGAGATTATGATGCTATGATTGTTTAACCTTAAAAAATGAGCAATATGAATAAAGAGAAAAATACAGAATGATCTTTAGCTGACTAATAAGGAGAGACAACTAAAAAACCGGAAGATTTCGGACATCTCCCGGCTCCTTTAAGTCTCTTCTTTCAACAAACATCTAGTGTGAATATGTTTTCAAAAGAGAATATGCAAAGTTAGCAAAATACATCTCTTTTAAAACGAGTTATTCAAGTTTTAATTAATAATTTGTTTATTTTATGAATTACAGGAAGAAGGCCATATTAATGGTCATGGCTCTGTTTTGCCTTAATGTAGCAATACTGGCCCAGGCTGTTTCATTGAAAATGGATAACGTTTCAGTGAAAGAAGCAATGACCCAATTGAAGAATAAGAGCGGATATTCTTTTGTTTATAAAGTCGGAGATCTGGATACAAAGAAGATTATAACCGTAAGGGCAAAAGAACTGAATGAGGCTATTGATCAGATTTTGTACGAACAGGACGTTGTTTATGAAGTAAAAGGGAAGAATATAATTGTTCAGAAAAGACAAGCTAAACAGAATACTTCAAAAGACGGTAAAAAACGTAAGATAACAGGGACAGTGAACGATGTGAACGGTGAGCCTATTATTGGTGTTACTATAAAAGAAAAAGGGACGAATAACGGAACTGTATCAGATGTGAATGCGAAGTTTACGTTGGAAGTATCGCCGGGAGCAGTATTGGAACTATCTTATATCGGCTATCAGCCTTTGGAGGTGAAGATTGGAAATCAAACCGATTTATCCATTGTTTTGTATGAAAAGCAGGAACTGCTGGATGAAGTGGTAGTAGTGGGATACGGTACTATGAAAAAGAGCGATCTGAATGCATCGATTGTTTCTGTAAAGTCGGAGAAACTCAATAAAACAGCTTCACCTAACTTCTCGGAAATGTTGATGGGGCGTGCGGCAGGACTTACTGTAAAACAAGGAAGTGCACAGCCTGGTGGTGGTCTGGAAGTATTAATTCGTGGTGCGGCTTCCACCGGTGCCGGCAACGATCCATTGTATGTTGTCGATGGCTTTCCCATAGTGAATGCAGGGGTCAATCCGGGAAGCGGCAATCAGTGGACAGCCGGAAATAACAGTCCTTTGAGCAGTATTAATCCTAACGATATCGAATCCATTGAAATCTTGAAGGATGCTTCGGCAACTGCCATTTATGGTGCGCGGGGTGCTAATGGAGTTGTATTGATTACGACAAAAAGAGGTACTCAGGATACGAAAGTTGAGTATAATATGAATATGTCTTTTCAGACAATAAATAAACGTCCCGAATTGTTGACAGCAGGAGAGTTGATGGCAACTCAGAACAGTTACTATAAAGAGCAGTATTTAATGCAGAACCTTGTGTATCCTTATGGAAATACTGATCCGAGTGCTGTCAGTCCTTATGTACCTGTGTACACAGATGAAGAAATAGCAAAAGCAGGTAAAGGGACGAACTGGTATGATATGATTACCCGTACCGGGCTTATCCAGCAACATAACCTGACAGTCACTTATGGTAATGAGAAAATGAAATCATTGATTTCCTTGAACTACTTCGACCAGAAAGGGGTTGTGAAGACATCCGGTTACAAGCGTTACAGTTTTCGCTATAACCTGGATCATAAAATAACTAAATGGTGGGATTATGGTATCTCTGCTACAGCCTCTTATGTAGTCGATCAAAATGCGACATTAGGGGGAGGATATGACAGTACGGCAGGGATTATTGAATCGGCTTTAAGTTATAGCCCGACAGTGAAGGCAGAAAGAGACCCTACAACCGGCAAATGGATTGAAGACCCTAAACAGGCATTACTCAATCATCCCTTGTCCTATCTGGACATTGAGGATGAGACAAAGACCAAGCGCTTTCTGGCAACAGCATTTACGAATTTTTATTTTATAAAAGATGTGTTCTGGCTGAAACTGTCTGCCGGGGCGGATATTCGCGACGGAGTGCGGCATAGTTATTATCCGATGACTACAAAATATGGAAGTAGTGTGAATGGAGACGCGAATATCAATTCCGCCAACCGCGAAGATTATGTGGCAGATATGGTTTTCAACTTTCAGAAGACTTTCAAAGAGAAGCATAAACTTCTTGCCTTGCTGGGATATTCCTATCAGGTGCAGAATGATGACGGAGCGTATGCACGTGCTATGGGATTTATGTCTGATGCACTGATGTATTACAAACTACAGGCAGGTGAAACGCGTCCGGTTGTCAGTTCTTACAAGAATAAACACGTGCTGGCTTCTTATTTCGGTCGTGCTCAATATTCTTTCAAGGACAAGTATTTGTTCACTTTTACAGCTCGCATTGATGGCAGCGACCGTTTCGGCAAGAACAATCGTTATGCCTTTTTTCCTTCGGGAGCATTTGCGTGGAGAATGAATCAGGAAGATTTTCTGAAAGATGTAAGCTGGCTTTCCGATGCTAAATTGCGTGTCAGCATGGGGCAGGTAGGTAACGAGAATCTACCTAACGATGCCGCTTCCGAGTATTTTTCCTTCGAAGGAAGAAATTACTATCTGGGCGATGTCGAAAAGCGCGGGGTAAACCTTGGAAAGTTCGGTAATCCTGACTTGAAATGGGAAACCACCACAGAAGTTAACTTCGGACTGGATTTCGGCTTTTTCCGGAATCGTATCAATGGTAGTGCCGATATTTTCTTTAAGGAAGTGAAAGACTTGCTGAGCTGGCGTTCATTGCCGCATACAGCTGTCACTACCGGTATATGGTCCAATATTGGAAAAACAAGAAGTACCGGTTTTGAGTTGACATTGAATACGGTGAATCTGGAAGGTCCGTTGCATTGGGAATCGACTTTGACGTACACTTCCTATCGAGACAGATGGAAAGAACGCGATCCGAAAGTAATTCTGGCTCCTTATGTGAAAGAAGACGATCCGGTGAGTGCTATCTATACATTGATTCCGGACGGTATAAAGCAGGCAGGTGAAGATACTTCTGCCATGCCGGACCTGTTACCGGGACAACGCAAATATAAAGATGTGAACGGACTCGACGAGGAAGGGAATCTGACGGGAAAGCCTGATGGTAAAATAGATCAGGCAGACGTGGTATATCTGGGTACACGGGCACCGAAGTTTACGATGGGTTTTTCGAATGATTTCCGATATAAGGGCTTTGATTTGAATATCTATCTTTATGCTTCAGTGGGCGGATATTCATATCCTTATACCCAGGTAGAACATGGGGTGTATGGTGGAAATGGCATTCAACGCCTGAAAGACAATAATAACTTTCTGGCGGATATAAAAAATCGCTGGACTTCCGATAACATGGGGTCTGCTATGCCTAGTGGAGAGGTGAACAGCTATGATAGTTACGGTGCTCCAAACTGGGAAAAGAATACATATTTGCGTCTGAAGAACGTGACGTTAGGGTATGATTTGAGCAGACTGTTTAAAGCAAATAAGTTGAAAGTAAGATTTTACTTTTCCGGTCAGAATCTGCTGACGTTTACCGGATATAAAGGACTTGATCCGGAAGTCGAAAACGATCGGGCGGCGTATCCTCAACAAAAAACTTTTTCATTTGGGCTTGATGTGAAATTTTAAACTGGAATGTCATGAAGAAATTTGTCAAAAAACTAATATTACTATTTATAAGCATTCAGTTTGCAGCCTGTGAGGGTAATTTGGAACCTCACTTGTACGGAGTAGTAGATACTGGAAATGCGTTTAGTACCTGCCGATCTTTCGGCTGCCACTGTTGCTCTTTATTATGAATTGCGCCAAAAAGGCTGGGGACCTTATTTATTCTGCGATGGAAGTTCTTTTGTGATGGACGAAGTTTCAACAGAAGAATGGACTACCAAATGGTCATGGGTTGCTTTTCTGAATGGCACGTGGACGGATGCCGATCAGATGGTGAAAGGATTCTATAATTGGACGGCACCTAATATCACCCGTTGCACTTATACAATAGCGAAGATGGAGGAGTCTCCGGTGACACAATCGGTGAAAGACTTGTATATTGCGGAAGTTCGGGCACTCAGAGCATTTTTTATGTTCGATTTATATAGGCTTTATGGTCCTATGCCGATGATTCTGGAAGCCGACCAGGCGATTAATCCGGACCCGGATTATAAACCTTATAGACCGACGGCAGAGGAAGTCGGGACTTTTATAACAACAGAACTACGGGCTGCCGCCGACGCGCTTCCGATAGAACAAGCTGAATACGGACGTATCACAAAAGGAGCTGCGCTTCATTATTTGCTGAAATATTACATGCACGAAAAACTGTGGCAGAATGCTTTGGAAACAGCCAATGAAATAATCGGTTTGAATTATTATGAACTGGAAAAGGATTATGCAAGCATATTTTCTGCCCAGAATGAAGGCAATAAGGAATTGATGTTTGTCGTGAGGGCGGAACCGCTTGCCGATTATGGTAATCATACTTATGCCAATATCTTGCCGGGAGACTATGCTTCACCTCATGGAAACATTGTGGAAGGATGGTCCGGACACCGGATGCCATGGGAGTTCTATGATACGTTTGATGAAAATGATCGCAGAAGAGCTCTGGCACAAGCCGAATATACTTCAAAATCCGGTGCTACCATTGATTTGAGGGCAAGCGGTGATGTAGGAGCTCTGCCTTTGAAATATGGGATTGATCCTGAAGCCACCGGTACTTGGGCAGGCAATGACAAAGTGCTCGATCGGTATGCGGAAGTGTTGTTGTTTAAGGCAGAAGCATTGAATGAACTGAATGGTCCTAATCAGGAGAGCGTTAACTTGATTAATGATATCCGGAAACGTGCATTTGGTTTCGGCACTTCTCTGCCTGCGACTCCCGTTTTCAAAGAGAGTTTTGACGGGGAATTTGCCGATGATGTAATAGGTATATTCTCAATGAATAATTATGATCAGGCCGGTGGATCTGCCTGGAAGTATAATGTGGATAAAAACAACACGTTGAACAATGGAAATTGCTTGCATGTGGAGGTGGAATCTTCTGGTACGGAATTCTGGACTTTGCAAATGCGGACAGAGCCTTTGGTGGCAAAAGGACGCAAGTATTCGATAAAGATGAAGCTGAAAGCCTCGAAAGACGTTCAGTTTGAAATTCGTATTGAAGGACCATTGAGCCATATGGAAACTATATCTTTGAAGGCTGGCGAAGTTAAGGAATTCTCAACGCAGACAGGCAAGGCTACGGAAGATAAAAACTGTGCCCTGTTCCTTGCCTTGGGAAATTCAGGCAGCGGCTATGATCTTTGGATTGATGAGATAGAGTTTACAGCGATGGAACAGGCTGCTGAAGGAGGAGAGGATGTAATGAAGCAATTGTCCGATTTTCCGGATAAGGAGTCATTGCGAGACTGGATCCTGAAAGAGAGAGGCTGGGAGTTCTGGTATGAAGGAAAACGGAGGGAAGATTTGATTCGAATGGGGAAATACGTAGAAATCGGTAAGCAATACAGCAGTAATTTCTCAGAGAAGAATCTCCTGTTCCCGATACCTACTTCGGTCATTATTGAAAATTCTCATATTGAGCAGAATCCTCATTATTGATTATGAATTTATTTATCAGTATTCAATAGGTAAGTAGATAGGGAGTTGTAGCAGGTAGCTTTTCTGCAAAGCGATGAAGCATACAGGCTTCAGCTCCCGGTTTATCCGGTATAGGATTGTAAATAAGAATTTTACTAACTAATCATTGAGATATGAAAAAATTAAAGCATTCTATTCTTTCGCTCTTGCTGTTGATGGGAGCATGTATTGTCAGTTGTAGTAATGATGATGGGGAGACTTCCTCTGCCGGTCCGGGTGAAGCGGAGGAAGAAAGTTTCACTATTCCTATATCGAGTCTGCGTTTGAGAGACCCGTTTATTCTGGTCGACAAGCAAACTTCGATGTATTACCTTCATTTTAATAATAACTTGAAAATCAGGGTTTATAAAAGTAAAGACTTGTCAACGTGGAAAGATGAGGGCTATTCTTTTATAGCGAAAAGTGACTTTTGGGGACAACAGGATTTCTGGGCACCGGATGTGTATGAATATGAAGGACGCTATTATTTATTTACCACTTTCAGCAATACAGGAGTGAAGCGGGGTACTTCTATTTTGGTTTCCGATAGCCCGAAGGGGCCATTTACCCCGCTTGTAAATAAGGCGATAACTCCTTCCGGCTGGATGTGTCTGGATGGCTCTTTGTATATCGATAAAGAAGGAAATCCCTGGTTGCTGTTCTGCCGTGAGTGGCTGGAGGCTGTAGATGGTGAGATTTATGCTCAACGGCTGGCGGA
>ENA-OPWW01001230-OPWW01001230.1-human-gut-metagenome-genome-assembly--contig:-NODE-1230-length-10376-cov-1.754578_pt1 | contig 10376 bp, 7 predicted proteins | sample MGYA00241513_ERZ502018 | MGnify/ENA primary metagenome ERZ502018 (study PRJEB25962, sample SAMEA2042987) | human gut metagenome | biome: human gut; feature: human-associated habitat; material: faeces...
CCGCCGTCGCGCTTCGTGAGAGCGGCTTTTTATCGGGCGACGGCTCCGCAGCGTGCTACCGGATTCGAAACCGTGCAGCAATGTTTTCACCTGCTCAACAATTTCGATGTGCCCATCGGCATCGAGCATCCCGAAGGGGAGTGTCCGGACATCCCGAGCGCTACGCAGTGGACTTCGGCCATCGATCTGACCAATCGCCGGGTCTATTACAAAACGGCCTATAACAATACGATCCGCTGCATAGACCTTGCGCAGATCGACTTCGGTAAAAGCTCCTACCAGTCCCATCCGTTGGACCGGATCCAGGAACAGCCCGTGGAAATGGTCGTCCTTCCGGAGTAGGTTCGGTTACACTTCGAGCATCTCTTCGACGCTGTCTTCGTCGGTATCGCCCAGACTGAACTCCTTGTCGGCGAAGAGGTCGGCAAGGCCCGTGATTTGTTTGAGCCGCAGCAGTTCGTCGCGGTCCATACCGATATGACGCATGATCCACTGGTCGGACATGTTCGCCCGGGTCAGTTCGGCGACGATTTCGCTCATCAGTTCGACGTTGTGCGTGCCGCGTGCCCGGTTGTGGCGGATGGTCGAGGCCATGCGGTTCGAGAGATCCTTTTCGATCACGGCGACGGGGAGCAGGCCCCGTTCGCGTTCGTAGATCCGCTTCGAGGTTTTGAGGACCAGGTAGCGGTGATAGCCGTCCACGAGTTCGTAGCGGTCCCGCTCCGCATCGTAGTAGCAGACGCACGGCATCGTGTAGCCGTCTTCCCAGATCGACAGTTCGAGCAGCTTCATTTCGGGCGGCGCAACCACGTTGGGATTGTAGCTGTTCGCCACGACCTTCTCTACCGGCACGGCGCGGACGTTATAGACCGGGCTCCGGTAGGCGCTCTTCGTTTGAGATTCAGAGTAACGATTCATATTTTTCCATGATTTTCTTGCGGCGCTGCGTTTCGTTCTTGTTCGGCGCGAAGCCCATGTATTTGCAGGCGTGGTCGTTTTTCAAAATACAGATACAGATGCGCTTGAAGGTAGGCAGATGGCTGAATTCGGGCAGGCTTATGTCGTCGAGGTACTCCATACGTACCGGCCGCTTGTCCGTGCGATAGGCGCTGCGGTCGCCGACTTCGATCCGAATGCCGGCCTTTTGCAGCTTCGTGATGGTTTCGTCGGAGAGGCATCCGCCCTTGTCGCGCCAGAAGCGGATGCTTACGGAGAGTTTTTCCAGATAATTGCGTCGTATCGGTTCCGGAAGGGTCGAGAGCAGGAAATGCATGTAGCTCTCCCAGGTCATTCCTTGCGGCAAATGAACCGACTGCCAGCCTGCGGCGGTTGTCCGACCGTACAGCGCTGCGAAATTGGCTCCGTTTACCCGGCCCACCATACGGCCCCATGTGTTCGGATCGATGGCTTTGTAGAGATGCAGGCTTGCGATGGCCGGCGAGATGAAGGGACTGGCGACACGCTGGCTGTCCAGCGGTACGCCTGCGCGGTAAAACAGGTCGTACAGCCGGTTGTACGACCACCCGAACCGTCCGTTCGCCGTCCATACGTCGGTTGTCAGCCAGTCGTAAAGCGGATAGGCGTTGCAGATGCCGCTGCCGACCCATTGGCGGATCCATCGTTTGCCGGCGAACCGGTAGTGGTTGCGGTCGCTGTAAATCGTGCGCCAGCGGTTGAAGCTCTCCTGCGTGCGGATGCCGATCAGACAGCAGGTGCGCTTCGCACCGCTGCGTCTGTGGAGCCACTCGGCGAAACGGTTCTGAAACTCGTAGTCCCACATTTCGTCGGTGAAGAACGGAAAATCGTGCTGTGTCAGGCTTCCTTCCGGCATTTCCCGTACCCAAATGTCCCGCATGGAGCCGTCCCACGGCCGCCAGTATTGCTGGAACATCGAAGTACAGGTCTGTACTTTGAACGGGATGCAGACCCGATAGACGTCGAGAATATCGGCGTTCGCGGCCAGCGTCCGGTTCACGTAGTCGAGCGTATCGCGGTACTGGATTTCGTAATCCATATGGAACACTCCGATTCGGCGTTGCAATCCGTGTTGCCGGATGTAGTCGATGCAGAGGTTGAGCAGCACACCGCTGTCCTTGCCGCCGGAAAAGGAGACGTAGATATTGTCGAAAAGGTCGAAAACCGTTTTCAACCGTTGCTGTGTCCGCTCATAAACATTCATGGCTACCGGTTTTTGCTGTACTCCATCGTTACGTACTGCGTCCACTCTTTCATCGGGACGAACCCTTCGGAGCGGAATATCTCCGCATGGCGGATCAGCGTCATGGAGCGTATCGTATAGTCGCGGCGGTAATATTGGATTATTTCGCGTAAAAAGCGCGACAGCAAATGCGGATCGTCGCCCGAAACGTAGTAGTTGTTGATCTTGGCCACACCGCCGTCGGTGATCTCTACGGGTATGAACCCGAAAACGGTTTCGCCCTCCCAGGCCACGAACCAGGTATGCGAGCGCGAAGTCCAGAACGGGTAGTTGTTGTTCTGGCGCAGTACGCTGCGCCGCATGACCAACGGTGCGACGAGTGTGTAGAGGCGAGGCGAAGTTCCGTCCAGTTTTTCGATTGTCATATCCGAAAGGTTATAAAGTGACCGAATGTTATATATTTGGAACCGAATGTGTTAAAAATGCATTCCAGAGCCACAAATATAAAAAATAACGGTCGTTTTCTCAAATTTCCGGGTCTGTACGATAATCGATATTTTACTATTTTATTCCTGATTATATGTCCCGGTGCACCGATCGGCTCCGATCGGTATGCCTTGACTTTTCTCTTCGAATCCTTTTTCGAAGAGGAGGGGATGGGGCACGTTGAATAATGTGCAGGGTACCGGACTATCGCCGAAATAAGCAAGAAAACGATCGTGGTATATCTATTATGGCGGATTTTTTCTCCACCTAAGACTGTTTTGTATTTGGGAATATTAGCTTCGATTTATGAACCGTGCCGATCACTTCGGTTGATGCGATATTCGTTTGATGGGTGTGGATAATGGACTATTGTTCCGCAGACAGGAAGCGACTTGCCGAGCTCTGTAGTTCGTGACGGGATGATCCGCCGGTAGACTTTCGTAGGACAAGTTTTCGCCGCTTTCGTCACCGAAAAGAGGGTCTTTGTCCGTCTCTTCGAAGAGTCTTTTTCCTTTTTGTTGTAAACATAAAAGATTATTTAGACGAATCGATGTATTCCGCCCGTGATATATTTACAATGAGTCTGTTACTTGCGGACTTTGATCGTGCCGCTCTCCGTGTCGAAGGTGACGAACGAATTGCTGAACAGCCGCTCGATGTAGCCGCTGCACGCCATATCCGGGGTCGGGAGGTAGCGCAGCACGGGTGGGTCGATCAGGGCGATCGAGTCGCAGAGCGAAAGGGCGATGTCCAGTTCGTGTGTCGAGAAGAGGATGCACTTGCGGTGGTCGTGTGCCAGTTGTCGCAGCAGCGTGCAGAGTTCGTAACGGTTCGGCAGGTCGAGGAACGAGGTCGGCTCGTCGAGCAGGATGATCGGGGTGTCCTGGGCCAGGGCCCGGGCGATCATTACCCGCTGGCATTCGCCGTCGGACATGCGGTCCATCGTTTTTTCGGCGAAAGCTGCCATGCCGACCAGTTCCAGCGAGCGTTCCACGATGGCTTTGTCCTGTTCCTGTACGCGTCCGATCCAGTTGGTGTAGGGGGCTCGTCCGAGGGCTACGACATCTTCGCACCGCAGATTGGGAATGCGGACCCGTTCCGTGGTGACGAAACTGACGGTGGTGGCCAGTTGCTGGGGTAAGAGCGTTTCCAAAGAGTGTCCGTCGAGCCGGATTTCGCCCCCCAGCCGTTCGCCGAGGCCGGCGATAGCCCGCAGCAGGGTCGATTTTCCCGTACCGTTGCGGCCTACGAGGGCGACCAGTTCCCCGGCGGGAATCGTCGCCGAGGCGTGTTGCAGCAGAATGCGGTGGCCGTAACCGATAGTAAGGTCGTTCAGTCGAATCATACGATGCTTTTGTTTCGGATGACGACCCAGATGACGATGGGGATGCCCAATAGCGCCGTGATCGTGTTGATGGGGAAGGTGAGGAGTTTGGCCAGCACGTCGCAAAGGAGCATCACCACGATACCCGTAAGGATCGAGGCCGGGACCAGAATCCGGTGGTCGGCATCGGCGAAGAGGATGCGGGCGACGTGCGGGACGGCCAGGCCGATGAATCCGATCGGGCCGCAGAAGGCGGTGACCGTACCGGCCAGCAGGGTGGTGGAGAGGAAGATCAACTGCCGCGAACGGCGGATGTCGAGTCCCATCGTGCGGGCGTAGTTTTCGCCCAGTAGGAGCAGGTTCAGAGGTTTGATGACCGCGACGGCCAGCACGAGTCCGAGGACGACGGCCGGAAGCAGCAGCCCGAGCTGTCCGAGCGTAACGTCGCCGAGCGATCCCATCGTCCAGACGACGAAAGATTTGAGTGCGGCTTCGTTGCTCAGGTATTGCAGGATCTGTACGATGGCTCCGACACCCGACGAAAACATCATGCCCAGGATGAGAATGACCATGATGTCTTTGATTCGGCGGCTGACCGCAGCGATCAGCATCAGGATCAGCGCCGAGCCGATCCAGGCGGCGCCCGCAATGCCGAGGGTGGAAATTAGCGGGTGTCCCGTAAGGCCCAGAAGCGGAGCGCCCAGCAGGAAGATCGCTACGCCGAGGCTCGCGCCGGAGCTGATGCCCAGCACATATGGCCCTGCCAGCGGATTGCGGAAGAGGGTCTGCATTTGCAGACCGCTCACGGCGAGGGCGGCGCCGGCCAGCAGAGCGACTACGGCTTTCAGCAGGCGGATGTTCAGGATAATCTTCGTTGTGACGGGGTCGTTTCCGCTGCCCGTCAGTGCGGCGAGGACTTCGCGGATCGGGATGGGTACGGCTCCGACCGAGAGATCGACGACGAAAAGTACCGCCGCCAGAACTCCGAACAGGAGAAAGAGGATGCGCTGCCGTCGTTGCATCGGTTTAGTTCAGTTTTCGGTAATAGGTCGGTTCGGCATCCGTCAATTCCGGGTGGAAGATGCGGATCAGATCTTGCAGAATCAGGTCCGGGTGTATGACGCCCGATTCCCAGTAGTCGTTGCCGCCCGAGGGGTTGGTGCGCCGGTTGTTGTTATAGACCCTCCCTTCCCGCACGGGGCGCGTATCCATGAATTTGGGGACGATCTCCGCTAGTTCCTTGAGCGATGCGGCGGAGCCGACGTTGATCCAGCAGTCGGACATTTCGGCCAGCCGGTATGCCTCCTCCGTGTCGATGGGGCGCGACTGATTGCCCGTGTCCTGGGTATAGACGTATTGTCCTCCTGCGTCGGCGATCAGCCGGGCGACATAGCTCGAAGGCGGAGCCATCAGCCAGGAGTCGCCGTAGGGAGTGTTCAGCATGACGACGGGTTTTCGTTCGGCTTTCGCCGCGAGGGTTTTCAGGCTGTCGTAACGGAGGGGTATTTCGCGGAACACCTCTTCGCCCCGTTCGCGCATTCCGGCGATTTCCGCTACGGCCACGAGCCATTCGGCCTTGCCCAGCGGCGACTGTTCGAGGTACTCGCCCATATAGGCGTAGGGAATACCCAGTTCGCGGAGCTTGGGTTCCATGGCGCTGGCGCCGCTGACGCCGAACAGCAGCACGATGTCCGGGGAGAGCGAAAGCAGCCGCTCGTAGTTCATGTTGCCGTCGTAGCCCACGTCGCCGATCTGTTCCTTGTGCGAGGCGACGTAGGGGTTGCTGATGTAGTCGATGCCCGATACGCCGACTACCCGCTGCGGTTCGCCCAGGGCGTCGAGCATGGCGATGTAGGAAGAAGACATACATACAATCTGTTTTGCTCCGGCAGGAATGGTGGGACCTGTGAATCCGGCGGGTGCCTGTTCGCCATTTCGTGATATGAAGTAAGACATTTCTACATCTTTGGCTCCCTGCCACGGGTTGAATACTTGTATCAGGGTGCTTTGAACGTTGTCTGCACCCAATATTTTAAATCCGGAAGCATATTCCGGTGTATATATATCCTGATTGAATGCTTCGAGAGAAGTCTTCTTGTTTGATACGCAACTTACCAGTAATAGCAAGGAAGCCAGTATGAAAGCGGAGATGGATTGTTTTATCATTTTATTTACATTTAGTTGTAACTGTCTTGTGAACATGTGATGCAAATATATTAATTGTTTTCTAATATGTCATTATTAAGTCTCTATTAAATTAGTTTTAGGCTTCCTCTCCAAGTGAATTAAACATAGGTTTTGCTCCCATGCTCTCACTTTCTGCCTGTATCCCTTTATTCATCGTGGTTTTAGCTATGGTAGCAAGTGTGGTGGCAAGTATGAGAGCAAGCTGTTGCTCTCACTTTACTATATTGTATTTTTTATTGTTTCTTCAATGTTATCTTTTGGTTTACAGTGTGTTAATGTCTGACGTGTCAACCATTAACAATTGATTTCTCAGTTATTAATAATTGAGAAATCAGTTGTTAATAGCTGATAATTCATGTATTATTGACTGATAAATGATTTAGTGCTACTTGAAAGAACAGGGTAATTGAAATACCTGATATGGTCGAATGAATCGAATCATGTGGTTCATTCACTCCAATCAAAGGAGCTTTTGTTAGTTTCATACGCTTGAAACCTTTGGTTTCATGCGGTGAAACTATAGTTTCCAAGCAATGAAACTAAAAGTTTCAAGTAATGAAACCAATAGTTTCAAGCGTATGAAACTCTTATTGGAACTTTTGTTGTATTTTATTGTAAGGATAATATAGGATAACAGGCAATTTTATCCGGAGAAAAGTTTGTGCCTCGTCATATTTTATCGTACCTTTACAGGACTTAAACGATAAACAATATTGGTAGATAAACAGACAAAAAAATAGAATGAAAATAACTTTAATCAGACAAGACAGCGAGAGTGGAAAAGAAGCTCTGAGCATATGTGAAGCAGGTACATTATTCAACAAAATGAAAACGGAAACAAAATCGGGACACATTACGGCTTTGCGAGAACTTATACCGATGCTGGAAGGTACGTACAGTCAGTACGAACATATAGACAAATTGCCATATATCTATTCTGCTGTAGAATATACCCGCACCAAAGAAGGCGAACGAAAAATGAAACAATATAACGGCTTGGTACAGTTGGAAGTGAAGCGGCTGGCAGGCTTGTCCGAAATGGAATTCGTGAAGCGGCAGGCGGCACTTTTGCCTCAGACCTTTGCCGCTTTTTGCGGTTCCAGTGATCGCAGCGTGAAGATATGGGTACGTTTTGCCTTACCGGATGACAGAGGACTGCCCGAAAAAGAAGCGGAAGCGGAATTATTTCATGCCCATGCCTACTGGCTGGGGGTGAAATGCTACCAACCGATATTACTTCCTTACGATATTGCCCTGAAAGAACCTGTGCTGACACAGAAGTGTCGCATGACACTGGATGAATCTCCTTATTATAATCCTGATGCAGTGCCGTTCTGTCTGGAACAACCGCTCACGATGCCCGGTGAAGAAACTTTCCGGCAGCGCAAACAGGGTGAGAAAAATCTCTTATCACGGCTGCAACCGGGATATGAGTCTGCGAAAACCTTCACGAAGATTTACGAGGCAGCATTGAACCGTGCGTTTCAGGAAATGGAAAACTGGAAACGTGGAGATGATTTGCAGCCTTTGCTTGTACATCTTACCGAACAGTGCTTTAAGTCTGGCATTCCCGAAGAAGAAGCAGTCCGACAGACACTCATTCATTATTATCGGGAAGAGGATGAACGGACCATACGTTCGACGATTCATAATCTTTATCAGGAATGCAAGGGTTTTGGCAAGAAAAGCAGCATAGGCAGGGAACAGGAGACGGCTTTTCTGATGGAAGAATTTATGAACCGTCGTTATGAATTTCGTTATAATACCGTGCTGGATGATCTGGAATACCGTCAGCGTGATTCCATTCACTTCTACTTTAAGCCTGTAGACAAACGTGTGCGCAACAGTATCTCTATCTGTGCTTTGAAAGAGGGCATCAATGCCTGGGATCGTGATGTAGACCGTTTTCTGAATTCGGAATATGTTCCGTTGTACAATCCTGTAGAAGAATATCTTTATGATGTCGGTCGTTGGGACGGGAAAGACCGTATTCGTGCATTGGCCGGACTGGTTCTTTGTACGAATCCGTATTGGAGGGAGTTGTTTTACCGTTGGTTTCTGAGCATGGTGGCGCATTGGAGAGGAGTGGACCGGCAGCATGGAAACAGTACGTCACCTTTGCTTGTCGGCCCGCAAGGGTATCGCAAGTCCACATTTTGCCGGATTATCCTGCCGCCGGAATTGCGTTTCGGTTATACAGACAGTATCGATTTTAAGAGTAAGCAGGAAGCGGAGCGTTATTTGGGACGTTTTTTTCTGATCAACATTGATGAGTTCGATCAGATCAATGTCAGTCAGCAGGGGTTTCTGAAACATTTGTTGCAAAAGCCTGTCGCCAACTTACGCAAGCCTCATGGTAATACTATCCGTGAAATGCGCCGTTATGCTTCCTTTATCGGTACCAGCAATCAGAAAGATTTGCTTGCCGATCCCAGTGGTAGCCGTCGTTTCATCTGTATCGAGGTGACAGCTCCTATTAAAACCAATACTACCATCAATTACAAACAGCTTTATGCCCAGGCGATGGAAGCTATTTATAAAGGCGAACGTTACTGGCTGAATGATGAGGATGAAAAGATTTTGAAGCAGACGAACCGTGAGTTTGAGCAGGCAAGCCCGTTGGAGCAGTTGTTTCATTGTTATCTTCGTCCGGCAGAAGAGAAGGAGGAAGGCGAGTGGATGACGTCCATGCAAATTTTGAATTATTTGCAGACAAAGACACGTGACAAGTTGGCTATCAATAAGGTAGCGGTGTTCGGTCGTACGCTTCAGAAACTGAATATTCCTTGCCGGAAGTCTGCTAAGGGAATGCTTTACCATTTGACGAAAGTAGAGTAACTGGTTTTAAAAAAGTGAGGGCAACTGCTTGCTCTCACTTTGCTACCACTGGATCTCTCATCGCTGGAGGTGCGATGAATAGGGACGTTGAAGTCATTTGTGGTAGCATGGGAGCAAATATCAGTTATAAATCAATGGGGATTTCTTCCATCCGTTGCAATTCCCAGGTATGGAACTGTACCACAATGCAATGTAGCTTCGTGTTCTGTACAAACTGACGTACTTTGGGAGCGGCAGCATATTCTCTGATCTGTGCAACGGCTTCTTCCCATTGTGTTTCGGCTTTCGCATCGGAATCTTTCTCCGAAAGGTATTTCAATTCTATGATATAGCTATGGTTTACTTCATAATGCAACAGGTCCGGCATTAAGAATAAGTCGCAGTAGCCATGATTCAGCTCTACTTCCGGGGCAGTCAGGTAATAAGCATTCACACTCATGTAGGCAGTAAAGAATCCTTGGATATTTCGTTCACCTTCAATGGCACTACGTACTGAAGAATTTTCTTTGTAAGCATGGGCGATAAACTCCAGTGTTTTTTGCCATTGGCCGTCGAATGCCATATCATCAAACAAATCTCCTAAGCTATTCAAATCGATATGCCGTTTCTCTTGATATTCTTCCAATAGGAAATCGTAATATTGCTTACGTACATTATTGTTGGGAATGCCCAGTATCAGACGGACCCCGCGTGTGCCGGTGATGGTCAGCATGCCATAATAAAAGAGCAGACTGGGGAAGATTTCCGGGTTGGCAATTTCGGTAGCGGGAAAGGTTGTCACTAAGTTAGTGATAATTTCTCCCTCTTCGGTGATTTTGCGCAACACACCTTTGCGGTTCCCGTCCAGTTTGTCCAGTCGGATCAATTTCTTCATTTTGTTATAATCCGTGCGGGTGTTAGGGTCAATCATCTGCTCGGGAGACTTTCCTAACGTTATATAATGGCGCAGATAATAAAATACCATGTCGCAGTTGAACATTTTCGGATCACGTTCCAAACTTTCCTTTGCAAAGCAATAATTGTCATACCACGGTTTCATTTCCTGAATCATCGCATCTATATCCGTATCTGCCGACAGTTGTCCTGCGTCTTTATAATATTGGAGCATGGTTCGCACATCCGTTTCACTGAAGCCCAGCATCATATTGAATTGAAAGTCAGTACTGATGTTCCATCCAATATTGAATCCGCTGGTGAGATCATCTAATGTGACGGGGCTGACGCCCGTCATGAAGATACGTTCGAACATGCCTTTAAACTTCTTGAAAATCTCCCGATAGAATCCGCTGGCATGCGTCAGGGCATGGTAGACTTCATTTCCTTGTTCGTTAAGAACTACGTTGGTGAAGTTGTCGTATTCGTCGATAATCAGATAGAGGCGGG
>ENA-OPWW01001231-OPWW01001231.1-human-gut-metagenome-genome-assembly--contig:-NODE-1231-length-10375-cov-141.272481_pt1 | contig 10375 bp, 4 predicted proteins | sample MGYA00241513_ERZ502018 | MGnify/ENA primary metagenome ERZ502018 (study PRJEB25962, sample SAMEA2042987) | human gut metagenome | biome: human gut; feature: human-associated habitat; material: faeces...
TAAGTTGGGTCATGCATCAGGTTATAATCGCTCTTCAGCTTCGACCAGTTTGGCGGTGAAACAATCTTATTGTCTTTTATACCTATTGCGTCACGAACATTATAACGGAACTGGAAGTCGAAGGCTGCACTCTTCTTGTTAGTCTTGTTTATCCAGTTGATGATAGATTGGTTTCCATCCCAATATTCACCTACCGAGAATTCTACGCCGGTAGCATCATTGTAGTCAGCCACGTGGGTACCGATGAAACCCTTTACCATGTCGTAGCGGAAACCGGTATATCCTATATCCTCCTTCAGAAATTTCAGATATGCCTTGATAATCTTCTGTACGTTCTCGCTCTTATGGTCAATATCACGGCATCCTCCAAAGTCGGTTCCCTCATCATTGTTATTGCTGAGACTAACCCCGTCTTTTTTTGCCTGTGTTGCCGTACTTCCACCATCATCATTCTTGCAGATATCGGTAGACAACATCTGGTAGGTCACTCCCTTGTAGGTTTCTGCAGGGAAGGTATACCAGCCGTTTGTATTGCGATGATTGACCACAACATCTGCTATTGCGCCTATGCCGTTGGCTTTGAATTTGGCAATCAGACTTCTGAGTTCAGCCTCAGTTCCGAATGAGGAATTCTGGTTGAAATAATAATATGGCTTATAGCCCATTACCTGAGTAGTTTCGATGCATTTACCGCTTTGTGGAAGCCATACAAGGTCGATGAATCCTTTCATATCATCGGCTTGCTTCTCTAAAACAGTCCATTGGGAGTAGTCGTAAGAATCCCATGAGAATCCTTGCAGCATGACGCCACTATAGTTAGCAGGCCAGCCTTGTGCTAACATATTGATGCTTGCCAGTAAAGCGATAAGTGTAAAGTATATCTTCTTCATAATTATCATTGTATTTTGTGATTATTATTTTATGTTTAATTGCAAGTTGTATTGTTATACGTTGGCAAAGTTACGATTTATTTCATTAGCTTGTTCAAATATTGATGCAAATCAAGCGAATTAATTGTGCAAACGTTTGCATTCCGGTGCGCTTTTCTTCTATATATAATTAAGGTATATGTAGCTTTAGGAGATAATTATGATTAAAAAACTAGAAAACATTTGGCGGTCTCGTTTTTTATTGCGTAATTTGCGTTGCGTAAAAAGCGCAATGAACGTTTGTATAATGAATGATAACAAGATATGGCAAGATTGAACAATCCTTTTGTGGGCGATAGCTCGTGAGCATTTGGTATCTTCGCCGTTGAACCAGCAGTTTATCTGTACCCACCATCTTCCAGCTACGAGCAGCGTGAAGACGGCATTAAAGGCATTGGTAGATAAGCAGCTGGTAAGCAAGATTCCGACTGGCTATCTGGTTAGTGACCGCTTCTTTGCGAAATGGCTGGTGAGAGGAGGAATCATAGCCAACTGAGGAAATGAAAATTACGTCCCGATGCAGCATTTGCTACGTCCCGACGCAGTAAAAGATGCGTCCCGACGCAGTAACAGATACGTCGGGACGTAGTTTCAGAAGCATCCTGGTAATCATCAAGTGAGCTTCTTTCGCTTCATGTACGTCATTGCGCAAGTTCATACGTTTCATTGAATTGAAGGATACGACTGCGCTGGGTTAAAGATACGACTTCGTTGGGTGATGGATTCGACTTCGCTGGGTGGAAGAGGCAATTTCGATGCCTGAATAAAGCACTTGATGTTGCAGAATGAAGTGGTTGAAGTAGCAGAATGAAGTACTTGAATGAGGCGGTTGATGTTGCTGAATTTTCAACTATAAGTTGACTGAACTTTAGCATGCGGTTCAAGAACGGGCTGAAGGCCCAAAAGCTCCTAGCCCAGGGCATCGCCCTGGGCTAGGGGCTTCTGCCCCTTCAGGGCGTGTGGGGCAAAACTTGCGAAAGTCCAGCTAGCCTCTACTTATTCCTTCAATTTCTGGATTTCCTCCAGTGGAAGTTCGGTAGCTGTTGATACTTGCTCATCAGAAAGGCCCATTGACAGAAGGCGGCGAGCTGTGGCTAGCTTTTCTTTTTCCATACCTATTTCCATCCCTTTCTTTTCATCAAACTTTCTGGTGGCATATATATCACGCATATTCTTGATGTCCTCGTCATACAGCTCTAGTTCCTCTCGGGAGAGCTTGCGGAGGTCGCCTATTTCTGCCAACTTGCGGAAGACTGGATACTTCTCGCTGAATGGCATCTGTTCAAACATGTTCATATTCTTCACTATATAAATCCAACAATCAAATATATCCATACACTCTGCCTCCGTGTGCTTGTCGAACAATGGCAACTGGAGGTACACAATACGCATCCTGTCGGACACTTGCTGGCGTGTCTGCAAGTCGGTAAGTACCAGATCGGTGCGAAACTCCTTTAATATCGGACTTTGCGATACAAAGTCCATGAAACATACCGTATAGACTGGAGCCAAGTGGTAGTCCCAGATTCCACGGATGCCTTGCTGCACAATGGCACGTGCCGTGTAATACAATGCCCTGTCGGTAAAGTATTCCTGCTCTTTCTTCTGCATCTCTACGATGACATGCTTGCCTTCGTTTGTGATGCAATAGACATCGAAGACCACACCGCGGTCATCGGGGCGTAAGCCAAGTTTTTCGGTCTTGGCAAACGTCACGTCCTTGATTACCAACTCGTCTTCAAACAGTCCGTTGAGGAATGTGATCAGACATTCTTTCGTGTCTTCGCTTCCAAATATCCTCTTGAAAGCCCAGTCAACACGTGGGTCTATAAATCTTGCCATCTGCTTACGCTTTATAAGGTCGTGGACGCAATATTGCTATTCGTTGGCAAAGATACGACTTTTCCTCATAACTTCCAAGGTTTTAGGGAAAAAATACTTGAAAAGGGGGAGGAGAAAGAAAAAAATAGGCGGCTCCCGGAATTGAGAGCCGCCTATTGGTTATACTATTTTTATTATGATGAAACAGATGCTTATTCTACTGTGCAGTAGATATTGTCATTTGTCTTTCTTGTTGGATACAACTTGACTGTGTTGCCTGCTACTGTAATGTTGCCGCCACCAGCAGTAAGGTTATTGAGACTTCCACCGAGGTTGATGTCCCAACCACCATTTACGCGGAACTTCCAACCATCGGCAGTAACACCTACATTTGTTGCCTCGAAGCAATACTCTTCAGCATTCCATGTCATTGGTGCGTCGCCAGCCCATTTGTTGAAGCCACCAATCATACCCATGGTCTCAATCTTAGTGGCTGTGATAGTGCCTTCTGAAAGATTAACATCCATGTAGTAAACACCTTCGCCTGCATTTACGCCGATGTTGCCATTGTCGACACCGATAGCAGCTCCACCAAAGCTTACAAATGTACCTGCACCAATAGCGGTGTCCCAGTTTCCTTGCGCGCGCTGGAACTTGAACTCAAAGCCAGCAGCGTTAGGATCGGCCAAATAAACATAACCAGTGTATACGCCCTTTGCATCGTCTACGAGAGCAAGCTTCTGATCATTGGATTTCCAACCATCAGTACTACCGATGAAGTAGATGAATGGATCGTAATTAACCTCCTCTAAGGTATAAGAGTAGTCCATCATGTCGATGGTGAGCTTATACTTACCAGCCTTGGCAATCTTACCAGCCTTAGCGTCACCGTTGGTCAACAAACCTGTCATGCTGTCGTCGCCGTCAACCTTAGGACCTACTACGCCAGCAGCCCAGAAGTTACCGGCATCAACGTTCTTCTTAGGAATAATCTTCCAATACTGATTAGCCTTGGTTGTCTCGAATGTGATGGTGAAAACAGGATCATCATATACATCCTTATCGCTGTGCTTGAATGCCTGCTTAGCACTTACAGTATTCCAACCGTCAACGGCTGGGGCATCACCAACGGCTTCGACATTAAACATATCGCCTACGAGGTAATAACCCTCATCGATAACTGGAGCCTCAGGAATAGCCTTAATCTGGAACTTCTCTGAAGTAGCCATCTTCACGGCAGTAACTCCATTGCTTACCCATGCGTCGAGAGTAGCATCGATATCACGCTCTGTAGGGCGCTTGCCAAACTTATCTACAATATAATTTACCAAGTCAGCTTTTGCCATGTTACCTTCTGCGTCAATATCGAAAGCTCGACCACCAATATTGATCTTGTAGGTTGGAGTGTAGGCAGCGTTGGAAGAAGTGGGAGCAACAATGCTCGCCACTTTTACCTTCTCTGTCTTAACATCAGCCAAGTTGATGACATCAACTGGAGTTACGCTACCTTTTCCGAATGATACGGCTTCCTCCTTAGGATTGCTCTGTGGGTTACCCCAATCTGTGTAGTCCTCGGTACAAGATACCATAGACATCAGCAGGGTCATTCCCAATAATATTTTCTTAATCATAATTGTCTATACTTTAAGTGATTTACAATTTAACGATGCTGAATGCACCTGTGATGTCGTTGAATGAGATGACATACTTACCTTCTGCCAAGCCAATGTTCTTGCCACCCGACTCACACTTACCGTACATGTTGATAGCGCCATCTTCTGCACCATATCCCCAGCTGGTTTCCCAAGAACCGGCAATCTTGAACTTGAACTGTGCTGTGTCACCAGCAGGAACATCCATTACATAGTACCATGCGTGGTTCTCAACGCCCTCAGTGTTGTAAGGAAGCATTGCAGTGTCTGTCCAATCATTGAATGAACCACTAATCTGGATAGTACCATAGTTGTTTACTGCATCCTCGTACTTCTCCATCTTGGCTGTATTGTCAGCTGTGTTGAGAGTGATGGTGTAGTAACCGGCTTCCGGAGCTACGATGTGACCACCGTCGCTACCACCGTTACGGTTGATTATAGTACCCTTTGTAGCGCCATCAGCGTTCATACTAGAATCCCAGTTGAAGCTTGCTGGCAGAATCTTGAAACCAGCTCCGTCGCACTCGGCCTTGTCGTTGTAATCGCCGGTAAGGAAGTAGTTGGTGTATTCAATCTCACCAGCACCAGTCTTCTTATCGTAAGAGAAGTTTGGCTTAAGGAACATAGGAAGTGCGTCTACTCCAATGTTCTTGTCGTTTGCCCACTTAGCGCCGAACATGTTACCTACAAGATACCACATTGTTGGAACAGCATCCTTCAGTTCAATATAGTAAGGCTTTACGTTGAGCTTTACTGAGTTTGAAGCGACAGGATTCAGACGGCTTGTGCCCTCAAGGATGTAAGCGTTAACACGAACGTACATCTCCTGCTCGGCAGGAACATTCTCTTCTGTCCATTTAAGTATCTTTACCAATGCCTTGTCCATTTCTTCTGCAGAGGCAGAAATATTACATTTCTGTGTGGTGTTGCTAAGAACAGCGTAGTCTGGCACCTTTTCTCCACTCTCGTCTGCAGCAGCTTCATCAGTAGAAACTGTGAAGCTGTTGGTTGGAGATACTTGCACCTCGTATGTTGCGTTGATTGGGGCATTGTCTGCTGTGTACTTAGGCTGTGACCATGTAAGCTCAAGACCAGTAGATTTTTCCAAATCAATAGTCGCATTGGCATATGCAGGAGTGTTCAACACAAACTCTTTAGGCTGAATCAGCGTTGGGTTAGAGTCGTTGTCATCCGAACATGATGCGAATAAGCTGATGATGCCGACAAGCAGAGCACCAATTATATATTTATTCTTCATATTGCGTTTTCTTTAATAATTCTTTTATACTTTAGTTTTGAACCTCGTTGTATCCATCAATCTGTGTCAAGTTCTTGTTAGAAAGAACCTCTGAAGATGGGAGAGGATATACATTATAGGTCTTGGCGAAGGTTGTACCATTAGTACTACCACCCTTAAGTTCCCAATTGTATGTAGCCTGACTGCCACCAAACTGATTGAAACGGATCAAATCAGTACGGCGGAGACCTTCGCAATACAACTCACGGGCACGCTCATCGAGCACGTCGTTAAGAGTATAAGAAGCACGTACGCCTGCGTGGGCACGGTTGCGAAGAGCATCGATATACTTCTTTGCCTTAGCCGAGCTTTCACCATTGAGGTGCATCTCAGCCTCAGCTGCATTGAGGTAAGCCTCAGCTACACGGAAGAGGAAGAAGTCTATATCTACGTTATAGCTGTCGTGAGGAGTACCACCATTAGAATAGTTGTTATTCCATTTTGGTGTTGCAATACCCTTGACGAACTTATCGTTAGCACCAATCTCTAAAGTACGATCGCCGTCACTGTTGCCTTTACCCCAAAGGATAGCACGGTCATCAACGTTCATAGCACGGATTTCGGAAGCTGACTTGTTTACCACAACTTTTGGATCGGTAAAGAACTTCTCTACGAATTGTGGACGAACACGCATACCTGACCATGTGTTGGCAGTAGTGGCAGCATCCTTATCTGTAACAGTCTGCATTGTAGCATCCCAAAGAGCTGCAACAAAGAACATCGAGCCACCGTATCCCTGAGTCTTGTCACCATCTTGCATCAAAGGCAGAAGAGCCTCGCAGCTTGCACCATTTGAACCATTGTCGCCCATGAAGAGCAGGTCGTATGGCTTGTAGCCATTAGCTTTAGCTTCATTAGACATCTTGCTGTCATCGAAGAGCTTATAGTCTGAATTGATAACCCTCTCGGCATATTCGAGAGCCTTATCCCAATATTGATTGTTCTGACCATCGTTGTTGAGGTATGTACCGGCATTGAGGTACAGACGGCTCAAGAGCAACCAGCATGTGCCTTTGTCTACGCGGCCATAGTCTGGATCTGTATCAGTCTCTGGCTTTGCCTCCAACAGGTCTGGCTCTGCAGCAAGCAATTCGCTTTCTACCCAGTTGAACAAGAACTCACGACCTAACTGAAGAAGCTCTGCGCGAGTATATGTTTTGCCTTCCTCAAACTTTGAATTGTAAGAGTGTGCTTGACGTGGTGTTTCTGGCGAAATCTTGTCAATGAATGTCGGGTCTCCAAAGAAGTCGAGCATCAAGAAATAGCTATAGGCACGAAGTACACGTACCTCTGCATACTTAGTTTTATCCTCTTGGGCTGCGTCGAGGCTCAAGAAATGATTCTCGTAAGAGATGTTCGACATCAGACGATAGTAGAGGTTCTTCAGAGTGGCATTACCAGATTCGAACTTATTTTTTGTTACATCCTCAATACCGCCATCTGACCACCAGCAGGCGGCTTCGTCGGTAGGTACCTCGTTGAAGTTGAACAGGTTGCGGAGCAAGCATGACTTACCAGCGTCGTCGATAGAGAAATCGGCATTACCGTCATTACCCTCCATGATAAGACCAGCATAGCACTTGCTGTATAAGCCCGTAATATTAGGATTGGCATCAACAGTAGGGTCAATGTTTCCCTTGTTCAAGTCATCCATGCAAGAGCTCAAGCTTGCTGAAAGCAGAAGAGCTGCTGCTGGGGCAATTATGTTGAATTTATTGAGTTTCATATCGAAATCTATTTTAAATTGTTAGAAGTTAAGGTTCAGACCGAGCAGGAATGTGCGGCAACGAGGATAGATGTTGTCGTCCTTACCTGATGTTACTTCAGGATCAATACCTTTATACTTGGTGATAGTAAACACGTTAGAGCATGAGGCGTAGATACGGCCAGAGATGCCCTTGTAGTTGCCACCCTTCAGCAGATTGTTGAAGTTATAGCCCAGTGTGATGTTGTCGCACTTCAAGAAGCTGCCATTCTGTACGAAGTAGTCGGTAAGAGGATAGTTGTACGAAGTCCAGCCAAGAGCTACTAACTCCTTTGTGGTATTTTTATAATATCCCTTTGCACTACATACCTCTTTTGTATTTATCGCACCTTCTGCGTATCCATTATAGAGATAGTTTCCGAAGCTTGCACGGAAATTACTGCCGAGATCCCAGTTCTTGTATGCAACCTTGAAGCTGAAACCGCCTGTCCAAGGAGCCACGATATTCTTATAGAAGTATCTGTCGTTCTCGTCTATTGTACCATCGCCATTACGATCTACGTAGCAACCCATGATTGGACGTCCGCTCTCATCGTAAACCTGCTGGTAAACCAAGAATGAGTTGGCTGGCTTTCCTACCTTATGATAGGTAATCGCCTGATTCTGACCTACCTGCATGCCTGCCTCCATCAAATCACGACCGCCTGCAAGTTCGGTAATCTCGTTCTTGTTGTAAGCAGCGTTGACGCTCAATTCTACAAACCAGTCCTTGGTTTGGATAGGACGACCTGTGATAGCTACCTCAAAACCCTTGTTTTTCAATGTACCTGCATTCATCAAGAGAGCATTGTCAAAGTTCTGACCTGCAGCGATGGTTGTTGTGCTGAGCAAGTCGGTTGTCTTGCGGATATAACCATCAAGGTTGATGGTGAGTCTCTGGTCGAACATACCATAGTCGAGACCTACGTTCCATGTAGTAGTCGTCTCCCAAGTCAATTCGTCATTGTATGCCAATGGACGGTAGAGTATTCCTGGGTTGTTGGCAATACCACCGATTGGATAGAGGTGGTGATTACTTGTACTCTTCTTATAGGTAGCGGTGTAGTACTCTTTACCTGTATCCTGCTGACCGGTCTTACCCCAACCAAGTCGGAGTTTCAAGTCGCTGATAGCATCAATATCTTTCAGGAATTTTTCGTCTTTGATGCGCCATGCGAAGGCTGCTGATGGGAAGAAACCCCAACGGTGTCCGTCTGCAAAGCGGCTTGAGCCATCATAACGGGCAGTGAATGTAAGGAGATAACGGTCAAGCAAAGAATAGTTGGCACGTCCATACCAGCTCACGAGGTAAGTCTGTCCCTTCCAGTTGCTTGTATCGTAAGACTTCACGGTTCCTGCAAGAGCTTCGCCTGCATCATTCTTACCTTCGTAGGTAGATGGATACATAGACTTGCTCCACTGGTCTCCCCAATATTTCATGTGGCTATATTCGTAACCAGCCATGATGTCGAAGTGGTTAGCCTTGTTGAAATCCTTGGTGTACTGAGCATAGGCAGTAGCTACAACGTTATACTTCTTCTCCTTATTTTCGCTGTTGCCACCATAGTAGAATCCGTATGTAGATTGTGGATTATTGGTGTTGTACTCTCCACCAGTGCTATATTCTCCAGCTATGTTGGCGTGAAGATGAAGGTCTTCGAAACCATGTATCTTATAGTCTGCCTCTACATTACCCAAGAGAATATGCGCACTCTTGTAGAAATCGTAGTTTTCAACTTTTTCTACAGGGTTTGTTGGAGCATCGTCGTTGCGGTTATATGGGAATGTAGGGTCATATGAGGTAGTAGGTAATGCCCACTGCCAATAGCCACCCCAGTTCTTGAATTTCTCATCACTACTCTTAACAGGACGAGTAGGATCCATAGAGACAGCTGCGCCTACTGCATCCTGTCCACCTGGATTTGTTTTTGAGTAAGAATACTTACCGTTGACATTAATGTTAAGGTGCTTGTCGAACAATGATGGATTGATGTTGAAACCGGCAGTAACTCGCTTATAGTCAGAACCCTTCAGAATACCTTCCTGACCGGTGTAACCAACGCTGACACGATAAGGCATTGACCATGATTTCTTGCTGATGCCACCTGTTAAACTTACATTATGCTCATGGCTGACAGCTGCACGGTAAATCTCGTCCTGCCAGTCGGTATCGTATGTGCCGGCAGAATAATCTGGAGTTCCATCTTCATTGAACTTCTTCCAGCCTAAACCTTTGTAGGCAGAAGAATCTTCACCATAATAGTTCTTGATGAAGTCTGTATATTCGGAAGCATTCATCACATCCATCTTCTTGGCAACAGTACTTACCGAAAGTGTACCATTGTAAGAAACCTGTGGCTTCTGGCCGCTGCGACCCTTCTTGGTTGTAATGATGATGACACCATTAGAACCACGGGAACCATAGATGGCTGTAGCTGAAGCATCCTTCAATACGGTGAAGCTCTCGATATCGTTAGGATTGACAAGAGAAAGAGGGTTGTTTACACCTTTTGTATTATTGTTATCCATAGGCATACCATCGATAACAATCAATGGGTTGTTGCTCGCAGTAAGAGAAGCACCACCACGGATACGAATCTGTGCACCATCACCAGGAGCACCCGTTGATGAGTTGACATTTACACCGGCAATCTTACCCTGGATCATATCCTGTGCAGAAGTAATGATACCATGGTTCTTCTCGTCTGGCTTGATAGCTGTAACGGAACCTGTCAAGTCGTTTTTCTTAGCTACACCATAACCGATGACAACGACTTCATTCAAAGCCTTTGAGTCATCTTCCAAGGTAATGTTCATGTTACTAGATGCCTTCACTGTCTGCGGTGTCATACCCAGATAGGTGAATGTAATCTTGGCACCTGGCGCTGCATCAACTGAGAAGTTACCATCCATGTCGGTAATGCCCACTGCC